>Ga0126342_10019309_pt1 | contig 11587 bp, 7 predicted proteins | sample Cyp1metagenome_FD_92528 | JGI IMG/M metagenome (GOLD analysis project Ga0126342, IMG submission 92528) | Coral microbial communities from Lord Howe Island, Old Settlement Bay, Australia - Cyphastrea 1 metagenome | ecosystem: Host-associated > Invertebrates > Cnidaria > Coral ... | reverse complement strand
GTTGAGGTCCGGCAGTGCCCACTGCGATCTGGAAGTCGCGGTTGAGGTCCGGCAGTGCCCACTGCGACCTGGAAGTCACGGTTGAGGTCCGGCAGTGCCCACTGCGATCTGCAACTCGCGGTGGAGGTCATTTCCCACTGGGATCTGGACTGCGAGGAGGAGGCGGCGGGTGAGGAGGCGGAGGAGGCAGAGGAGGCGGAGGAGGCAGAGGAGGAGGAGGAGAACAGCTCTGATAAAATCTAACAACCCTCACCTGGCAGGTGGGGAAAAAACACTAAATAAAATAGGTCCTACGTTAGTACAAGTGGTTTATCCAATTATTTTTAGTGGGTGAACTAACCCACTTATACACTCACCACTTATAACTGGTCGTGGGTCCTCCAAGTACAACCCACCTCGTCCCCGAATCTTTAAAAAAAGCAAATGAACAACACATGTAGAAAATGTGGTGCACCCGAAAAGCTACAAACTGCTACTTTCATGTTTCACGCGGAGAAAAGAAACCAACATTCTTCCCGCAATCTGAAACGTTTATCAATTCTGAAATTATTTTTCATCTAAGCTCAAAGGTCAAGAAACGGCAACTTATAAATTATTGAGGACATCCACTTGTTGCATGACATGAGTGATTCCTATTGAAATTACATGACAGCTTTCCGAATCATCATATTTCACCAACCTCAGATTGAAAAAAAACATCCCAAAATTGGGGATTCTTTTGAATCTGATTTGCCCAAAAAATTGGGCCGCAATTTCCAAGGTTGATCATCAGGTTCTAACAATCAACCCAGTAGAGTGGTCAATTCAAACGCTACAACTGGAGGAGCCACTTACGATGCAATGATATATGGACGCTTCCCCATGTTTTCAACCATGAATTTCAGGTAAAAATCCTGACGGGACCGTTATGATCTCCGATTTTCAGATCTTCCCAGTATCATACTCATCTTAGTAATAATTGTCCAAGAATTTTCCGATGGTTATTTCTAAGGAGCCTCACCTTCTATGCTATCTGGGTAAATTATAATAATTCACTAACCTGAATTAAGGCCATTTGGGGATGATTTCCCTAACATTCACCATGATTTCCAGTGAGGTCGCGACGTGAGGTCGTGATGAAATTTACCCAGATGATATTCCCAGTTACTCATCATACACCCATGATATGCCCCGGCTGGTGCGTTTCCCCAGACGGTGAACTCTCCGGTGAGACTTTCCGGATCCGGATCGTTCCATCCATGTCCGGACGAAAAACTCATGGTACCCGGCCTGGTAAACATACTAAAGTTACTAAAAGCTATGGAAAATGACCATAGGAATACTGGATTGTCCCATTTTTTTTGCATGGTGATTGTCCAGTTAGCTCTATATGTATGTTTACCAGAGGGTATAGAACGTCATGATATTCTCATAGAGTATGGATATGACTCAGCATATACAGCAAGGTGTGGACGGATGGATTCCGAGCTTGCACGCCCCTGACAAAATTTGGCGGGGTCATGAAGAGCAAAAATTGCAGCAAAATTCTATGCAAAGTTACCCGATCAGCATAAACAGCTATAAATCCCATTGACTCCCTGTTTTTATTAGCAAAATTACCATGTTCCGATCATTTTCCGATGGTTTTTCCTAGGGAGCCTCACCTTGTATGATATTCCCAGTATATACTCAGTACCCTCTGGTAATTTAACTTAGCTATTGAACATGATAGTCTTAAGTCTTAAAGTTGATTTACTTATCAGTGATTTTCCAGTTCGCTTAAACTGTAAAACGTTTACGAGAGAGGATAGGTCTGTGGTTTGTAATCCATTAATCTAACTCATATTTTAACCCATATAAGCCATCATATGTTTCTGGCTGTTGGTTGAGCCATCCCTCTGAAAAATATGCGTTCGTCAGTTGGGATGATTCTTCCTGTATGGAAAAATAGTCCGAATGTGCCAAACCACCAACCAACATATTATGTTTATTTATCCCATATGTTTATTTATCTGTTTTAGAGGCTAGATTAATGGATTATATGGGTTAACATATGGTTAAAATATGGTTAAAATATGGTTAAAATATGGATTAACGGATTATATATGGGTTAAAATATGGGTTAAAATATAGTTAAATAAACATATTAGGGTTTTATCCCATATTTATAAGCCATATTTTGAGGCCAAGCAGCTGGGAACCGCCTCCAGTGCGCTTTTGTGCACGAACACATCACCTGGGCGAAGGGCGTTTTGGGCTCTGGACTGGGCGGTTCAGCGAGTCCAAAAAATGCAGCAATTTCTGTGCCATTCATCAGCAAAAAGTGGTGATTTATATGGGATTCATCAGCAAAAATGGTGATCTATATGGGGTTCATCATTTAAAAATGGTGATGTGGTGATGTATATGGTTTATACCACCCAAAATTGGAGTTGTGGGAGGAATTAGCAAAGAAACATGGAATTTTCGAACCAACAATAATGAGGAAGAATGGTTGCTGGTCACTGGTTGGCAATCATACGCGTACTACAGTAGGGGGTTCACAGACCAAAATGCTCAAAATGGGCGTGTAACCGACAAAAATGAGGAAGACTTTGGGGTGCATCCAAGAAAGTGGGCAATAAATGAAGTTATCCAAGTAGATATGAAATATCCTCAATTATCTATGGGGTGTGCATGGGTTCCAAACCACTTACGCACTGGGACGCACATCCAAGAATGTGGCCGACATCAGTGCGATGCGGAAGAAATTGTTAAATCCCCATTTTGTAGCAGGTCAATCTCATTACGGCTCAAGTATACATCTCAAAGTTCCCACTGCAACAGTGGCTACATCGAAAATATGTTCTATGGTCTCCCCAATGAATTCGCCCTCCGAAGTCGGCCCAAAGTGGGTTTGCCCAAGAAAAAGGCCCAAAATCCAGTGGTGGAAAACAATGTGGTTCCCCATTAAAATTGCTATGTTCCGGTATACCCCCATATCTGGAAAAAAACCCTCATCAACAACTTGTTGGTTATATTTCCAATCGTACACCCATCATATCCCATTTCCATTTTTAGGTACCCAAACCCAAGTATATCCCAAGTCATATCGCTACAAGATCCCCATAAAAGATCCCCATAAGATATCTCCACAACAAAAGTCCATAAGATATTTCCATCATATTGTTTTTTCCAAAAGAAATGTATAAAACCTCCCACGATGAAGCTTTATGATGATGATACGCATGATATCCATTGATCTCCCATTATCTCGCTATATTCTCCTGTAAGCATCCTTAGTAAACCATCAAGCATGGCTGGTTTATCACTAGTGAGCTCTTCCAATTATAACATACTAGAACTAGTCAATTAAAACTAGTCAACTCCAACTTGTCAATTAGACAAGTCATCTTAAATCCTATTAAATCCCACCGCAATTTTCCTTGGTTTCCCATGAAATCCCAATTTTTTTGGTGGGAAAAAGAACTTAGCTATCATAAATCAGCTATAAATCCCATGAAATCCCAGTAAAAGGGCAATGTTCCTTGGTTTTTCCCCATGAAATCCCAATGTTTGTTGGTTAAACCACCATTTTCCCATACTTTCATGGTTTCGGCCCAGTGGCAGCCGTATTTCGCCAGGAGTTCTTCGCTGGTCACGAAGCCCCAGCCGTTCTCGACGCTGAAGTTTTTGATGGTGGCGTTGTGGATCTCCTTAGATCGGAACAGGCAAAAAGCATAGGAAAATGGTGATTTAACCAGCAAAAAATGGTGGTTTTTCATGAAATTTATAGCTTTTTATGATTTAAGCAGCAAAAATGGTAATGGGAATCTATCTCCTTAGATTCAGCTATAAAATGCAGGACCTCTGATGGCTTACAAACCACAAAGTGGCGCCCCCGTTGACGAAAACCCACTGGGAACATCAAAGATGGTGATTTTTTCGTGAGATTTATAGCTGATTTATGATAGTTAAGTCGCTGCCAATAACTTCAATAACTATGGTTTATGGTAGATATAACTATAGGTAATGGATGTTAATAGGGTTTATATTAACTATAGTCATAAATGATTTCATAGTCGTGTTTGATGGATCTACAGTGGATCTACGTAGAGATATATTATATGATATATATATATATATGTATTTATAGTATGTATATATATATATATGTATACCTACATGGAGAGGCCCCAAGGTGGAAAAAATATAGGAAAATGATGACTTAAGCATACTTAACCAAGAAACAATGGACTTATAGCTGATCTATGATTGCAAGTTGACATACATAACTTGGTTAACGTTTCGGTTTATGCAGGATATAACGAACTACTGTAGCTTGTGGTGGTGATAAACCAACTGAGAACTGGATGGCCTCACCATGTCGATTGTTTTTTAATAAGACCGGAGAATTACCTGCCTTTTATACACAATAAGTGTATGTGTATATATACATTTATGTATGTATGTACGTACGTACATACGTACGTACATACGTACGTATGCATATGTATATGTATATGTACATGTATAATGTATGTGTATGTGTATGTGTATGTGTATGTGTATGTGTATGTGTATGTGCGTGGGATATATATATAATCGGATTTTGGCACGGCGAACCTTGAAGATACCCACTCACCATCCGGCGGCCCTGGGCACTTGTCTCTCATTATATCAAAATCTGTTTGCTATGATCCATTTAAATCCGCATGGTGGTTAAATCCCAATGTATGTTTGTCCATGATTTATTTTACATTCTTCACAACTATTCGCCATTATATAGCCATTATTCATCATAGATGTCATTAACCATTATTGGTGAACCATATGGTTAATACTTGTTATTATAGCCATTATTAACCATGTATTATTATATTATTAAGATACCAATACATAGCTAACAATGGTCAATATACCATTGTTAGCTCTTATTATACCATGATGTTCCTATCTTTTCATGGTACAATGTGGTGCCCCCAAACGTTATAGATTGGTTTATAAACCCCATGAATACTATAGTTTTCTATCTGCCATAAACCAGTTCGTGAAATGGGAGTTATAAACGCACCAACTTAACTATCGTAAACGGGGGCACCACTTGGTAAAAATCCCAGGAAATTCAGCCGGGGCTCGCCAGTGCTGGAAAGGTTGGGTCTCTTTCTGGCCATTTCCCAGGGTGGTGGGATGGTGCTATCTTCGCCTCGGCGGGAACGAAAACTCCAATTTGTGGCAACGGAACGAAGAGTTCGTTTCGTTCGGAACGTTCTGATCTCACGAGCTGCAAGAAAAATGGTGAGAAAAATGGGGGATTTCATGGTGATTTCTTGGAAGATTCTTGGGATTTCATGGGGTTTCATGGAATTTCAATGATGAGAAAAAACGATGATACAACAATAATGAAACATAATGATTTTAAAATGATTATGCTGAATTGATAATTATTTCATGGGGATTTCATGATCTATCTAGATTTCAATGATGATTCAACGATTCATCTCATATTTAACATATTTAATGCTGTTTCTAGATGCGGAAACTCATCCCTTCCATTCGTCACAAACGCCCAGCCGCGACCGACCTGGGTCGGTCGCCCGCGCCGAGGTGCTGGACACGGACAAATCGCCTGCCATCAACTGCATCGATTCGTCGCCTCGATGCAGAATGCTGCACACCAATGGGTTATCATGGTGTAATTAGATACCAAAGAAGATACCAAACACCATGAAAAATCATCACTTTCCCATTTCATAATCTTTGGTGTTTCGTGTTTCTTTCCGGTGTCTGGCTTGGGGTTTTTGTTGGGGTGTTTAACGGCTGGAACATCCACCCTTTGTTCGATAGTTTTAGCGACCTAGACCTATGATGGGCAAAGGGAATATCTCACAGATGTCATTGATATAACTATGGTTCTATGGTTTATGGTAGATATATATATATAACTATATGGTTGGTGGTCGACCTACCCCTCTGAAAAATGATGGAGTTTGTCAATTGGGAAGGATGACATCTCATATATTATGGAAGTAAAATTCATGTTCCAAACCACCAACCAGATTTGAGTTTGTCTGAAAATATTGGGTATAGCCCATTTTCAGACACACTCGATAATCGTAAGGGGAATTACCTTTGGAAAATGCCCAACCCTTTGCAGTGTTCAATGGAATTCATGAATGTTAGCATTTACACATGGATTAACCCTCCATAGAAAATAATGATTAGCTTTTGGTAAATCACCAGATTTCTAGTGGATTTCCAGAATACCCTCTGCATGGTTATTTAACAGTTTGCTATGGAAGCCATGGCCCATTTAGTTCGATGGTGTAACATGATGATTTACGTAGCTATAAAACGTTGATCTGCCGGTTTGCAAACCGTGGAAAATTACCAGAGGGTAACCCACTCAAAGAAGGGTTTGGGGTATAGGTAGAAGAAGGTATATCAGCGTCTCAAGTGGTGCTGGCGCGGGTTGGCTTAAACACCTTTGGTCTTTCAACAGGAACCCACTTACGAAGCGACGCTCCTCCATTGAACAAACGTAGCAACTGGACACCCTTGTCTACAGTTGAGGGATGTTCAATGACCAGAAGGTACAAACTATTTACCCTCTGGTAATTTAACATAGCTATTGAAAATCACCAAGTTTATATAATAGGTATATCAACGATGAATGGCCATTTTTAATAGCAAACTGTTAGTTTACCAGAGGCTACCCTGCGGTAAATTGTGATATGGAAAGCCCACCGGAACTCTCGGTCAATTTCCTTGGGTTTTCCCATGGATTTCTTTAGTTTTTCTTTCGATCAACCCATATCCTATTGTTGTTTATCCCATTACAATCCCATTATACCACCATTATCATTGGTTTACCACATTACAAACTATGTACAAGGTATGGCCCCGGAGTTTTATATATATATATGCACAGTATATTAATCTGTGGGGGTGTGTTGGTTTACAAGCCCTGTGAATACTAGTTCGTTGTATCCCCCTCATTAAAACCCAACGGCTCACGCTTCGTTAAAAAAATCTGGGCTTCGTTACGGCTCGCGTTAGTTTATCAACCTGGAGGATCCAGCGATTCAGTCCGGCTGTCCGCTGGATCATCGCCGGGAATTACCTCATCAATGGGAATTACTGGAATTTATAGTGATTTAATGGGATATTAATGGGATATTGATGGGATTTAATGGGATTTAATGGGATATTAATGGGATTTACCCTCTGGTAAACTAATCAATGGGAGATCTCCAGGATCCGAACAGATGGAGGTACGTCAACGTACCATATTTCTGGCCATATTTTGTTGGATATCCCCTGAAATTAAGGCCTGACAAATAGACTTATATGTGGTAGGTACCTCCAATTTAGGATCCTGGAATGGCCAGTGATCCAGCTTGACCTCCTCTTCAGTCCTTTCTCGGAGATCGATAATGTCCTTTGAAAAGATTGTGAACATCACCTCGCAAGTAGCGACAGCTTCGTTCCAGTCCTCATACTTCGGCCGCATGATAAAATTCTGGTCCAGAATAAACCATGCATCATCCTTTCTGTGACAAGTGGTCCAATACGGAAAATCTTTGGTTGAAAATATGTCAATAGGCGAGACATAAGATTCTGAGTCCCTTTTGCTGTCGAGGCCCCGCTCTTGAGCTTGATCAGGTTGACGACCATTCCGTTTTCCTCCTCCAAGTACGTGCTATTGTTCTGGTAGCCGGCCATGACCCTCGCCACCGAGGCAAGCATGCCCGGAATGCCTGCAGAATCACCTTGAGTCCCTTTGACAAACATCTTGTGAACTTGTGCCATCGGAATGCCTCTGAAGATGGCTGCTAGCGTGGCTTCCATACAGCTGTTGAAGCTGGCGCAATCTGATGACTTCATATGGGTTTGTCTGAAAATAGGGTATATTCCCAATGAAATAGCCATTTAATAGGGATTGTCTGATCATTAACCATTGGGTGTAGGGGTACACTATTTTCAGACACACCCATATTCAGCTTGTCACGGGGGTTCACTTTTTTCGTGGGTGAACTCATCCCGGAAACACTCGTGGGATGATCCTCCAAGTCCAAAAGCCTTCGACGAAATCCCATGAAATCCCAATGTTTGGTGGGAAAAAGAACTACCCTCTGGTAACATAGCTCAGCCAATAGCTATTGAAACTCACCAAGTTTAATAGGTATATCAACGATGAATGGCCATTTTCAATAGCAAACTGTTAGTTTACCCGAGGGTACCCCAATGCGTCTTAGGGGGCCACACCCTCCAAGGGATCACAGCCCCAAATGCCGCCCCGATGACACGGCTGCAACTCCTCTGCGTTCGGCTGGTTCCTGGGCATTGCAGGAGTCGATCCGGTGAGGAATCAGATCCACCTGGATGGATAGCATATGGGTCTAACTATTAATCCCCTGTATATATGATTGATATAGTTGTATGTATATATATATACATATAAGTTATATATTTGTATATTATATATATAGGTTATATAATATATATAGGTTATATAATAGATAGTAATAATGATAATGCTTGAAAAGGTGTCCCTTTGTTTGCCAAGCTTGGCTTGTCGAAATCTGATCATCCCAAATCCCTGGAGAACTTCTGGGTGAACTAAGCCCAGGTAACCACCGTCCACTTACGAAGTGAGATATGAGGCTTCATGATGGTTAGTGGGTGTTAGTAGTGGTCAATGGTAAATGATGGTTAGTAGGTGTTACCCTCTGGTAAACATACAAAAAACTATGGAAAGATCCACCATGCTATCAATGGGAAAATCCACTATTTCGACTGGGTCATTTTCAATAGCAAACTGTTAGTTTACCAGAGGGTAGTAGGTGTTACCCTCTGGTAAACTAACAGTTTGCTATTGAAAATGGCCCAGTCGAAATAGTGGATTTTCCCGTGAATAACATGGTGATTTTCCAGTTCGCTATGTTAAATTACCAAAGGGTAGTAGTGGTCAATGGTAAATGATGGTTTGTAATTAGTGGTAAATTAATAAAAATAAGTATAATGGGACCATGATATCCCATTATAAATATCTAATTATAGTAAATGGGATAACTAATCATGGGATATATCATCGGATATATTATACATTAGATGATATATCCCATTATAATAATTATATCCCACTATAGTATCTGTAATTTATAATAAATTGCCCAACTAACCCCAGAAACACTAACCATCATAGGCAGATCTCCTTCAAACCTTCCACTCTTCCGAGTGAAAACGATTGAGCCATGCCAGCAAGAAGTTCCAAAAAACTGTCCGCAACAGGGTGGTACACCTAAGTCTAAGTGATACGTTGGTTTATAAACAATTGACATATAGATATAACATGATATAACCCCCATTCACCTAGTTTATTGGAGTTATAAACTAAGTTAGCTAACTATGGGGCAACCTGGGTTGATGGGCATAATTCCACTATTGGTTTCCTCATGATGGTCCTCCTAGTCCTATCTACTTCTGCCACAGCTTTGTGTATTTGGCATGTGTCTAACAAGCCCATGACAAGTCCAATATCATCGCGTCATTCATTGGATTGGTTCAGGGGAAGATTTACGGTTGAACGCCTCAAAAATTGTGAAGGATGCTCCAAATTTTGCGCGCATTGCCAGTTGTGTGTCATTCGATTTTTTGCCACCCTCTCAGCTTCTTTAAGTGACTCTGAAAAAAATCTCACCGCGATTTTGTTGCAAGGTCGTCAAGTCTTCACCACACCATGGTTCCGCCAGCCTAAGACATCCTATCGGGCCAGGAAAGAATGAACAAAACCATGCATTGTCAGTCACGGCCATACCCCTTCTGATATGGCAAGGCCATGTCAGTCACTTCCATCCTCCAATTATAATTAATGGATTTTCGAACCAGCCATGTCGAGCACTGCAGAAGTGTGGCCGAAGCAACCCGTTTACGCTCGTCTCCCCTCGTTCCAAACCATCGCGGACACACCAAGCCCTGCTGTTGCCCTTCACCCGTATGCTGAGGCTAACATCATAAATACCGTGGTTTTTGCATTAAACACATCGGCATTTAAGCTGTTTTTCTTCCGAGAGTCTTAAACAACCATGAAAACACCGCCTGTATGACAAGTTTGTTGGTGAGAAAAAAGATGCGCGGGGTAAGATGGTTACAAGCTGCGGGAAGTCAAGAATATGAGATTGTTTTTTTTTTGCGCGTGCGTAGAGCACATGATTGGCAGACCCACACCCACCAATCACACGTTCGACGTGACCTTTATTAAAAAAACGCGTTCCTATGCGAAGCTCTACAATAAATCCATGAAAATCCAAACAAAATGGCTATATACGGTACATCAATCCCAACATAATGGCTATATGGAGGTTTCCTAACCTAGGGTAGCCCATTTCATCATCCATTTCATTTTAGGATTTTCCATGAAATAAACCATCCATATATACCCAAGAAACCATGCACACATCAGCGGTTTGTCAGAAGCCCATCACGGTGGAAGTCACACGGACTTCGGATCATAGATATTTTCTGTGGGTAATTCACAATGCCATGTTTACAATCCCTCAGTCATCCCAATAAATAGCTGAAAAATTAACCATTCCCAGTCATGGGTTGTTTATGGCAAAAAAATTACCCACAGAAAATAGATCCGTGTACATTCATTCAAACCAGTGAGTATGATCCCATTCTCCACCATCGACCTAGCATCAGATTTAGGTATTTTTGGGTTACATACGTACTTCCGTACTTTTTTCTGCTTGATACCCCCATCTTCCTTGGTTTCAATCAGCATTGCTCACCATAAAAACGGGGCATTCAACGAGGTGTTGCTCAAACCTTTCGAAAAACTCACGTGGTTACATCCAAGTTGGTTCAGGTCAAATCGCCCCACCGTTTGTTTCTTAAAGATTGTTTCTGGCTTTATCCCCAACTAAGGGCATAAATGGTATTGAAGTTCCCATTCTCCGAGGTTCTTTTCGAGCTCACTTCCCTTGAAATCCCAGCATCCCCCAAAAAATGCCTTTGGAATCCCCCCTGAAATCCCCCCAGAAATCTTCCTTGAAATTCCCTTGAAGAATCCCCTTGAAACCGCGACAAAATCCATGGGAATTCCATGATCCTAAAATGGAGGTACTGTACCATATAAGGCCATAATATTTTGTGGTGATATTCCCTTACATAGGCCTGAAATTTAGGCCTTATATATGGTAGGTACCTCCAATTTAGGTTCCTGAAATTCCCATTGACAAAAGAAACCCCCAAAGAATTGTCCAAGTTGCGACCGGTTCAGCCGCACATTGAAGGCCACCATCTGTCCATTACTCAGGTTCCCGGCTTTGTCCTGGACGGGCTAAGCCAAGGCTGGAAAACTGCGAAGGATCACCCCAGACAATGGTTATTGTTTATATATGACATACAATGGCTACAAATGATAATATAATATAATATAATATAATATAATATAATATAGGGAGGGGACTGTTGTGGCCGCCTCTTTTTTAACTATTGCTGTCAAGTTTTTAATTAACCATGAACTATTTCACTGGGAAACCTACACATTTTGAAGAGTTGGTTATGGAGCCCGGCGGAGCGCAAGACAGATTTTTTTTCATGCCAAGAGCAATGCGCGATG
>Ga0126342_10019308_pt1 | contig 11587 bp, 11 predicted proteins | sample Cyp1metagenome_FD_92528 | JGI IMG/M metagenome (GOLD analysis project Ga0126342, IMG submission 92528) | Coral microbial communities from Lord Howe Island, Old Settlement Bay, Australia - Cyphastrea 1 metagenome | ecosystem: Host-associated > Invertebrates > Cnidaria > Coral ... | reverse complement strand
TGTTTGTACGGCAAGATGTTCATGGTTTTGATGATTCTTGCAGGTATGATCTTGTATGTTGTCATGTGGAAGATTGAGCGCGACCATGGATATACTGGATGTCACAAAGATTCGGCCCTATAGGTTCTGCACACACACGTTGCCCACCAGAGAAGATACAGCTACCAGAATTTGTTTCACAATCGTGGTAGTGATGAACCCTGAATTGTCCAAGCCGCATGATCCAATGCACACGTCATTGGTACGGAACTAAGGGGAGCTACCGAGTATATGCGCAAGTGCCAAAAGCAGAGATTTGAAGGGTCTCAGTGGGCCCTGCGGCACTTGGCGAAAGTGAGAAGTATCGAATTTTGTACAGCAAAGTTCGGCATAAACGCACAGCATGTTGAGTAAATACTCATCAGCTGTGGGTGGGGTAACTAGGATTTTCATGTCCGCTTCCCAAACCGAGATGTACACTTTAAGTGTAGTATCAGTTCTTATCAGTGGAAAGCTCACTGATGGATGTATGCATTCAAGGCCTTTGGCTGTCAAAAGGAGTGAGTTTGTCAAACCAATCATGACAATGACAACCAGGGCGATGAAGGTACTCGCGCAATATTTGCCATATTTGCCAGTGAGGGTCAACACGTGACTCGTCGGCAGACACAAAAATTCATTTCCGGTACTGCGCTGTATTTTGGCATTACACATGTTCGTGAGGCGAATCGAGGAAAAGACCTCGCCAGTCACATGAGCGACCGGCAAAACCTCTATTGAAAAATGCGGTTTAGGGTCCAAGATATCGTTTTTAAGACTTCACTTTATCATTTCACGGTATATCCTGATTGCATCACCCGCATCCGCTGGCAAACTGCATGCGGAAAGCCTCTTTTCTACACCTCCACTTCTGCGTCTGCAGCATCTTTGGCTGCCCGGCGTTTTTTTTCCAGCGCTTCAACTGATGGTGTGGTATGATGTCTGCCACCGCAACTGCAAATCACAGCTGCACCATTCTTTCTCCAGCCCGGAAACAAGCTTTGAATTCACTTTGTTGGAAAAAACCGGATGAGCTCACAGCGACATGCCCCATGCCATTCATTTTTTCTGTTTTTTTTCAATTTTTTTCATTCAATCGCCAGCGTCTGCGTAGCAAACCATCGACATGGTCCAGCGCCTATCTTCATCCGAGATAAGGATCGTCAAACCGGACCTGCAGGTGCAGTTGTGCCCGAGATGAGCCAGGATTGACTAAAGCAATGGAACGCTGCGAAAATATATGCATAGCAGCGAAAAGATCGCGATAAGCAAGTGATAATATTCACCGGCAAAGAATAATCTCAAGAATCTTGTCGCATCTGGGCCATCCATCAGCAAAGGATATTTTGTCAAAAATGTTTTTCGTTTCATTATCGTTTTCGTTATCGTTCAAAGAGGGAAACATATTCGGGAAAATGGAATGAACCATGCATGAAAGCGCGAAAATACAAAATGCTCACCCGGAAGGTTTGAACAATGACGAGACAAAAAGAGCATCCAATCCAGCTAGTCGTGATTGGGTACAAAACCGTTTGCAACAATCAGAAAAAACGAAATTTACCAGGATCAAAGTGTCAGCATACTTTGGCACACTTTCCGTTGTGTGAGCTGGGGCTCGAATAATTCGTGGTTTCGTCCCGCAACATGACCACTAGTCGCAATGGACCGCCTTTACGCTGGCGCACATCGATTCAGGTATAGTACTTTGGCGCTACCTGTCATGATAAATCAACGGGTTAGAATCGATATCACATTCTGCGTTCGTCACCGCCACGAAAGCTGGCTGGTTGGAGTGTGCAATTTGCATGCCCGAAGTGTTAAATTTGAAATGGAGCGAATCGCCGTATTAAATCGCATCAATGTGTCTGTTGATCTGGTGCCAGCGTCGCCGATCTTGTAGGGAAAAGGCGAAACATTTTTCCGAATAAAAATAATACAAAAATTGAGAGACTGAACAACTGAAAAAATATGTCAAAAGGGACAAGAATATAGCTAGAAAAACCTTTAAAACACAAACCGTCATTTTTTTGAGGCAGAATAGATTTCTACAAAAGAAAAAAATATGATTAAAATTGTATATACAATTTGCAAGAAAAGCAAGCGATGCAAAATACAATATTTGTACACAAGGACGTGATGACATGAATATGCTGATCATGATGCTTCAACAAACATCACTCCAGCAAAAGGGGGCGAAGGAAGGGACGAGGGTGGCAAGAATAGGGGATTACCAGGGCGAATCTCTGCTCATCCGCTTTTCCAAAACTCGCGATGCCGAGGGAGTGGAAAGGAGGTGGGAGGGGAGGGCGAGGGCTGAAATTGTCTGGGGTTCAATCGGCCTACCCTGTCCTTATTCCTTGCTAAACAAAAGCGGCTGCAGCTAGCACGAACTATAGTTTTTGTGAAATTGAGAGCAATTTGGCTACATTTTTTTGAAAGAAACCCGGACCCTCAATGATTCAATGGGACGCGTTTATATCGCATAAAATAGTTCAAACATGGGACGTTGTTGCCGCAAGAGTTCCCCACATGGTGGTTGTCCCTCACCCAGCACGATCGTGCCCTACGTGAACTTCGGATTTCTCTGATTTAAGGGAATAAATAGGCAGAAAAAAACAATTGTCCGCTTGCAGTTTGCTTATCTACACTACCTGGAGCATACCCTTCTTGCAACCTTTGGGAAAAGAATGTTCCACAGGCACGCTGTTCCTGAAGTCCCCTTGGAATCACATCCAACGTTGCCATCCAAAAAATGCCGAGGCAAGCAACGGAAACACGGAAACACAACGTGTTGCTAGGCCCAAGCATCCGAAACGCAGCAGCCCGGCGTGACCTTTTGCCAAAATCAAAAACCACCAGAGGAGCCCTGCAGACAAGTGATGACAAATGTTCATGTTTTCTTCAGATGCTGCACGCCACATTCCCCAATTTTCCCACCACTCCAGTTCTGCAACTACTTTTTGTCGCGTTTGAACATCAAATCCCACTGAAACCACCCAGCTTTACCCAACCAAAACAAACCTTTTCCATGCAATTTCACCAAGTTTTTATGATATCCTCTCTCCAATGCACAGTCGGAGACGTCCCTGATTCCCACCAAAATTACAACCTTTCAACCTACTGAATTGATCTTGGATCAAGTTCGTTTTCGTTAGAGATTCGCACGATAGCAATCATATCGGATTGGGTCTTGCGCCCTTCCTGAACAAACCAACGTCACCAACGTACCAAATACAATCGCACAAGGTACGGTTTAAGAGTTTGAGTTTATCTCCGATTTGATGCTGCCTCGTGGACGGGAATGTGCAACACAAACTGCTCAGCGCGATTCAAAGTTATCTCAATTTTTCTATGCCGCCGTATGCATACGATACAGCAACCGCCATGGGTATTGCAACAACACTGTCATCAATCTAAAATAGTTGGGAACCCAACACCCAGATGCGAAGGTCTCTTTCTGTGGATGGAAGAAATCCTGCACCACCTTGGATGGTTGAAACCCAATAAATAGTGGGATAAACCACCTATCAACTGGTGCAGGATTTCTTCCATCCACAGTAGTACGGCCAAGTTTGGAATTCACAAAATTATTTCCAACAGAAACGTGAGAACCTCACCTCCGGGAACCAGTGGCAACACGTCAGAAGGTAGCCCTGTACACATGTGTCGCAAACCACAACGATTTCACTTTGAGCATACCAATCCAAAACAATTTTCTGTTCACATGTCATAGCGGTCGTTTGCAGCTCTTTGGTGGTTGTTTCGCAAAGGAATGCATCCAACCTCGATCCCAACGATTGCGTTGTGGATTCCAAATTCGTTCTGCCGGTGCGCCGTCGCAGTTCTTTGAAGTGCACCGGGGTCAAGTCAAGGCTGGCCAGGTCTTTTGAATCCAATGGAAGCGGTGGTTTTTGGTTGCCAAAGATCCATCAGTGTTTAGCATTCAGATTTCGAGTTGAAGGTTACCAGTTACGCAAGAAATTCCGGCGGTAGTTCTTGTTCGGAAATGCTAAAATTTTCGTCACGGCACCCAAAGCAATTGCGGGGGGACGATTGCAGGGAAACCATTTTGTTGTGGGCAGCATTAGATTCATTACATTCCACGCATTTTGTCAACAAACAAATTGCAAAAGATTACAGGGGTCCGTCCGCGACACTTTTATTGCAATTTTAGAACTGATGGTTCATGTCTGCAGATTGTACGCACTTCAATTTCAGACCAAACCAACTGGATGCTCCACATCGCAGTGAGTGACTCAGGCAAGGGCTAGAAAACTGATGCCACAGGGTTTGGGGAGTTTCACTCATTGATCACAAAATTGATTCAAATTTGAAACAGTCTTTCATCTCGGCGCGTACAACCGTCATGTTTTGGTAGACAAATTGTTTGCATCTTCATCATTTCTGGCGTTGTTGCGAAAAAAAGGGCGGATTGAAGTCATGCAATTTCCTGTTTGTGCCACAGGTACATCTAATCACCATCAATCATCAACGTTCATTTTTCACTTGCATGAACAAAGGCCCAAGAAACCCATCCAATGATGTAATTAGCAATTTTTGCACAATATGCGTTGCAAAAAATCCGGCGAATCATCCACAGAGCAATTTCAATCCAGCACCACTTCAGATTTTTTGGTTATAAACTATAGGCAACTGCAAAACCCAAATACTATCTTTCAATTTCATTAAGGACAATTCAATTCATTTGTGATCATAGCAATGTTCTTCGACATGTTTCGCTGTCAAAATGGCAGCGCCTCGAAGGATACAAAACAGGATGCAACAGAATTGCCGAGTGTTCATTTTGGACAAATTTGCCACTTTGCGACATTGTTTTTAAAAAACATATGAGGGTTCAAGGGATCGGATCATCACATGTCTGCAAAAATCACATTCATAGATGTCAAATCACCAGTCGAATTTTGATTGGCGACGGGTCCCTTTACAATTTCGCAATGTTGTTGTTTGGCGTTCCATTCCACAAAGAACATGACACAAATTCATACCTAAACAAAACATGTAAACAAGATACCAGCCTTCCATGTTTCTCGGAACAAAGCACCGCAGAATCTGATGCGATCGGCCTCACAAAGAAACAGCTGGGCAGCTAGGCAATGTCATGTGTTCCACTTCCACCAGGCACACAACTGGGGAAAAAACGCAATATGCGCCTCATTTTCTGACTCGGAACCACTGATGCTCAACATTGTTCATTGATGTTCATGGAGTCTCTGTTTGCTAAAACCGAAAACATCCAGAATTGACTGCAGTGCCAAAATGATTGAACAAAATCAAGGGCAAGGCAAACATGTCGAAAGTCAAAATATGTTCCCATGCAGAACACTTTTGCGTTTCAATGGCTTTGAGTACACATACCCACACGTGGTACAAATATTGTATTGGCATCACCCCGGAAAAATTGTTATATAGTTTGTCTTACGAATGGAAATCAACAAAAACCCAGGTAACGATCATGAATGTCATGTCGCCAATTGCACCACTGGTTCCCGTTTTGCATCCGAATTTTGTCACCGTTTTTCAAACATATGACATGAGTACAGACTCGGGCCATGGTTCGACACAGAAACAAACGATGTCCAAAAGCACTACCAAACAATCATGCTGAATGCCCCGGTTTGTTTACAAAACCAAAAATGGTAAGCGATTCCATTTTCCAACCTTGAAAACATCGGTGCTACATCTGTGACATCTGTGGTTCATGAACCTTCGTGGCCACAGATACAAACGAACCATGTCCAAAAAAATGTTTGGGCTGAATGGGAAACCATGCTTTGTTTTCCGCAACCAAAATACAAGTTTAATTTTGTAGTTTTCCAGGCCAGCCACCATATATTACAAGAGGGCAAGGTAAACAATAACAAACCGCTCTGACTCCAACTTTTGAGCCAACACTACGCACGAGTCATATGGTGACATGCTACATGGGGTTTTACTGCGCGGGTTTTTACGCCCCCCCAGGACCACGGCGAGACTGTACAAGTTTTGCTACAAGGACATCTCGAGACCGGCCCGATAGGGTAGGAGTCCCCTACTTGTTGAAGGGGGGGGCCTTCTTTGAAGGGAGAAGGGGGGCCTTCTTTGAAGGGGCTGGGTTTTTTTGAGGGGAAGGGTGTCATTTAGTGAAGCGGGGCCGTGGCCTCCCCCCCGAACTAAAAGAAGTGGGGGAGGGAGGGTTTAAAAGGGGGGGGTTCTTCTTTGAACTAGGGGGGGTGTAATCTTTATATTTGGGGACGTGTCTACACAATGCATGACCTTTGCACCACTGCCCCACTCTGTAGCTCAAGACTTGCTTGCATACCGCAGCAAAAAGGTGTAGCTTGCCGCCGCGTTGACCACAAGTGTTCAAACGACTTTTCGTACATCCAGGGGTCCCTCAATACAGGGGATTCCTACCTCAAAGTGGTAGCAGAGTTTGTGCCTCGCTAAAATCCGACATCTACACTGCAGTTGCTCCTAGCATCGGCTCCGATAACCGGACTTGCGAAGGCAACTTGTAGGTCAACTCCGAATCGCTGCCATGGTCTTAATCCATAACATGGATTCAGACGAAGAACAACTCCAAATTGTTTCATATGAAGAGCGTGGAGCCTTCGCTGCCAGTCACGCCGAAAACCGGCAAGGAATCAAAATGACACCTAAGGTACCTCCACAATTTGATGGCCAATCTAGCTGGTTTGAATATGAAGACTTGACTTAACTGATGACTGGCTCGGTATCACAACATTGGATGCAGACGAGCACGGACCATCTTTGAAAAATCCCCTTGTAGGTTCAGCTTCTTTTTACAAGTCGATGCTCGACAATGCCCTACTCCGAGATCCGGATCGTGGCCTCGCTCATTTCAAGGACACATTAAGACCGTACTTCGCGAAGGGAGTAAATCATGTGTTCCTTTGGCGATTCCTCCAGATGTTTCGCACATATCGAGGCCAGAATGGATTCGGCGTTTCGAAATCGCTCAGAAGCGCCTCTTGGCATCATGGTCTGATCTGCTTGATCTATCCGATCTACCGGAAGTAGGCTCGCAGGCATTCGTAGCAGCATTCACTGAAGAGCAACGCATACACTATCAGCAACTGAATACAGATGAAGAAAAATTGAATACCAAACGACCCTTCGAGAACAGACTATTACAAATAGAAAGGCCCAACATCAGACTGAATTTCCGTTGCCGGATTGTCCTTGATTTTCTTGGTACAATCAGACCTCAACGAACAACAGCGAGAGCGCTTTGTTTCATCAATGAATATTCGTCAAATAGGAATGCCTCAATATACCTATCTCCAAGTGAAACAGCTTTTCTTAGAGCTTTTCTGCGTTTCGCGAACAGGTGTTGCCGACCCAAATATCGCACACCGAAAACGGTCGACCTTCTACATCATCGACAAAGGCGAGACCGAAGAAGGTGAACACGGATTCTGGGTCATTGACGAAGAGACCGGAGAAGAAGGATTCACAGGTCTGTATACAGAGACCGAATTCTGGGTTCGAGGCGCTATAAGGGATCATACTCTAAGCGCCGATTGTACGGCCGATCATTCAAGAAAGGAAAACCGAAGGGCTATGGTAAGAAAGGAAAAAGATCAAGACCCGGCTTCCGTCCGAGGTCAAAAGGTCATGCAGCATGGGACAATGACCAGCAAAACACAGCTTTCTGGGGAAAAGGAAAAGGCAAGAAGGGCAAGAAAGGAATGACAGGAAAGGATTCTTTCAAAGGAATGCCTTCATGGAAGGGAAAAGGCAAAGGTGATGGCAAGAACAAAGGAGGAAAACCATATCAGCAACAGCAACCTCCTCAAGCAAATGTAGCTCAACAAGCATCTTCTAGCGCCTCACAAGCCCCCGAAAAAGCAGAAGTTGCCCAGGCCGAAGAAAGCTGGAGTTACGACTATGACACCTATTGGACAAATGACTGGTCAACATATGATTCCTACAATGGATATGATGGTGACTACTCACAAAGTGATTGGTACAATTGATCTTACTATGCTTCCATTGAGGAACTGACCTTAGCAGAGGACAAGCATTCAGAAGATTTTGATCATACTCCTGAGGACGGACAGACGGACCAAAACAACCGGTTCTGTTTTTCCGCCGTTTGCTTGTTCCGATATCTCGGACGCGAACTCATGTCAATCATGTCGCTCATGTTTTTGTTCGTGTCCCTGCTGTACCAGTGCTTTTCAGGTTTGAACAGGAACTCATTTCTTCTGAGCATCCGATTTGTTGAAGAGAGCATCGCAACCGACACCGGTGACATGCATCCGTATGAACAGCACACGTGCCCACTCCAATCCGATAGTACGGAAGAGTGTGTATACCTGAACTGCGACGATCATGGTGCCCAGCAAGCCCTCCTTTTTGTGAGTACGTGGATTTAAGTTTTCATCTGACCTATGTGATTCTTGACTCAGGTTGCACCAGAGCTATGGGATCCCGCTTTGCGATAGATCGCCTTGTCCAAGCATGTCAACATACATCCAAAGCGAGATTACATCTGGTTTTCAAAACAACCATGTTCAAGTAAATTTTCATTTGCAAATGGAGAGCAATCCACTGTCAAGGAGAGACTTGCCACTCATGTCCGCAATGATCATGCACACACTGGTTGGATTTCTACTTGCGTTGACATTCTCGACAAAGGTAAGGTTCCTATCCTCTTTTCAGTCAAACAAATGCGGAACCGTCGAATGAATATTGAACATACTCCTGTAGGAGAGTTTCTCACTTGTCCAGTCTTTGGAATGCAACTCACTAGCGGTCAGTACATCCAATCATCCAGTTCTTGACATTATGGCTCTTGCGACTTCAAGTTGGAAACCGATGTACAGCTTTCAGTCAGAAGAAATTACATGTCCTGCATGTAACGGTAAACATCGTTCACACACACACAAAGAAGGTTGCAAGAAATACACAAAGTCAGCACATGAACCAGCACACGAGCCGAAGACGGCCAAAGCAGTTCCCAAGCAGAATGTCAAGAATTTCACCTGATACCAAATTAGAAGTACCAAGTCAACCTTTGCATCCTGATGATGGGCCGATGGTGGCCTCTGGACCAAGTTCCGGTTCCAAGGACGGAGATCCCAAGACGTCGGGACCCTCAATTGGATCAAGAAACGGAAATCAGACCGGAACCAAAGGTTGAAGTAAAACTTGAAGAAAAGCAAGAAGCGTCACCGAAAAGGAACTTTGCCACTTGCACTTCAGAGAATACATGATAAGCTTCAATGACCTACTGAACTCCTGAAATTGCACTTGAAGCATTATCACATGTCAACTGAGCAATTCAAGAGAAGAACATCAGCTCTGAAGTCGCCCAAGGAAATTTATGACAAGTTCGATCGATCAGATCACAAAATCCTGTGACACATGTTCCAAGTGCAAGATTGCACCCTCAAGAGCTAAAATATCTGGAATCAGAAGTGAGGTATTTGGTGAACTTACTTTCATCGATCATGGAGAAGTTTCTATCAACCCTCAGTCAAAACTTCAATTCCTGCTTCTTTATGATGGTGCAACTTTTTTGACTACTACTGCCTATGTTGTTCAAAATAGGTCAGAAGGGCAAAGGGAGAACCAAGACTTAAGAATCGTGGCAAGATGCCCGTTGAGCTGGTCGGTTTGTATCAAACCACCAAGTCAGGCAAGCGACTCTGTTACAATTTCAACCTCAGCCGCGGCTGCACGTGCATGCGATGCTTCAGCCCCCATCCAGTACATCAATGCAGTGCCAACCAGGCCCCTTGAATAGGGCCAAATTTTGCCATCACAGGTGCCTGACAATTCACAGCAGACCCCTCAGTGGGGTCCACTTTGGGCCGAAGTGCCAAAAAAGAAATTTGATAACAGTGACCTTTTTCATGAAAAGATATATCAAAGAGTTGCAGGTAAATCCATCACTGAATTGTATGCTGCGGATGTTTATTCAGGAACAGCTGGCCTCACTGCAGCGCTGCGTCGAGTTGGACTCACCAACAGCTTGGGCGTGGATGCACACGTGACAAAGCAAGTCCGGGCGCCAGTCGTGCGGCTTGACCTCACTACGCCAACTGGTGTTGAGCTCCTTTGGAAGATCCTACAGTCCTACAGCACAAACATGTTGCAGTTGTTCACCTTGGTCCTCCATGCGGGACGAGCTCCAGAGCCAGGCACATACGCAGGGCACATGGGCCAGACCCCAAACCATTGCGATCTGCTCCGTTCCTCGACGTTACCTACCCTTCAGGGGTCAATGCCAAGCGAGTGGCCGCTACAAAGAAGTTGTACTCCCTCGCAGGTGAAATTTTTGCCCGGTGTACAACAAATGGCATTTTGTGCACCCTTGAGAACCCAGCAAGGTCCTATATGTGGGCCACTTCTTCTCACACAACACCTGCAACCCCTTGTTAACTCGCATGAAGGCTTGTGGTCGCCGAACGACCTATCCAGTGTCATCGCTCAAGTTTGCCATCGACTCTTGCTATCAGTCGATGTCATCGACATCCCTGTGATCCCTGTGCAGATGCAGCAGGATGACATGTGCACTACATTATGTTGACCTCCACCAGCCGTGCAGCAATTGGCAACAGCCACGTGGCAAAAAGCTTCGCCCATTCATGCGTGAGCACTTCCGCATTGTGAAAGTTCAGGGCCCCACGGCCATTCTGGAATCCTCGCCTTCACAGTGCACACCTTGGAGTGCGGCCGATAAAGCTCAGAGGCTCGGTCCTGAAAGCTGGTAAAACGAACAAAATCGGAAAAACATCGGACCAGATTTCCCAAGTCACAGCTGTACAAAAAAGTTCTTGGACAGCAATACCACACAAAAACCAGCAAACCAAAACCCAACGGCGGAAGGACGAAATGCAAACCCCCCAGCCAAAACAAGCTGCCACAAGAAAAAGGAGTCAGAAACTGGACCCCTTTGAAATCAAAAGTCGACACAGGCCTTGCGAAGGTGCACCTTGCTGGGACGGACACATTGCGTGTCTTCTTTTTTTTCCTCGAGCATGGACAATTCTGCTCGGAGGCTCGGTCCTTCTGAACATCAAAATAAATAGAGAAACGAAGTGCCTAAATCTGTACAAGGCAAGGTGGCGAGTCAAGAATCAAGGACCGATGGCATCAAGTCGAAATACACTTCCCCTAGGCCAGAAGCGCGCATCTACTCACGCAAAACCAAAAAAACAACGACCAAGCAAAACAGCAGAAAATGGGGCCGGGGCCCACCCCCAGAAGTCCTACGACTGCAACAAAAGATTCACATGCACAGAGCAGCTGGCGCAAAGAGACGGCTTGCCTTGGCTTCAAGGCAAGCCTTGAGGCCTCAATGGAGATTGCAGCAAGACAAAAAGTTTAGAGTTTAGAGGATGAAATTAGTTGTTTCTCGAGGAAACCGGTTGGGTTGGAAGTTTCCACCTTAAACCTGTAACCTTATCACTTATATGCAGTAAGCGTAACGTGTAATATATGTGTGTACATATCATAATGTATCTATTACACGCAGAAAAAACGCTCGCAGTTCGTCGCCGAAAATTTCCTCTTGGAAACTTTGATCGCCGAAATC
>Ga0126342_10019307_pt1 | contig 11588 bp, 10 predicted proteins | sample Cyp1metagenome_FD_92528 | JGI IMG/M metagenome (GOLD analysis project Ga0126342, IMG submission 92528) | Coral microbial communities from Lord Howe Island, Old Settlement Bay, Australia - Cyphastrea 1 metagenome | ecosystem: Host-associated > Invertebrates > Cnidaria > Coral ... | reverse complement strand
GGCACTGCCGGACCTCAACGGGAAGAATGTGAGAAAAGATGTCAGATAGAATGTCAGAAGATATGCCAGACAGAATGTCAGAAGATATGCCAGAAAGAATGTCAGAAGATATGTCAGATAGAACGTCAGAAGATATGCCAGATAGAATGCCAGAAAAAATGTCAGATAGTTGTCAGCAACGGTGGAAAAAATGATGCTGCTCTTTGGTGTCCTTCGGCCAGGTTGCGTATTTAGATATTTCTTTCCAGAGCTGTGGCGTATGTAGCTATAGATGCCATGGTGGGGATCATTCGAAGTGAAATAGTTTTTTACAAACTTCTGTGAAAAATGGATGGCCTGGTTTTCTCTGGCAGGGACAACCGACCATGGTGCGCAGAGAAGAAAATCATATCAGGTTCAAATTCAAATCAATACAGTTTCGGCCACAAGAGATTTGACTTTCTGATGGCAATGCCAATGCCTGACATAAAATGTCACAAGGAAAATGTCCTTCCCCAGGCACTTCCCAGAGAGTTGGTACGTGAGAAATATTTTGGAGAAATGATGAGAAATGTTGGGTGTTATTGTTTTGCCATGTTCTGCAATATTTGGCTAGAGAAAGGCAACCACCATGAAAAGCATCTGAGGACCTGCTGGGCAAAGAAGAGGTTGAGTTTCGCTCACCGTTATCACAAGGGCTCTAGGTCCAAGAATGATTGCCGGTCTTTGTGCCGTACCTTGACGGAAACAGCCAACAAAATTGGACAACATGGGAAAACTATGACCTTGATTGCAAACATTCAAGAATTACATTGTCTTTTGAAAACATGAGTGCTCACATTTCTACTTTACCATGGTTTGTTCGCAACATCAGCAGATGTTGCAATATCAGCAAGTGCAGAGGTGCAGATGCCACCTGCTCGCACTTTCACCTTCTCAACAATGAGTGTTACTTTTTCTCGGGTATTTGCAAGCGCCCTAATGATTTCGCTTGCCAGCACAAGGACTGCTTTGATATGCCATCAGGGAATTGCCGGGAAATGGTTATAGGCCGCTAAAGCACCCAAGATGCTGTGGATATTCCAAAGCACCAGACGAACACATGATGCAGCTATACAATGTGGTTCATGGCTCACGGTGCCTAGTAAGTTGAACCATTTATCTACAGTATCTAGTAAAACGTGACTAGTGGAGGTAGCAGGTAGCGATGCAGTTGCAAGATATTGCAACTATCCCTGAAGGCACAAGGAGTCAAGGAAGGTAGAAGATGATAGAAGTAGCAATTCCATAGCCTCAGGAGAGTATCAGTATCTGTGGCGTATTAGTACCATGACTGTCGGAGTGTATCGGTTCTTATGCTCCTGTTCACCTCCCTGAAAAATCAATGCCCAGCATGCCCTGATTTGCAGGAGCAGTGGGTCTATGAGCACTATCCAGGATGCGGTGAAAGAGGAAGCTGCATTGACATCAAGGTGCCAAACTTTCATTACGTCTCAGGGAAGTATTGCCCACGCGGCGAAAACGTGGAAGTCGCTGGTCAAGGGCCAGTCTATTTCAAGCAGGGCCTTACCAAGCAGGACTCATGGTTGCAGGAATTCCAGCCCATGTTGATATGCACACGCTTGATGCAATTGGATATTTACATACAATTGAAATCAATTAAATTATATATATAATTTTAATATACTACATAGGTACCATATACTCGTACATATGTGTTTATGTGCACGATGCTGTCCAAAATGATGGATGTAGCTGAAATCTGAATCAGAGTTCTTGATGGTGTTGACGGTTGCTTGGAAGGCCTCTTTCCTCGGCAAACAGGCATTCTCAGTGTTCATCGCTCTTGTCCTTGTCCTCGTCCTTGTCCTTGTCCTGTTGTTGTCGTTTGTTTTTGTTTTTCCTGTTGATGTTGCTGATTGCTGCTGCTTGCTATTGACATTGCTGTTGTTGTGACTGTTGCTGTCGGTGTCGTTGTCGTTGTGGTTGTGCTTGTTGTTGTGGTTGTGGTTGTGGTTGTGGTTGTGGTTCTTCTTCTTCTTCTTCTTCTTCTTCTTTGTTTCTTCTTCTTCTTCTTTTCTTCTTATTTTTATTCTTATTCTTATTCTTATTCTTATCATTGTTCCTATTGATCTTATTGTTCTTCTGGTTCTTGTTCTTGTTCTTTTTCTTGTTGTTGTTGTTGTTGCTGTTGTTGTTGTTGTTGCTGATGGTCGTGCGCAAACACTGCTTTCACATATTTTCATGGCATGTCAAATTACGATGAATGAAGCCCTGCAGTTTACAGGAAACATTCTGGCTACAACGCTATGACAGTTCTCGCAGTGACAGTGCATGCGACAGTGGCGACTGGGCTATTTTGAAGCCTGATCCTCACAAGGACTCAGACAGAAACAAACAACTGATTTTGCCCAGTTGTGCAATACACCCTCAAAGATGCTTGCCTATTCTGCCAACGCTGGGATACATAGTTCTCTTGAATGGCACTGATACCAAAGTGTTTGCAACTTGCATTTGAAGGACTATCAGAACATGACAATGGGCTATGTGGAGCTTCATGGTTCCATCGTTGCGTGTTTGAAGTCCTCCAATTCTGATTTGCCCAGCGATGTCTTCAGCAGCACTGAAGTTCACCTCACTGTAGGGACCTAAGCCTACCGGATTCTGAGTTTGAGAAGCTCAGATTGGCATCACAGGCCTTTGCTTTGTGAAATCATGAAGGTGTTGCGAGATGATATCGAGATGATATAAGGGGAGGAACCCACCACACTGCAGTTGGGCTAGCAGGGTCCTAAAGAGTGCCTAGTGGATTCTGCTTATCGAGGGTGAAACTTTTCTGTTTCGCGATTGAGCTCCATGGATTGCTTGCTGACCAAAATGTCGGAAATTAAGATATCGTTTCCGCAGCAAAACATACTGATAGCAAATCATATCAAAAACGATCAAAAACAAACAGCTACTGGCTAGTGGACAGCCAGTGCTTTTGCATGCTGGGATTGCCAATGAGTACAAAGGTTCAAAGGTTTCTGGTGCTGCCAACATGATTGTGCGCTTTGGGGGTCAAAAGAGCAGACATACAAATACAAAGTGCAATCGTTTGTCGTTGGTTTCTGGTGTCTCAAACAAGGACAGGACACGAGAACAACTAACTAAAATCACGTAACGTTAGCATCCCACTTAATGACGTGTCAACCGGAGCTCCTTGATTAGTATGCGAGACAGACCCAGTTCTTCATAATCTGCACCACCAACTGTCCATGCCGGTACTGGGAATAAATGGAATTTCGTTGGTGGAATGTGCAGGTGGCAGTCACAGCCAGTCACGGTTTCAATGCCACACGTAGCGGTCAAATGACATATGAAATTTGTTTCATAAGTCAAGTGCGTAGGGCCAAATTTTCGCAGAACAACACATACCCGAAACTGAGACTGGATGTTCTTTGCACGCCAGGCACTAATTAATCACTATACTTTGTGAGGAGTGGAACTTCGCTCTTTTTACAGTGTCCTCAACAAGTCTGCTTTCCCCAAAATGCTTTGTCCACAATTCGCTTCTAAAAACACTGTAGGAGTAAGTCATAAGAAGCTGTGGCCAGCACTTTACAAAGTACTTCAAAGTACGCTGATATTCTGTCAATCACCCGCACAGAAAATCTGCCAGCGCATCCTGAAGTGTTTGAAGTTTTTTCAAGACAGCCCCACGGGGAGACCTTTTTCATCCCTTTATCTGCCAATCCAAAGTGCACATGCTTATTTGGCACATTTTGGCACATTGCTGCCTTTTAGCCCGACATGACTGATCTCCCCAAAGCGGTCGCTTTTGAGATACCTTAAGCATCCTTAAGCCCTGTAGGCCTAGCCTCTGCTGTGTGCAAAGAGATATACAAACAGGGCAAGAATATCTCGGTTGTTTGCACAAAATCGCTCGGAGGGTTTTCCTTGTACTTCTTGCGTAAAGATGCCCCACGAGTTCTGACTTTGATTGTCATTCCCATTTTTTACACAGACTGTGCTCCAAGCGAAAAAAATAGAAAGAGAAGCTGGCCCTATAAATTTCTAGCATCGCATTGCCATCACAAGGAAGATCATACTACTGTAATTAGCTCGATAGAGCTCGATGAATTATTGTTGTTCTGGTTATAGGATTCTTACTTTCCAGGCTCGCAGACTCTCATATACTTGGAATCCCTTGGACCTTGAGAGTCTGGAAAAGAGCTTTTAGAGGAGTCTTAGAGTCTGGCTGGGGGTGTAACCCTGAAAGGCTGAAAGTCTTGCGATCACTCTCCAAGAGGATTGCAACGTCACTGTGATGTAGTTTTTCTCCGTGTCCTGTTTTTCGTTGGACACACCACTTCCGATCCTTTTCCCATCAGGTGAAGAAGCTTTCGGAGACAAGCGCCCGTGCTGTAGTAGCAGCACCTGGTTGTCAGAAACCAAACATAACCGGCAAGGACCCGTCATGCCTTTTTTGCTGTGCACAGCTTAAACATTGTCCAAGCATGAAATATTCCGTTCGACGCTTTCAAGGTTGGAGACATATAGAATGAAATAGCTCAGTGATGCTAACCGTTTGAAGCGCTTCCTTTTCAAGGACAGAACGGAAGCCGAAGAGGAAGAGGAGATGTCCGTCTTTCCTTTGGCATTTCGGCCAGGAAGGTTTGTTTGTCTTGAAATGATCAAGACATATCAAGACCACCCCTGGTGGTGGCTTCAGTTGCTTTGGAGCTTCAGTGGCAGTGGCACCAAAGGTTTGTTCTGCAAATCTCTCCCTTCCCAAGTGACCAAGGAGACCCAAGTCGATGCCCATTTCCCTTGTTCGTCGGGGGCGTTCGATTTCACATTGTAGCATTGTAGAACATTGTAGAAAGATACGGTATGATACGGTATGGTTCTGAGGTATTTGATGACCTCTCGACCGATCCTGCAGATGATCACTGGCTACATCCATGTGAATGTGTCCCTCCGTCGTGGGGTTCGTTGCCTCCAGCAACAGGCAATCCGATCATATCATATCAGGAATGAATCCAGCCAAATCCACCATGAGATGAATTGTGGTCTGTCGTGCTTACTTGTATACATTAAAGAAATCTAAAGAATATTGAATATTGTATACATTGTAGAGTCCTGTACGTCTCCAGTGCCTTCAAGGTGTTCAAAAGCACAGACAAGCAGCATTCGCCGCCTTCAGGCGATAGTGTGGGAGAAATTCCTCCTGGCAGCAACAATGAGTTTATTGTTCCGCCATTCCAGATTGTCCAGTGCTTACGGCTATAAGAAGCAGTAGTCCAGGCGAGTAGCGACTGTATTTTCTGCTATTTGCTGGAGCTACAACGATCCAAAGCTCAGCTCTTTCATGCCTAGGTCGAAGGAGAGTTTGTTTGTGCTCAAGAGTCGCTTGGCTGTTTCAACCGGGACTTGTGAAGAATTTCTGCCAACCTTCAATGGGATGGAGGTCCCTTCCAACATCTGCAATTCACATATCTCTTATCCAAGGTACTCTGTTTTTGTGTAAGAATCAACGGATGCTTTTCAGTTTACACTGTCTACACCAAAATATGGTCCAAAACAATCCAAAACAACGGTGATGCGATGTGAAGGAACAGCGGGACAAGAAGGTACAGAAATGTGAAGAGCATTGATCATACTGATCTCTCTTGGATCCTTTCTGATCCTTTTGGATCAGTGTGCTGAGATGTGCAGAGTGTACTCATATGCACTCATGTGGAGTCCAAAGAGTTCTCAGATTCGGTGTGACCCGTTCGACCTGTGCAACATCGAAGGCAAACTCGTCAAACTCGTCAAACTCGTGCACTTAAGGAATCTCCTGGAGATACAGGTGTTGTCAGAGGAGGAAAATTTGGACAGTAGCGCGTGCAGAACGAAGTGCTTGGCCCAGCAGTGTCCTTACTACTGGGAAGGCTTGTCACAGCTTACAGTATCAACGCTTGTCGCAACATTTGTGAAGGGTTGTGAAGGGTAGTCGTGTTATTGTATGTCTTGCTCTCTTGGCATGCCGATGCAGCAACAGTACTGTGTCTAGCCCATCAGATGTTTCTTCGTTTTTTCAAAAGCCATGCCTGGCATGCCCCAACAAGCAATGCCTTTGGCGCTCAAGCTGCGTTGCAACACTTCAAATCAGTTTGACCGCAGCTGCCATCTGCAACTCCCAAAATTGCAGGTGAAGTCATGTCCTCCAAGCAGTGCCGAATTTATCGTGCATGCGACGAGCTTGTACCCTAAACGCACTGGCAGAAAGCGCAGAGAATGCCACCATTAAAATATTTATTTTATTTTCATTGACAGTTTCTATGATGCCTCTACGAGTTTCACCATGTTTCACCAAATGTACGCATGCTCCAAATGCAACCACTGCGGTGTGTCAGGTGACATGTTGTTTGCATTTCTCGTGTCGTCCCTTGCAATTTGACTTAGAGACATGATGCGACACCATGGTTGGCTGCATGAAGGTCAGGATTCAAAGTGTCAACCTGTTGTGTGGCAAGGTAAGAGAGCTTGGGACAGTTGGCAGCCTGTACGGTATGATGCTTGTCATGCATGGAGGTCCAAGTTCCTCCATTGTTCACGAAGCTTAGGTCATGCTCTCTGCAAAATCAACATCCTGTTTGGGCCGATCAACCTACAACGCAACATTAAGTCAAAAAAACGCAAAAGCGAACTAGTGCACAAAACCCGCCTACATGTAATCCCACGGATAGTCAAATTATGTCAGATTGGCAAGATTTCTGAGATTGTTACAATCGCTTTCCGTTGACTGGTGCAAGAGGACCGATTTGAACACAAGACAGAAATAGACAGAACAAAAGCTACAGATAGCTCAAGCCGGAGATATTCATGGTGTGGTGGGGATGTTTCCGACCTATGGGATCTGTCCCAAAAAAGTCACCTGGGACTGCTCAAATATAATCAAATATACATCTGTACACACACACATTATAAGCGTGTCAAAATTCATATGAGTTTCTTCCACATACAAGGTATAAATCTTATATTATATATATATAATCTAATGTCTAATCATCCATGATACCAATTTAGCCTATCTCATATACAGAGCATTACAGAGTACACATACTGTATAATGTCCAATGTTGTCCAATCATTCGGTCATGCCAAAACATCTATGTCACAGCCCTTGTGACCAGTGCTGACTCACTGCCTTTGTTTGGTACCTGCTGGTACGTTCAGGATCATTCAGCTGCAAATTCACACCCCATCAGACATCATCCCTTGACATCAGACTAAGCTTTCCCTTGACATCCCTTGACCAAGTTCTTCTGTATTGCGCAAGAAACATCCTGTCCTGCCATCATCTGCCATCCACAAACATGTTTGGCCGCCAATATTGACGGTGTTAATCTATGTTAATCTTGTATGAGTTGCATTTCCTCTTCTGAACTCACTGCCTCTCAGCCATCGGCAAGCTGCCCTGTGGTATCACAGCTAACAAACCACATCCTGGAAAGACATGTCCAACATGTATCAACTTATCGGGTGGATTTTGGTGGATTCTATGAACCATCATTCGGTTTCCATGACGTGTTTGTTTGCAGCTTTGCGATGCTGGCGATTGTTTCGGTCATGTGCCCCGCCCCAAGCACTGAGTGAACTCATGTTTACTCTGAGTGGACCATGGTTGACGTTTTCGTTTTCTTTTCTGATGGCTCAGGAGCTATAGGAAGTCGTGTCGGATTGCGGATCCGCAGATGTGCTGGCACGTCACAAAGCGCCGGTCCTTTCTGGGTGCTGGCCCTGACACATATAGCTGTCTCTTTCAGGACGTCTGATGACTTGGATTATTTTTTTTGGTCATATTTAACAAATTTGGTCATGCTTCAAAAGACAGAGATTTCATGAGATTTCAAGGGTGGGAAAAGCAAAGCGTGATGATGCGTGATGCCTTCGAGATTGTTGAGAATGAGGGGAGACGCACAAATTTTACACATTTCAGACAGTACAGGATGAACCGAACATCAATACTTGACAATCTATGTCTATGACAATGTCAATTGTCAATAATTATTCTGGAAGACTTACTGTACTACATGGGGCAGTCTAAGCCACGCATAGTCAGAACCTTTGGTTGCAAGCTACTATGCAGCAGAAGTTGAACGTCAGGACTTGATTCAGCAATGTGACCACAAGCTCATGTTGGGTGGAATGGGCGTCGGTGTTTGTGGCACATGCACATATGCACCAGTACCTTGGGCATGAAGAAATAAACTGGTCAAAACGCTCGGTCAAAATTGGCATTTCAATGGTTTACAATTTACTTCACAGGTTGGCGAAGAACCGTAAAGGAATCATTGAGTCATATGATGTGGTATAGTTTGCAGAAGACCTTGATGGGTAGTGTGTGGCAGTGTTGTGGCATAGCGGGTAGTGACCGGGTAGTGTACACAATCCCCTTAACCACTCTCCTCAGTAGCTCACAAGGTTCAAGGGCGCAGAATCTACGCCTCCAATGGAGAGTGTGTGGACTATGATCCTGGAAATCAGAACGTGCTCCTTGGCCACCATTGATTCAGCGAATCACGCTACAACAAAGCTGACTTCCTCGATAAACAACGGTGTTTGCATTTGCATCGCAGGGGGATTTGCGTGGAGTTTTGGTGTGTATTGCAATCAGCAAGTCATAGAAAATATCTAGCAGCATCCCTTTTCTTTGCTTTTCTTCGAAACCTGAAGGGTGATCCAAATTGATCTTTTCGGCAACTAGACGCCACTTTTGCAACATCAACATGTTGCAACAACATTTGGTCCGACAAGTGCGAGATTGTGCGAGTATGGAACTCTTCATTTAATGGAGTGTGAACTTGTCTTAACGTTTGCCTTTAAGGAAAGTACATCCTTGTCATTTAGACAAGAACCAGAAGTGGTATTTTGATGGAGAGCTCCTGAAGACCGACTACAGCGACTCCTGCATGGACTACAATCCGAGTACTGGAGAAGCATCTCTATGTGAAAGATCTGGAAAGGATTTGTAGGTGTTAATAGAAGATGAAAGAAGCTATCGCATGATGATATATAAGTGCATGATGGTTCATAGAAGTTCCATGAAACCTTGGGAGTGACCACACTGCCTGTAATTATGCAGACAGGTCGGAAGCTTTGTTGGGTGAAATGTTGATAAAGCAGCAAAGCTGTGGTAGGACGAAGATCCAGAGTGACAGAGCTATATAGAGCTCATCCTATCCCACTGTTCAGCACTATTCCTCGGTTTGCTAGACGGGGGCCATTAGCTCACCCTTCAAGCCACGGGTGTATCACTTTTTTTCATCTTTTTTTCCGCATTTTCCTATTTTTGGGCCAGTTGTGAGGATCTGTATGGCCATTTTCTGGGGTCTGGGGATGCATTTTCAGGCATCAAAACTGACAAGTGACAAGCATTGCCTTTAACATCCTTTAACCAAACTTTAATTTGTCTTAATTTGTCTCCTCTCGCATTTGAGAAGCTGTCTTTTCACTAGAAACCTTTCCAGCAGAGCCAAGACCTGCGCCGCTCAGCTATTCTTGACATCTTGAACAAACTCCATGAAAGCCCCAGGTCTACATGCATTCTTGCCATGGCGCTCAAAATCAACTCTGGTACTTCGACGGCGCTCTTCTGAGAAGTAGATGGGACAACAAGTGTTTTCCGGCAGCATTAAACTCGATGCAGATACACAGTTCTTGTAAGGTTTTTTGCTCAGTTGCCCAGGCTTCTCAGACATCATCGTGAATTTGCCAACAAAAATGTCTCCCCGGGTCTCACAGTTTGGGTCTACTCAAAACAGTTTCGTTGTATAGAGGTTGCATCTACAGGTGCATGTGCTCTGCGGCGTTTCTAGACAAAGCTTGGATCAAATTTAGACTAAGCTGTACCTTTGGCTTCGGGGGTTGCACTGTCTTTAGATACCGGGCCTTTTCCACAACGTTTCTGCCGGCCCTGGGTCCGTGGCTGGTGTTGGGCGTGGGGCGGAAGGTTTTTTTTTCACCTGAAGGGTGTTTTTTCCTTCTTGCTTCAGCCCTCAGTCACCAACATTTGGTGCGTCACCGCTAGTTGTCCACAGGGTAGACCTAGAATATTTTGTCTAGTGATATGTCTCGAGCACTCATGCTTTTGTGGGGCCTTGCCTAGCTTTCAAAGACGACACCTTGGGCCTCAAGTTGTGGACCACAGTGTGCCTGAGTTTCCTCAACCATCCTCAACCTCTGTAAATAGCCGGCGCGCATTCTTGACGTATTTGGCAGTTGGATCGGCAATAAATTTATTTCTTCCACCTATATGGAAGAATCTGACATTCCGATCATTCCGTTTTCACCTGTTCTGCTTTGTTAGTATATGGGACAAGCATGGACACGCTGGGACTTACTAGCGCGTTTACTGATTCGCTCTCTGAGGCTTAGACTTTCAGCCAATGTCCAAAAATATTTACTTGGGCAACTGCCCTGGCAGCAACACTCAACACTGGACTTGGATACAGGCTATGTGTCAGGGAGCATAAGCCCGATGCAGATATCCAAAGTTTCCTAAGCCTCGAAGCATTGCCATGCTTTGGCGCATTCATTTGGGAGATGTTTGGGAGATTCGTTCAGGGTGCAAGTGACTGCAAGTGACTGCAAGTGACTGCAAGTGACTGCAAGTGTTTCCTGCTGAGCCATTCCAAGTGCTCCTGCGTGCTGGAGGCGGTACACGGTGGGCAACGACTTCATACGGACCACGACCATGGTAGATGCCTCCGCAAAGAGTCTGATTCCTGGTGTAAGGTAACTAGCTCATGTTGAAGGTTGTCCAAGGCGGGTTTCAACTTGTGATATTGAAAATACATGAAAAATCTGTAGACTAAAAAGTGCCCACGGGCTTACAATCCTTCCTCAGGTATCGACAAGACAATCCCTTGAACGTGTACACGACTTGATTTTACACATTTTATAATTCTTTCACTTGTTGTTGTTGGTATGTCGCTAGTGATGCAACATCCGGTTCAAAAGACTATCTTGTGATTGACTGGAGCGCAATGCTGGCAGCGTGAAAAGACGCTGCTGTGACACATTGTAGATCATTGTAGCAGTATTTTCAATACGCTTTGAGAGTTTGCCATGATTGTTTGGAACTGAGACAGCTATAGACAGCTGATATTATCAAAGGAAGTTTAGTTAGGAAACTTCCGAGTTACGGACGATTGTCATGCCTAGCTTTCTCACCATCATGGCAACCACATCATCGTCTCAATCATCATGTCAACCACATCATCATAAAGTAGCTGGGAAGTGTAAGAGATCGGGAACTTGTGAATTCAGGCTTGAAAACACTCGGGCGCGAAACCCTGTGTTTTTTTCGGATAAAGTGGCTGCCGTGGTCACCGAAGGAGGGTCTCTGTTTCCGCCGTTTCGCGGCTCCCAAAGAGAGCATACCAGCCTTTATCCCAGCATAGCACCAACTGCGCGCGCAGGTAGGAAACCAGGCGCCCTTCATCGGAGACCCGACTGGCAATGGCATCAAACCCCGGTAAAATACCTATGACTGACCCGAAGCACAACGCCCGAACTCAGTGTACCATTCCCAGCAATCCCCCACCCGACAGAATCTCGTTGTGCATCAAAACAGT
>Ga0126342_10019306_pt1 | contig 11589 bp, 14 predicted proteins | sample Cyp1metagenome_FD_92528 | JGI IMG/M metagenome (GOLD analysis project Ga0126342, IMG submission 92528) | Coral microbial communities from Lord Howe Island, Old Settlement Bay, Australia - Cyphastrea 1 metagenome | ecosystem: Host-associated > Invertebrates > Cnidaria > Coral ... | reverse complement strand
ATTATGGATCAACAGGCCTTGAGCCTGAAGCTATCCTGAGACTGTTTGCCAACAGTACAAAAGAGTGAGCGCGCACAGCATCAGCTGCAACATTGATACAACAGAGCTGCCTGAATCTTTTCAGTATCCCATCACTGCTGGTGCGAACAATTTTATCTTGGCGGATGTATCCGATTGCCTTTCCATGGTGCAGTAGACATTACTTCTGTCATTGCCTGCATAATATGGGGTTTCGTTGATAGTGAGTCTTGGAAGTGTGCTAGCATCAAAATGGGACTTGTCGGATGAATACAATGATCATTATAATGAATTCAAAAACCACGATATGGCTTTAATATGAGATACATTGCCGTGTCGTCCCCATATGGACAGGTTCAACGACGGCATCTGGCCATTACCAGATGGGATACATTGCGTTGCATGCAAGTCTCACCAAGAAGTGTTATTGGAAACTCTTGGGTTGGTATGAGAAAGTTGACTTCCATGGCTTCAGTGGCCCCAATGTCGCAGCATCAACGATTTTTCAATCCTGCTTTGCCAAGTCATCAAGTTTCTAACCTGAAGGTCCTGAAGCTGCATTTCTGCTATATTCATCTATATTCAGCTTTCAACAGCTTTCATATGTCCGTGTTCTTTTTGATTTCCATCACATGGTGGTGAAGGTTTTGACTTACCCTCTGGTAATTTAACATAGCCATGGAAAATGGCCATAGAAATAGTGGATTTTCCCAGCTAGAAACCTCCATTTATAAGGGTTTTTCCATGGCTATGTTAAATAACAAGATGGTATATTCAGTATCATTCACTGGTTGGTGGTTGACCTACCCCTCTGAAAAATATGAGTCAGTTGGGATGATTATTCCCAATATTTGGAAAAATACAACATGTTCCATATGGATTGTGAAACTCGAGTGTCAAGGCCCAGATCCACTTGTGGTTTGCTCCAAGATTTCAAGTGCATCGTGTCACAGGTGCGGTAAAAGTTGGGGCCTGGGGGGGCCTGGGAGTTAAGTACAGGGGGATGATGTGGATAGACACACACACACATATATGATCATATATGATCATATATATATATGTAAACATATTGATATATATATACATATATGTATATATATATATACATACTATTATATATATATATATACATACATATTTTTAATATATATATATACACATATTACACTACATATACACACACACACATATAATATAATATAAGATAATATATATATATATAACTATATATATATGTATGTATATTTATATTTATATGTACGGCAACTTTTATTTGGTGAAGTGCAGAGTAGTCTTGAGGCTTGCCCTGGTTTGCCAAAAACACCACATTTCGGTTTCAAAACGAAGTAGGAGCACCCTGAGAATGAGGTAGGCATTTCATGCGCAGCATTTAGCTAGCATCTAAAAGTGCGGCACTTGAAAACGAGGTCAGGTACCAAAAGCGGTATGGGAATGGAGAGCGAGGTAGGAACACCCGTCGATGACGCGATGCACAAAGTATCACAAAATACTTTCTGCGGCCCATTGACTGTTTTGCGGTTTCTGCTTAAACACTGGGTGGTTGGAGACTTGTTTGGACGCTTATTGACTTATTATGATTGAGATTGATAAACTTTGGGAAATGCCAGCAGTAGAGATATGATCGGTTGCATTAAACGATGAGGCAGGGACACGGCTTATATGGCTCACATCAATGTTCTTGTTAAAGGGGCGTTTCAATGTCTGTTTCCGTACAGAGAACTGATTGAAGGGAAATCTGCCAGAATGGCCTGCCCTTCGGGGTAAAAACAATGGTATATGTAGATTTTCCTCGAATCAGTCCATTGAAAAAAACATGCAACGTATTCCGAAGTAAAAGCATGCCTGGAGGCTGAACTGCTCCTCCTCGTGTCCAAGTCATCTTTTTTTCGGTACTTCATGAGTCATGAGGTTCCTGCAAGTCTTACTTTTGAGACAATGCAAAATAGCATACAATCCCCAGCTGACGCGTAATTGATTTTCCAGGTCCTTCACATTGACAAGGCAGAGAGCCCAAATCGATCTCAAAAAGATCCACATCTTTCCTCGTAAACGTCGATGTGTTTGATTTCATCCTTGTGATTATTGATATTCCAGTTGATTTCATCGAGCATCACAGAGTTTCCGGAGCACAAGTTTCCGGAGCACAGGCCTCATCTTCCTTCTCCAGTTCTTTGCCGCTTTCTATTTATACATCTTTAACTATGAGCACTACCTGAAAACTCCGCTAGTTTCCGGGCTGCAAGAATTTTCATGAAACGAAACCAGGATGTCAGAGACATGTTCGTGCAGGATGACGTGGTTCCAATCTCGGTTTAGGTCCATGATGCAAGATGTTGATGCACACAATTTTTCCGGATTCACGGATGTTGGCCAGTTTGAACGCTGATCATCTCGTGTGGGGACTTTATAAAGATTTATAAAGACCGATTGATTGTTATGGAGTCAGGATAGACTGTGGGATAAGGATGATCCAGGATGGATAAATTGATAAATGTTGGAGGTCTCGAGAAAATTACTCACATTTTCCACGGATGGATGGATGATGTAGGACATTTTCTACCTCATTTTACGGTACCGGGGACTCCGGGGACATGGGGGTACCATGTTGGCGGCCATGGCAGGTGTGGACCTTGGGGATGACTGGCTTTTTGCAGAGCGTCACAGCGTCCTGTACCTTTACCTTCATGCCCAACATTGCGGATCCAGGCTTCATTGCCATGTCAGACAAGGCTCCACTCAGTTTCTTGGGCAAAGACATGTGGCAGATTGTTGGATGTTTGGCAGATGTTTGGAATATTTTGTTGAGGATCACACGACAATTTTGAATTTGGACAAGATGCCTGGACATGAAGAGTTTTTGGTAAGTTCGCTTTGAGTCACTCAGCGTAGAAGTGGCAATTGGGGTTCTGTAAAGGAGTTGACACTATGACAGTGTCCTCAGGTTACAAGTTCATCGTGGAGAACAGTTTCTTTAGCATGTTGCTGGCTTTCCAGCAACTTGCCTGTGAGATCACGAATTCAGCCAGTTGCCCTCGTATCTCACCACCAACCCAAACTAAGGATGGGTACTTACTACATCATCTAATCTAACTTGCATAGACATATTCAAGAAAGCTCAGCTAAATACTGACCTTTGTGATCCAACTTCATTTCCAGCCCTATTTTTGTATAGCATAGCAGCATATCAGTGGAATTCCAGCTGCTGAGGTACTGCTACATGGACAACAAGATCTTCGAGATGATCAGGGCTGTTCCGCCGATCGAGATTTTGTTTGTGTTCCTGCCTTACTACATTCGCCCGTTGTGGCCCACGACGCGAATCCGCACGGCGCTGGAAAATGCGAAAAACAAGTCGGAGAAGAACCGACTCTTCCAAAAAAACTAATGGCAGAGATGGTTTTGGAAGGTCTTGGATTCGAATTTGACAACCAGAGTTTTTTCAGTAGGGATGGAACATGATGGAACATGATGTTTTTTTTTGTTTTTTTTTAGATCCGATCCCTTGGTGTTTCCACACAGAGATCTAAGGATTCTTCTATCACGCCTCCACATACATTGTGAAAGTGTTCTATTCCTTTGCGAAGCACTACATCGGCTTCTTTTTGAACTACATCCGCTTTCTCGGGCGCATCACCCCTGAAGACCAGAAACTAGGACTTGCCTAGCCTTGCCATGTTTGATTTTTGCTGCTTTTGTTTCCCTCCATCATGCAGAAATTTCAATAGAGCATGTCTATTTGAGCCTTTTCAATATCGTGGGATTTTAGACAGTTCCAAGACAGTAGGAAGGGTCAAACTTTCAGTATGTCGATGTATGTCGTTCGTTTACTTTTCGATTATCCTGTTGGGGTTGGCCCAGGAAGACCATTCACGGGATTTTGATTACCTCATCATACATGACGACCATTGCGCTCTTTCTGCATACCTTGAAATTCAAGGGTTGGCTTGGTCCCCGAACAGCAACAGTGGCCTATGAAGGGGCTTACTTGATCACTGCCTGGTTTTACTGGCAATTCCTCGGCACCATTGCGGCTAATTTGGACCTGGCTCTCCTGTGCTTTATTGGCATGGTCTTGAACTTCGCTCCCAAGGGTATATGGCATGCTTATCAGGCCTTTGTGTTGGCTTACTTATGGCATGCACGTGCCACTGGGAGCTGAATGCTTCAAAGCATTTTTGTTTTCTTTTTTTTTTTAAACCAAAAAGTCAAGGGGATCCAAACCCTTGGAATCCATTCCATCCAGACATGGACCTGCTTCTACTTTGCAACCCCAGAAGTACCACAAATCCCAGCAAAGCTTCCAAGCCAGGCAAGCGCGACCTCCATGCCAGTATCTACACTTCCACCGCTCCTCTCCTTGCCTGCCATGATCATGGGGCAAGCATGAAGCTTCTCAGATTGAGTCCTGGAATGTGTGTACACGAGTAGCGGTGTGTAGACAGATACATCATTTTTGCATACTTCGCAGAAAGACCGCAAAAGACACATGACATTTAAGAAGCGCTTCCTCCCAGGCTGTGTGTAGTTTTCATGGGTTGAGCTGCTTTTTGTCTGGTGTGCAAGAAGCAACATCAGCAGCGGCGATTGGCTGCGGCAGCAAACCCCGGGCGATTGAAGCGTTAGAAAAAGCTCTTCAACCAGCTTGCTGGTTTCACTGTGATTTTACAGCATTTCAAAACCGATGCAGTCAGAACCCAGATTTGTCCAGAACCAAAACCAACAACTTCGGTGTTTGCACATGTGCGTTCCCTGTAGAAGACCCATGGTACAGCCCCGCAGGTTGCCATTGCGGGTGACTTCAATGCTACTTGTCTATGATGTGCACCGCTGAATTTTCAGGCCTTAGAGGCCTTAGAGCAGCTCAACATGGGGAAGTAGCATATGTAGCATGGAGTGGCGGACCGGAGTGGCTTTCTCATTTGGTGGACAGGCAGCTCACAGCTCCAGGATTTTGGTACAGTTACTCGTAGGATCATTCAGGCATTGCTTAGCCACCATCAACTCACCAGGAGCTTCCCCAGACACTGAGAACTCAGGGTCTGTCAATGGAGCCACCAAGGAAAGATTCGAACTTGAGCAGTATGTTGGTATCTGAGTTGGAACACACACAGCTCGAGTTCAGAGTGAGAATTTCAGAGAAGAAAAAAGAGTGGAAAGCCATTGGAGGTTTTAATGATCCATGAATCCATGATGATCCATGGAACGCATATGTCAGCAGGATGAATTTTCAGCAGAGAGCAACACAGCCAATGCTCATTTGCTGCGGGTCGCCTGAGTCATTGACTGAGGATGTCCTATATATTTGGACCACAACTGATGCGATTCTGGAACTCATCAGCTTCAGCTGGGTTAGTCTCATCGCATTGGACGGTGCCATAGCTGATATTTTTTTTTTTTTGCGGGGGAATATGAGTTGCAAACATTTGCAAACTATGATTTCCAGATAGCAAAAGGATGCAAAAGGTAAACTTGACTGAACTTACCAAGTCACCATGGATGGCGCTCCTTGTAAAAGCTTCCTATTTTGATAGATCTCTCAGTCGGTTCAGGGGCCTACAAATCAGCTTGTCCCCAAGAAGGTGGAGCCTGGAAGCTGTAATTGATGAGGGCAGGTTGAATAACGTTAAAAGTTAATAAATATAAATATATATATATATATATATATATCGCGATTTTTGTATTATGACCTTCCGGATTCGCCAAATTTCCTGGTGTACCTTAAAGATGTGACTTGCTTCACATCTTGCAGAGGTGGTTTCGAGCATCAACATCGCGATGACGGTCGTGAAGTTGTGGAGGTAGTGCTGGATGGCTTGTGTCCATTGGTGAAGGAACAGCTCACCTCCACCACCATGTCGCTTGGTCACCAGCTTCCATGGGAAACCCATGGGAAACCCATGGGAGAAACGGGTCGTGAAACGGGTGAACTGTGGTTTCCCAACCAATTCTTCACTACTTGGTTTGGCTCCCTTGGATGAAACAGTATTGAACCCAAGTCGACATTGGGATGTTCGCCGCTTTTGACAGTGTTGCTTGTTGCAAGGCATCTGGAAGACCCAGGAACCAATAGAGAGGCCAAAGATATGTGTAACAGTGTAAGGAATTCCCCAAAGAGATCATCCAATCCGCACTTCACAACACCCTACGCCGAGACCATGAGAAGATTGATATCTCACATTCCTTTGACTAGGCAGCTGACATTTCGAAGAGCTTTCCGGGAGTTTTTTTTTTTGCTTCTTTCTGGGAGGTTTGCATGGAAGGCGGCAATGTAGGAAGGGCGGTTTGCCTCAATGCTCAAACAATCCTCAAACAATCCTCAAACATTGCCAGAATTGCTTCCAGGCAGAAGCCAGCGACCCAGTGGGTCGTCAATTTTGTTCCGAGGCTGGACGGTGCCTATGGGGCCAACTGCCTGGCAATCCGACCCTGCTCCATGCAGCACTTCCAGAAACCAGAAGCGCAGGCATCAGAGGTGTGCTGGGAATCCAGGTCTGTGGCATTCTGTGGCCATGGCTGGAGATTTCTACTGTACCACTTTTCTACCATTTGTGTCCATTTTTGGGCAAATATTTTTCAGCATAAATGGCAATGGGTCTTCTCTTAATGCCATGTTAGATGAGCAAAGGTTGCCCAGGATTAGAACCAACCAACAGGGCTACCAGCCCGACCCGGGGCCTTTCGTGCGATGTCAATAAGAGGTTTGATGTTTGTCTGACATGAGTTGGGTAAGTCGGGTAAACTTGCTATGTCTGAAGATTGGTGGAATCCCTCTCAAAGTTGCAAGACTTGTAGAAACGACTTTATTCCGAGATTCAATTTTGCGTCATTTCGAAACAGCTCAATAAGATCACTTGCAGTGAAGCATTGCAAGAGCACCTTAACTGAGGATAGCATGGGAAAACAGCATAACTGTTAGATCTTCCCTGCACGGAGTGAACGGGCTAAAATAGTCACCATATCAGGTGCGGACCTTTGTGGGCCTGTTGAGGGATCAAAAGAAAGCCTACCAGTGCGGACTCCCAGATCGACTACTCGATCTACTCGGCACCGGTGAAGCCTTGCGGGAAATTCCTACTCTTGCAATCTCTTGCACATCATCACATCATTAGTTGGGGGGTGATGGTAGATTGAATTGGTTTAAAGTTTAAAGTTAAGTTCAAAGTAAGGTTCTCCTGGCTTCTGAATACTTTCCCATTCTTAGTGACTGTCAAATATCATCCAATCCTGGGATGATACGAATGATCCATGTTTCCTCACAGGTTTCACATTGGTGACAACCTCATCCTGGATGTCCCGCGCAACTTTGCAGCGGACTACCAGAACACCACGCACTTCACTTTGGTGCGGAGGTTGAGCCAAGATGAGGAAAGCTGATGAGCTGAGCAGATGCTAAAGAAAATATGGAAGCCAATTTTGGGGCATATCCTCATTTCTCTTGATTGATATTCCATGATATTCGCGTTTTTGATGGTGAATACCACATACTATCAGCCAGTATCAGCACCATTTAAGTTGTTATATCCACATTAAGTAGTAGTGATACTCGTGGTGGGTTATGTCCCGTCCCCCCAGTTCTCAGACTTCGTGGACGCCACTGGGGTAGAAGTGTTCTGAATTCAGCTCTGGCTCTAATCATTGTAGCAATATACCTCAACAAGATATGATGAACTCCACTTGCCACATGTCCCACACGTCCCATTTCCTTGGGTTTTGATTCGGCCGTTGAGTTTTCAGCCAGATTGTTGGCAGGAAGAAAGTGGAAAGGGTGATGTTGGTGAGGCACAGTACCGAGACCCTTGGACCGGTTCTCCAAAATCTCATGGTTTAACTGAGTCGCGTGGTTCCCGGCATCGTTCCCGGTACAATGAGGCACCAATACCCTCCGGTAAACTAACATAACTATGGAAAATCACAATTTTTAATTGGTAAATCCATGTAAATCCACTATAAATTGCCATTTTCAATAGCTATGTTAAATTACCAGAGGGTACTTGTCTTGAATGCTGGCATCGTAGATGATAAAGCCTCGGGGCCTTCCTTGCCGCTCCGAGGACATGATGGTGAGTGGTGCACTTTTGGCGACTTGGTCGGCCTTGTCAAATGTCATGATGGTTGAGTCCTGGTGATCACATTTTGCGATATTTAGGGTACGTCATGGTACGTTCTTCGATTTGTGGCTCAAAAAGGGATAGCGTTTTACGGGGAACTGGAGCATTAACAAAGGGACTCCCGTCCACCCTTTGTGTGAATCAAGCCTCAGGACTCAAGACTCAGTAATTCGTAGAATTTGTTGCTAGGATCTAAGTCCACACATGTCCACACATAAGACCGTGCAACATCGTGCAACTGTACTATATTGAATTGTAAGAATCGTATGGTGATGCCATGGATGTAATATCATGTCCATTCTTTCCATCCTCGTAATTTCTTTGATTTGCTTTTTCGTTGCAGGCAGGTCTAGCTTTATCACTGAGTTGGGAGTATGACATGTGCTGATTCCACAGAGCCATCTGCGAGGTGATGCTAATTATTTTGGTGGCCAGCAATACAATGCCTTTGCTGGAGGCTGCACTCTTGAGCTCCTTTCTGATGGCCTCTCATCTAACAAAGGCATGTGACATGGAGAGCTGTTGGTGAGGTGTTTTCAGGCCATCTGTCCAAATTGCAGGACATTCAGTGTTTGAGCATTGGGTTGCTGTATTTTGAAATGAGGTTCTCCTTGGCTGCCTCCCTCAAAAGAAGGCATTTAGCGCAACTTGGCACTGTGCTGCATTTCGAATGAGAACTGCCATGGCCTGCCCTTGTTCCAGCCACGTTTTTGGATTATCCCAAGGTAGAGTAGGCACTTCTGCACAGGGGGAGCACTCAAGTTATCTGAGATTTCGAGGGCTTCAAAGGTAACTGTCTTGAGATTCACGAACGCATGAAGTTCTCGTCTTCCTTTCAACTTCAGAGCTTTCCAGCCTTTCCACATATTTTTTCAGCATCCCACAATTTTGCCTCCAACCAACAAGCTCATGTAATTAGGCTTACTGTAGCAGCCCAGCTTTTGGTCACGAAATCTCTGTGTCAACCCGCCCTTTCTGGCGGTTTCAGAGACGGTTTGGGGTTTTCAAACGATGCTCCACACTTTAAAACATGAAATTGGTAAGCTCCAATTTCAGACACATTCAACTATCATATTATAATATATTATATATTATATATAAGTTAGAATTATAATTACAAGTTCATGAAACGAATTGCACCGCTGGGGATGACCAAGGCCATCAACCTGCGAATTGTGCTGACCATTGTAGGTGCCTTTGGAATTGCCAAGGCAGCGGCTGATGGAGCAAAAACGAACATACATATGGGGATATTCTGTGGATGATATGGGGATATTTATCATGGGGAATTTACAGAATTTTAAAAATATTATTGGGATTATACGGGACATTTGAACGGACAAAGCAGCCATAATATTGAGGATTCAATGGATTGTTTTGGTTGAGAAATTCTTAACCGGAAACCATGAAGCTTTCTGTAGTCCAGTGAAGTCAAGACGAGCGGCTTCTCAACAAATCCCCATCCAAGTCAAATCTCATGATTTCAAACCTCTTCCGATCCCGACTGGTTGATTTTCCAGGCTGTGAACAAGACAAACCTGGCCGCGGTGATGGCGCACATGACTTGTCACTGGACAAAAAGTCTATGATGATGGCATTGGCCAACCACATGTGATTGACTGGTGGAATGATCATTTTTGTCAATTTCCCATGCCATTGAATTGATGATCCACATGGGGAGTCATCAACTGGAACCACCAACTGGCGCCAGTTGATTGGCAGGTGAGTTGCTGGCACCATTCGGCTCCCGCGGTATCTATGCTGGGATCTTTATCGCCACCGTGGGACTGGGAGTGGTCTTCCACTGCACAGCAGCGGCTCGGAACCAGCCGGGCCGGAGGTTTCCTAAGTCATTGGGGGTATCATGGGGTATCCCCAAATCATTCATATCTTTCCATCGGATTTTCCATCAACAAAAACCATCCAGCTCTGAATTTTTGGGGTACCCCCATTTATGGAAACAGCCGAAACCTCCACACTGTTCACTGTTAGAACATTGTAACATCAACAAAAAGTGCAGTGCAGATCTGTGGCTTCACCTCGAGGTGGTGAGTCTGCTCTTTCCCATTGTTGTGGCCATCAGCGAGAGCGACAACCTTCCAGTGCCCTTGCATGAGGCGTTGTGGCACAATGATCTTGAGAAAAATGCCTGACATCGACAATTGGTAGGAGATCAGGGTTTTTCCATGGATTTTCCAGTTTGACACGTTCACACGTAAGATATCAAAAGTTGAATCATAGGAAAAATAGGCGGACTTGACTCACAGATGTTTGCACTTCCGGCTGGCAGGCCATGGCGGTTTTGATGATGGGCGCCACCTGTCAGGCGCAGTGCCGTAACACAATTTGTGCAGATTCGGCTGGTAAGATCTGCCGCAAAGCGGCGACCCCTGCAGGTACTCTCACCTGTGTCGTATCAGACCAACATCATGGACGCTTGGCAGAAAGTAATCCCTTCCCCAACCCCCCAAAAAAATATTCAACATCTCCCAGTGCCCAGAGTCACCATAGTGGATGTCGGGGATGAAACCACATACTGTATTGGAAGGAGTAAAGATGGGGATGCTTAAGATATCTTAAGATTAGGGGGAAGCGATTAGATAAGCAGTTACCACATGAGGGTAACCCCTACCTGCCGAGGGACTTTCCCCAGGTCTTCTCTTCAGGGTGCTATACCTTCGCAGATTTCCCCAGAGTGGGATTTGGCATTGTGATCATCGTGGGGATCATCTCAGTTGCTGGGATGGAGTGCAACAGCTGCTCTTATTGCAGTCTATCATATTAGATTATGTTAGATCATATTAGATCATATTATATCTATGTATCTCTACATGTATCTACATCTACTCGTATCTCTATCTCTATCTAGAGACCTATCCATCTATCCGTCTATCCATCTATTTACCTATCTGCCTATGTGCCTGTCTGCCTGCCTGTCTGCCTGTCTTGTATATTTCTTTCTGCCTATCTATCTATCTATCTACCTATCTATCTATCCATCTATCTATCCATCCATCCATCTATCTTATCTTGTCCTATCCTAACTTCTCCTATCTTCTCCTATCTTCTCCTATCTTCTCCTATCTGCTTCTATTTTATCCTATCTGTCTGTCTGTCTGTCTGTCCGTCTGTCTATCTATCCATCTATCTGTCTGTCTACCTGTCTGTCTGTCTATCTATCAATCAATCGATCAATCTATCTATCTATCTATCTACCTATCTACCTATCTATCTATCTATCTACCTATCTATCTATCTGTCTGTCTGTCTGTCTATCTGTCTGTCTGTCTATCTGTCTGTCTGTCTATCTGTCTATCTGTCTATCTGTCTATCTGTCTAGCTGTCTAGCTGTCTATCTGTCTATCTGTCTATCTGTCTATCTGTCTATCTGTCTATCTGTCTATCTGTCTATCTGTCTATCTGTCTATCTGTCTATCTGTCT
>Ga0126342_10019305_pt1 | contig 11590 bp, 9 predicted proteins | sample Cyp1metagenome_FD_92528 | JGI IMG/M metagenome (GOLD analysis project Ga0126342, IMG submission 92528) | Coral microbial communities from Lord Howe Island, Old Settlement Bay, Australia - Cyphastrea 1 metagenome | ecosystem: Host-associated > Invertebrates > Cnidaria > Coral ... | reverse complement strand
GGAGTATTGCGTCCATTGCTGCCTGGGGCCACCTACTCTTCTTTTACCTACATCGAACGTTACTGCGGAATTAGGTTCATAACTAACCCGCCTAAGCGGGTCATTGTCATTGCTACGTAAAATATGCCTCGCTAGTCTAATTCGTCTATCTATACTGTATATACATATCGCGTGTATATGTAGAATATATATATATATGTATAATTGTCGCATTCTAGGTGTGCATTGCTATACACATATCCACATATCTATTGAACGACCAGGTGTCCCGGTTTCCAAAAACTGCAGCGACCTGCTCGAGTGCTGCATCGACATCGGCATCGTTGGACATGCCTCGCAGACCCTTGCGGAACCTCAGCAGTTTTTGGGGGTTGATCCCCTTGGGGGATGGGAAGATCTTCAATGGGGGGTATACAAAACCGTTGGATTTGAGGGATTTCATAGGGGACTTTGATGGATTTTTGATGACTTGAATAGTGATTTTCATGGGGATTTTTTCCCGGTGATGTCCTGGGATTTCATAGGGGATTTCATGAAATTTTCATCAACAAAATTACATCCATCCGGTGACATCCGGTGACATAACTATGGTGGTGACCTTTGCGGGTGCCTTGAGCGATCACCTTGAGCCAAACCATGGTATTGTTTGGGAGATATACAAACGGGAGATTGTACGTGGAATATACGTGGAACATGTTCAATGGGATGATATACTGTCCAAAAACTGGGTTTTTTTATTGGAATGATTTAGGGAAGAATCTATGGGAAGCCAGCGTTGTTCCCATCAAATAGATGGCTGCCAGAAAGTAAGTTGAGGAAATCAAGATGTAAAATGATGTAAATAGTCACCCATTTGCCATCCTTGTCGCAATCATTCAGCTATAGTCTGGAGGAACCCTGACGTAGGCAATGACCTCGGTTCCATTTGAGTTCATCAAAGCCATTTTTCTGTGGGAAATCACTATTTTTTAAGCCATTGAAATTTAGAGAAACCCCCCACTTTTTGGGACAAACCTAGACATCAACCAATTTGGGTCCTCCACTCACCACCTGCTAGTCACCAGTCACCACCAGTCACCACCAGTCACCACCAGTTACCCATCTGCCCACTGAGTTCGAGCACTGGTCATCCACATAAAGCGACAAATACTGGGCCGTCCGAGTGTCCTGGCAGCACTGTCCATGGATTGATAAAACCAATCACCAACAAAAACCTTGCTTTGACCCACAAAAAAAAAACGGGGTCCTTGATTTTTTGTTCCATTCTGGGAGGTTGAGATAGATTGTCTATGATCTATGGATTTTGTTTACAGTCATCGACAAAAGTGGGCCCTACATGGCCTGGTTCGAAAGGGATTTTGTAGCTGTACGGTGGTTTGCAAGAGGGGAAAAAGATTTTGGGGACCAATGTGCTGCGAGTCAAAATTGCAGCCTCACGTAAAGGATGGTTCAATACGAAAGCCCAAGAGAACTAAGCAAAGTATATATGTGCGATGCTATCTAAACATGCATGCTGTTGATTTCATATTTTTGTACTTTTTTGGGGGTGGCTGCTTGATTTGTGCAGCCGGGGAATGAATCCTCTCGCTTCTCATTGGCAACGTCAAAATGTGGAAGGCGTCAACTCTCTTGCCAGTGAACCTTGTCTTGAAAGGTATCTATTGTATTTATACTTTTAAACTGAGTAGGTTGAGTTTTGCATTTGAGACTCGGAAAATTGTCTCACCAAAATGATGTGGAGAAAATCGGCCACAAAGTCCACCATCACCCTCCGTCCCTCAGTTTCGCTGGAAAATCCCCCAGCTGGCGACCTTGTTGAGGAAGGATTCAAAGGCCTGCTTCAACGCCAGCTGAAAGTCCTGTCGAAGGTGCAACAAAAGCTGGTTTTTAGTGATTGAGCGACTCCACAACTTGGCTGCAATAGAGATCTAGTTGCGTCGTCGCGACGTGAGGTCGTGAATTAGTTTATCCAGATATGATATGAGATGAGATGATATGATACCATATGATATGATGTGACGTGTTGTGTATATATGTATGTATATATATATGTATATATACACATCTGTTTATTCATATATATATATATATATACAAATACAGTGTATATATGTGTCTGCGAATCCAATCATAATCATGTGGAAATCAATCAAATGGAGCTGCTTGATGATTGAGCCAATCATAGAACCAACGCTAGTGGGCATACATCTGTGAAATCATGTTGTATATGTACAGTACCGTGGGTATGTGTGTATATATATATAGCTATGTCAAGAATGGCGCGCCATTGCAAATGTGACTGAATTATATTGAATTCACTATGCGGAGGTATGTCTTATGATACACAGCAATGTATGTGTAACAATGGATCAACCAGGTTCCAAGATCAGCTAGTGCCGCAGGTCAGCACCTTGCTTTCTTTGAAGGATTCCTTGACAAATCGGTCAAACCTTAGCCCGCAGCGCCCAGCACTGCTGGGTAACAGGGGTACCTCAAATGATCATCTTCAATCATCTTCAATCCCATTGAATCCCGAGGAGGTGACTTCTGCTTCAGACTGAGGATGGCTGTGATGAAACTCACGGGGTCTTTGACCTTCTCTGGATCGTTCAGGACTTCTCGTCCTGCTTCGCACATGCAATCCATCATCACCTGCAGGGCCGCAAGTCCCAGGTTTGTGACACCCTGATGCTTGCAACCACTCTGTGGACAACTACCCATTTTGAAGTTTTATATTTCAATTGCTCGTTGATTCATATCCTAATCTTTCACAAGCTATCACTCTGTGTGATTATCTATGTTTGATGATTGATATCCCCCTCTTTGATTCTCGAAGTTCCACTCATGCGGGTTGATTTCGAAGTCCCATTTTCTCTGGCTAATTTCAAATCTTATGCCCAGTTAATATCCCTATCTTTGCATCTTCAATCCACATTTGGCGCGCAGTCTCCACATTCCCAGTTCAAATCCACGTTTATAGTCATGAATTCCTCATTGTCTGTTGCGTGTTCACATGATATCCCTTTACAGTGAATCCACTTTGTGTAAAGAATAAGAAAATCCTTATTATAAAGAATAGGAAAATCCTTATTTGTGTAAAATATATATATATATATATATATCAGAAGAAATCAATCCATGCAATCCCATCAAAAAATAGTCAATTCCACTTCTACTATCCACAAAATTGTTCAAACAACCCAAAAAAGATGCAGGTTTTAGTACAACCCAATTTTTAAAAAATGCAAAAAAAGGTGTAAGTCGTGTTCTTTTCTACATCTTGTTTCGGGTTTTACTATGAAAGTGTCCCATCTTTTTGGGTTGATCAATGGATCAATGGATCCCCGGGAAAATAAAAAAAAACAGCGCCTTTTGAATCTCCTTCAAGGAAATCGGCACGCGGCTGAAGAGGAGATACATCCTTTCCGCCGACGACGTCGCAGCAGATTTTCACCGGAAATGTGGCGGAAATTTGACCAATAAAATGGAGATTTAAGCACAGTTAAGCATCAGAACTGGGGTGTTTAAACATCGAAAAATCACGGATTTCACCAGCAAACAAGGGATTTAGGGGGTATCCCAGAAACAAACAGACATAAATATGCAATAATGGTATATATATATATATTAATCATATTAATCATATTAACCATTATAAAACCAGCAATCATGAGGATCCATAGGAATTTTGGCCAATAAATATGGGTGCAGACCGGAAAATTGGGTATGTTTTACCCCCATTTATGGCCAATTTCACAGGGAAAATGAGTTTCTCAAGCATCAAATTTGGGGAGACCGACAAACCCACATGGGGATTATGAATTCAGCCCTTCATCCAATGGTCAACCGGGTGCGTCCAAAAACAGCGGGACGGGCCCCCATTCTGCCTGGAATTCTAGGGGATAAGCACTATATCATTATGGGGTATCCACAGAGAGTGTAACCACCAAGCTTTCCCAAACGCCGTTGGTCGATTTTTTGGATGTTCAGGATACATATATATGTATATTATATATATATATATATATACCTCAGGATATGTATATATATATACATACATAGTGTGTATGTATATATAATTATTATTGTTATTAACTCGTGTTATTGTTATTATAATCATTATTATTACTACTAGTTTATTGTTAACATTAGTAGTAGAATTACTATAATCATTATTGTTGTTTTTTTCTTATTACCAATATTATTATGAGCATTATTAGCATGTGTATTATACAGTATGATTTTTATCATGTCTAGAGTATATGATCATATATACTATATATGTATACGGTTGCCTGTAGATAGGTTTCCTCTAGATGCTCCCTGAAATCAACCGAGGAACGATGACGTGCCTCCACAAATCCCAAAGAAAACAATGGAAGACCCGCCGATGGTCACTCGGAACTTCATTACTCGACGCTGGTGCCCCATAGTTAGGGAACTTGAGTATAACTAACTAAGGTTTATGGGAGATATCGAACTAGTGATATAACTGGGTTTATAAACCAACTCAACTATTGGGTAACTATCGTAAATCGAGGACAATTCACCATTGTTGTTGGCCAAGTCACCATTTTTTCACCATGTTTGATAGCTTGATCCCCATAGCCGGGGAGGCACCACTCTAAAGGTTCATTCTAAAAGAACACCTTCAATGCAAGTGAAAGGCAAGCCTCCTGCGACAGGGTGTAGAACTAAAAAAATTGGGTGTTATCCCGAAAATGATGAATGGGTCGATGTAGGAGTACTCGGGTACCCTATCAGACAAACTTATATAATATGTATATATATATATATATATGTACAATACAAATATATAATATCTTATATATATAATATATAATATTTTATACAATATATATATATATATGTATTCACGGTGAACCATGCACAAAATCATCGGATCAAGACTCGCCGGATCTGAGATTCGCCATCCCCGGATCCCATGGTCACAGATCGGGAATCATCCCAGTGGAATGGTCATGATGCCATGATTTTTTTGGGGGGAAACATAGAAAAGATTCAAAGCCACCAACCAGTTTTATGATGCTTTTTTATGTCCATCAAATGCTATCCTCCCAACATGACCCCAGCTGACAGCAGACTGCCTTTCGAGATCCTCAATCTTGTCGCATTGGAACATCCACGCACACCTGCATCATTTTTTTTTCGCCAGGATCAGCACAAAGAAAAAAAGTTGAAAGTTGAAAATCTGTCCATGGTAAAAACAATCCGGAATTAACCCCTTTTTTTTGCATATAGCCTCATACCCCCACTTTTTGCAAGTGGAACTGGGTGGAGTCCCAAATCTTGTCACCTGGCACCCCTCTTTTTACCCCTGGGCAGCCAGTCCCAGAGTTCTCCATGTGGATCAGGGTCTTGTAGTGGACAGAGATCCATTCTTCATCACACAACTCCTGGCGGTGACAGGAGATATCGTTTTGCCTCAGCTCTACCAATGGCCTGCTGGTTTCAAATGGTTGGATTCCTGGTGATGCCCTGCAGTGCTGGTTAAAGCCTCAGCATCCCAATCTTTATGTATCAACTCCAAACTTCTTGGAGGGTAAAATCATGAAAAATTATCCCAATGTTCGCTGGTTAAGTCCCGATTGTCTACTGCGTTAAATCCAGATCTCCCTTGAAAACGAGGAGGAGATATCCAATCCCAATCGGAGCCTGGATCTTCTCCATTGTGGATTCGTGCAAATAGTTCTCCACCTTTTTGGGCAAAGGGGCTTTGCGCAAACTGTGGATTTAAAAAAGAGTGATTTAGGCCGATTTAGGCCATAAATACGAAGCATTAAGCCAAAAGAAAGTGGGTTTCAACTTTCAACCAACAAATTGGCACTTAAGGAAGAACGGGATTTAAACTTAGCTGATTTCGCCAATAAACATGTGGATTTTACCAACAAAATATATGGATGTATCGTCAAGAAAAATGGCCAGAAGGATTACTTCCATGAATTTTGGGGCGTGGCTATAGCTTTGACCCCCGATATCGCTCCATGTATGAACATGTGAAATCATCTAATAGGAGAAAGGATGATTTTCACCACTGGATTTAATCCATAATTTCGGTGGTTCCACGTGTTTCCTCCAAAAAAAACACACGTTATTTATATGGGGGTTGTATGATTTATATATTGTTGTATATATATGGTTATATGATCTATATGATATTCCTATAATTATCTATGATTATATGATATATATGGATAAACCACGGATCCTCAGTGGGATGCACATCCCAAGCCCAACTCCCAGCTCTGGGCTGCGTCGACCCGCGCTTTCTCCTCTCGAATTCTCTTCTCCGCCTGGTGGCACGACGTGGCGGCTGGCGGCGACGGCGCCGCCAAAGGGGGAAGGCAGTGAAACAACCAAATGTATAGAAGGTACAAGTATAAAATACATGTCATATATGATTATATAAAGTGTATGTATGTGTATATATATATATATATGATATGATACATATATATATATATGATATGATATATATATATATATGATAATATATGATATATGTTGGTTATGTTTCTTGTTGGCAACCCTCCAAAAAAACAGTTGCAAAAGGATGTAGGAGGTTCCTCTAATAACGCAGCATGCTTTGAACCAGGACCTTTGGGGATGCCAGGCCAATCGGGCACTGCTCATTTAGGAAAAATGAGTCTAAGTCAAGCCCCTGGTCTCTTGGTTTTCACAGAAAATACCTGAAAATACATAAAATACCTTGTAAATAGGTCTTCATCCATCCAGTCACATGGAAAATCATAGCTTTGACCCCTCGACCATCCATCTTGACCTTCAGTCCCCCCTACTCGGCCCCCACTCCTTAGTGATGCATCAAATGGCGTCAGAAACGTGGTAAAATGTGGTCCCTAATTGATACTCTCCTGAAAACACACATGTTTTTTTGCCACTTGGAGTTCTATCTTCAGATTCCATGGGAAATTTAAGAACCTGTCCAGCAAACCGGGCACAAACAGAGCCTTCTTCAGATAGTCGGAGCACGGGTTCTGAGAGATGTACTGCTTGGATTCATCCTGCGTGTGCTGAGTGGCTGGGGTCCGTGGAACAAATAATTTTGGCCACTGCCTGGGCATTGGCTTCAACTCCCCAATGAGATATCTTGGATCGTCGTCGTCGTCGTCATCATCATCCCATGATAAGGGGAAACAAAGACATGTTCAAACCACCCCAGGAAGTTAACCTGCATAGTCTTCCAGGTCCAACAGGAGCTCATTCAGCACTCTGCAAATTGGATTAAGTTGGGTCATGGGGTGATAGGTCCAAACTTAAGGCTCTTGGAGTGACGTTGGTCATGTCTTAGTTATGTAGGTATAATGGCAATAGTAAAGCAATAGGATCCACCATCCCCAATGAGTTGCCAGTTGTGCTTCAGAACTCCTGTCCCTCCATCATGTCGGGTGGATCTGAGTGTCCCCTCCACAGGAATTCTTGGGACCCCAGAATGTTCCGACAGACCCATGTGCCATCCATGTGATGCTGCCTGATGCCACCTACAATGGAATCATAACAGATTCGGTGGTCCCCTTCAGGGGTACCCATTTGCAGTCAAACTTGTCCATGCCTGGGCAAGTTTACACGACATACCCCGTCTTTTAGTGGGTGGTGCTTCGCCGAAGAAATTGTTGGTGACACCCCAATGAGGCGCACAAAACCGCCTGATAGAACTTCCGGGTATGGTCCAAGAACGGATCTTCGAAGCATTCTCTGTAGACCTCGACAGTCCGGTGGGAAGTCCGGAGAACCAGGACCATGGCGCCGTGGCGCCATGGTCAGTGACCAGCCACAAAGATGCAGAAAAGTAACATCTGAATCTGAAATAGCGATGAAAGACTTCTCTGCAATTTTTTTGGGGTGGGTTTACTACAGCATAATAATTATCATGATAATCCTCCGGATGCACAAAAAAACAGTTCACTTTGATTGATAACCCCCGAACTAATCCTCAATCAAACATTTACCCACAAAATTGGATGATGTGAGATACAAAATTGCTGACCAAGAGCAATGTGGGTTTATTCAATTGGTACCCCAATTTCCAGCCCGAGCTTTTCGGCTCAACCCTGGCCCCTGCTCAATACCCAGTCTAGCATCTCAAACGTGTATGGCTCACAAGTGAGTACCCCCTAAAAATCCCCAAAGATAGATAAAAATGGACAACTCGATCCAGCTGAACAGCTGGTTCTCCACCGCAATTTTCGCCCAGCAACATTTTTGCCCTGCACACCTAGCTCCACGAGCATGTTCAGCGTGTGCTTCAAAAGGATCCGGTCCACCTCTGCGGCGGCTCCATGGTCCATGGCCCGCCTTCGATTTGGGGGAAAACAACGCTGGGGTTGTCCAAAAATTTAGGGGAAAACCATGGAAAAAAAAAGCAATGGTTTATCATCACATGTCCAGACAGTTCCTATTAAAGCTGCTGCTTGATGGGCATGCAGTGAATGAACTAGCAACTTAAACCGAATGTGTTTTGAAATATGGATGAAATTGGATGAACTTAACATACCTTGAGCATCAGAAATGGGGATTGATCATAAATTGACCAGCCAATTTTTGCCATGAATTTGGGGTTCCCAAGAGTTCAAGCCTTTCCTGGTCGACCCTCTGGCAATCTTACACGGCAATAGAAATTCGCGGTTTCAGTAGGTAAATCATCGAAGCAAATGGTGGATTTCCCAGCCAGCCATGTATGGTGTCGGGGGGTAACCATCTAGGGACTGGGGAAACCATCATGCCCCAAGGGCCTGGACAAAGGCCCTGGACAGAAAACATGCTCCGCACAAATCACCAAGGGCACGACCAAAGTGATTTGATGGCCGGTGGAGTGGCACTGAAAGTGTGTTTGGTTTCCCCGCCATTGCGAATTTTAAGGGGGAAAATGATGATCAACGATGGTATTTTGGAGCTGTCCTCTAGTTATTTCACATAGCTATGGAAATCCCATCTTTACCTATTTAAAAATAATGATTTATGATGAGTTAGCAATAAAAAATGGCGATTTCACCGACCCAGTGGCCCGGTGTTTCTGCGCTTTTGTTCGGTGGCCCAGTTTCGGCCTGTTCTCCGCGACGTTCCGCAGTGATGTTGTCCAGGAGAAGGGTCAACAAGTGGGACTTCACCCGAGGATGGCCAGAGACCTGGTGGGGTTGGGATTTCAGAGAGATGTTCCCCCCAAAAAATGGAAGGTTTCACCGAACCAGTAGGGGAACCTAAATAGCTGGTTCATGGATGTTTAGTTTGTATCACCAACTATGGGGAATAATAGGTTTTGACCCATCCCCAGCAGAAAATCATGACTGAAACTCGTGGATTCTTTGGGTGGGGAAAAATAAGCGTTGAAAATCCAAGGGGAAGTTGGCCCTTGGAAAGGGTCTGGGTCAAAAAATGACGTAGCAATGCACGCACGAGTTGGTGAGAAATTCACTAGGACCTTCTCGTACCCTTATGTTAAATAACTATGGAAGTCATGGCCCATAATAAAGCCCTTAGGTTTATGTTAAGTTCACCATTATAACAATCACCATTGACCTCTTATTTAATGGTGTTTGTTTCAGTTCGCAAACCGTTCAACAACGGGTTCACATCATTTGTTGGGATCAGCATCCAATGTTTCCAAAAAAGGTGTGTGTAACACGGCTCAAGACTGGCAAAACATGGTGGTAATTTGTGGTTCATAATGTCATCTTAGAAAAGCATCGTAATTTCTGAAATAAATTGATATGGTATATCAAATGGCTTAGAATTTATAATTACCCGCTGGATCCCTCTGGTAATCAAACAGAACAATGGAAAAATTTCCCTTTTGTTCGATGAGTTCCCCTTCAAACCTCCGTTTTGCTGTGGGATGTCCCATATTTTTCCGCCCCACCTTCTCCCGGAAAATCACCAAGCCCATCTCGTAGACGGGTACCTGGGAGCACAAAATCGATGATCGACACATCCATTGTGAATGACCAACACACAAATTCAATGGCCATTCCAGGATATACACCCAAAATATGGCCAAAAATATGGTACGAACGTAGCTCCATTTTAGGATCCTGGAATTCCGATTGACAAATACACACGACATCTATTTCAATGTGTCGAATCATGTCGAATCATGACCGGGACCTTCTTGTACTGCGTCACAAAGTTTCTGTCCATGTACATCAGAATGTCTCGGATCATGACCTGGATCCAAGGGATCCATAGGGATCCAAGGGACCGGCCCGGGATCCGATGTTTGTCATCTGGATGGAGGATAAGAGCCCGTTTCAGGTGGTTTGTTTTCCCGCATGCTACCCTTCTCCATTTTGAGATTGAGAAATGTTGACCAAGTCCAAAACGAGAGTCACCCTAGGGTCGGAGGCTATACAGTAGATGGAACGTACAGAAGCATCAGTGGACCCACAAATTTGCCAATTGATTGTACCATACCAGTCACCCAGTCACATCCAGTTACCATCCTTCCAACAGTCGGACCCTGCCAAGTGACCCTGCCAAGTCGCTAGAAAGTGTCTATTTTCAGGCTCCATCTTTGGGGGATAGTAACGGATAGTACATTCACATGGCCATCCAAGCACCCCAGCCATGGTTGTCTTGTGGTCATCCCACTGCTTCTTCCTCGAGATTTCAAGGCCACTTGGAAGATTTTGCAATTCGGAAAGCCTTTTGGAATCGCAGTACTCTGCTCGCAGTGGGCAGTAATCTTCAAAATCCTCATCAAATATTTCGATACATCTTTCTGAGGTATCAAAGAAGAATCAAGAAAATTGCTGGGACTCCTCTTTCCCAGAATTGGTTCAAGGGAAAGTCTTCGGCTCGGCTGAACCCCTTTACATCCCACTCTATCTGGATTACCATGTTAAATAATCATTTTTAATGGGTAAACCATCTATAAATGGGCCATTTTCCATGGCGATGTTAAATTACCAGAGGGTAACTATAATTATTCACTAACCTGAAATAAGAACATGTTGGGATAGTTACCTCTACTAACCATCACTTCAGTGACGTCGCAGTGAGGTCACTAGATTGTATCCCAAGTATGTCCCCATTTTCGTTGCATTCACCCTCTGGTAAACTAACATAGCTATTGAAAATGGCCATAGAAATAGTTGATTTACCCAATAAAAATGGGTCATGTTCCGTAGTTTTTTGTATGTTTACCAGAGGGTAGTTCGCCCATTTTCATATTTCAATCCGGCTGCACCGCCGAGGACGGGACAGTTCATCTAGCAGACGATCATCGGGACCTGAGAAGATGAAAAGGACGGTGATGGTCATCTTGGGGACGAATGGTATGATGTTAGGATCTCTCCATGTGTATGCGCACAAATACATTCGATTGTGTGTGTATGTGCCGTTATGATTTGAATATCATTATCATTATTATCATTATTAGTTTTATCATTCTTGTCATTATCATTATTATCACTATTCTCATTGTTATCATGTTTATTCCTGCTCCTATTGTGGTTGCTATCATGTTTATTTATGTTGTTATTGCCACATCATGCTTATTTATTGTACTGTGATTGTTATCATTATGATTAATAGATGATAATATATATATATATAT
>Ga0126342_10019304_pt1 | contig 11591 bp, 10 predicted proteins | sample Cyp1metagenome_FD_92528 | JGI IMG/M metagenome (GOLD analysis project Ga0126342, IMG submission 92528) | Coral microbial communities from Lord Howe Island, Old Settlement Bay, Australia - Cyphastrea 1 metagenome | ecosystem: Host-associated > Invertebrates > Cnidaria > Coral ... | reverse complement strand
ATATATATATATATTGTATATCCATGAAATTGTTAGTTTATGTTGGCTTACCCCCAGGACCAAGTGGTAAAATCCATTCCATCCATCCCACTTTGTGCGGCGAGGATTTTGGCCGCCATGGCCCCAGCGTGCGAGGCCACTGCCACTCCTGCGGTGCTCATGGCCTGCACAGGTGCCATCTGTTTGTCTGTCTGTGTCTATCTGTATATGTGTATACAAGGTGGTGCCCCATAGTTAGCTAAGTTGGTTTATAAGTCTAATAACTATGGTTTATACGTGTGATATCTATAGAATCTATAGTTAATGGGATTATAACTTATAACCCACTTATAACTGGGGGGGGCACCACCTTGTATATTCAAGTCTTGCAACTTGCAGGTTTGAAGAAACGCATTTTTTTTACTTTTTAGACTTTAGACAGCTAGTTGATGAGGTTCGAAAACTGGAATGGGCTGAAGCTTCACTGCGCCAAAACTCTTCATCCCGAGAGCCCTTGGTACAAACATCTTTGGCCAGCCCCAAACATATTTGGTAAACATATTGATCACCACATACTAAACACACACACATATATAATATAATATAATTTAATTTTAAGATATACATATATAATATTCTATAATATAATATAATATTCTATAATATAATATAATATTCTATAATATAGTATAGTATAATATAATATAATATAAGATAATAAAATATAACATAATATATATATTAATATTTATGCAACCCCTGAGCTGTTTTTAACAGATGGACGGGATTAGTGGTACATGATAGCTCCTTTCTGGTAGAAACAAAGAAGGTCTGAATCAGACCGCGCCAGGTGCGACAGATGTGACGAAATGCTTGACATCTGCCCAATATGATGCCATTGTCGCTGCGGTACGTGGTCAGCTGGACCCTTGGCTGTGAGCCAAGGCTGTCAGCTGGTGGCTTTAAACAGGTGACCAGCACAAGTGCTGCTCTGTTTAGGTGTAGGATGGATGGAGGCTGCCATATAAAAACTGGAAACCAGTGTTTCTGGGTTGAAATTAGTTTTGTGAGTTGGATGTTTGGTGGCCATGTTCATGGTATATTTCATTAGAGCCCAGGAAGTACGTCTTGTTCTGCTTCGTATCTAAGATGGTCACTGGTTTTGATGATTGAATCAATTTATGACGTATGTCAAGACTCTGGTAGCCTGTAGTTCGCACCGATTGGATCCAATTGGCTGGTAAATGGAAGTGTCCGAAAGTTTGCTGGTGTCCCAACAGGAACGCCTTGAAATATGGGATGAGGAGGTGTTGGCCCATGCCCGTAGGATCTGATAATGTTGTTCTGATAATATGATATCGATGTATCTTTATTCTGACCATTTGGTGGATGTAACTCTTGCCAGTGACTGATATATATATATATATATATGTGTGTGTATGGACGCTAATGCTTCCCCCTCGTGGTAAGACACCCGGAAGGAACTTCAGTTTGTGTTGGATCTGTTTGGGGCAAGATATAAGGATATTAGTCTTTTGTGTATTGCACATATGCATATATACAGTATATACAGCATATTCATTTGGCAGAGAGATGTTGAGAGATTGTAAGTGTCCAATTGTTTCACAATTACGTATTACGCACGCACACATGTATATAATTCACACAACCATATGCACATGTCACATGTCCATATTTTCAAATGCACACATGCACGTGGACAGCGTCAAAAACATGTGCTTTGGCGCCGCAGGAATCCTTGAGTGCAACTTGCACTGCTTCAGACTGCCCTCAGGCGCCCGTGGCGAGCTGGTGCCGGGTCATGCTACCGTACCATACTGCTGGTTTTCCGAAGTTTTGATGATGATTTAACTGGAAAAAGCCATCCAAAATGGTGACTTCAGCAACAAAAATATAGAAAAATGCTGGAAGAATGGCGAGTATGATGATAGCTATGTGGGACAAACTGGAGAAAAATTGTCAGGACTAAGCCACGTCACTGGAATGATGAGATTGAGCTACAAGAGAAGGGGCAGACTGTTGAACCAATTGCATAAACCCCATTTGGGAATGTTGGCTTTACCCCATTGAATATACCATAGATTTATGACCAGATATTGGCTCCCAGAACGTTCCGAGGTGTCGTGGATGCTATGGGTGCAGTTGATGTCTACTTTGGGGTGCAGTTGGGGTTGCTTGAAATGTGCATGTATAATATATATATATATACTGTATACATAATCATATATAAAGGTAACCAACCGGTAGGTTGAGATATGGTTCCTGTATAAGTGGAACCGCACCCCAAAGTAGCCAATCGACTGGCTGTTTCAATCCCGGAGTCGGATAAGGGAATATGGACAGAAGAACTTTTAGTCTCTTTAGTCTATAGTAGAACCCATGGCGTTTTGATGATTCAGCCATGTTCGACCCAGAGCGTGGGAACTCATTCGGGGCACAAAGTATATACTGAAATGCTTGTATATTATAGACCCAAAAAACCATACCAACACACCACTACACCCACAAATCATACCAAGCTTGTGGATGTTGCAACTGGCCATTGGCAATTGATTTGGGCCCATGAATTCTCACGGTGAACTTGGCTTTGCTGATCGTGAAACGGCTTTTCCTGGGCCCAGTTTATTATTCAACGCGGGCCGGAACGTGAACCCATGAGTGCGATTTTGCCTGACTTCCGAAACCGAAACCACAAAAAAAGTCATGGACACATTTTTAAATTACTGTTCGAGATTTCCTTCGCTGATTCAGAACTAGCGAATCATTGTAGACCGCGGACCGTTATTTGGCGTGGATATGTTGCACGGTTGCCCTTGCGCAAACCAACTGGAAAAAGGGAAACTGATGCGTCAAGACTGGCTGCCCAAGGTTTGCGAAGAACAGCGGGCAGGACAGTATTTTTTGATGTTTTAAGATATAATTTCAAGAATGCAATCTGCAACAAAAACCCGGGCGGCATCAAGGGACCAGGAGAAACATAAGCAGCTCGTTGCTCGCACCGTAGCTGAATCGGCGATTGGTGGGCAGTCCTGCCAGTCCTGCCTGCAGTTTGTGCATGTACCCGGCGTCACCAAATCAGGCTGACTGGGCCGGATGCGTGCTGCGAATGGCGGGTCACGATTTTATGGAGCCTTGGCATTTTGAGGGGCTATGTAACATCGAAGAAAAAGGTTCTGGACTTCACTCACCTTATAGCCGTTTGTGTTAGCCCGTGCGCCAGCTCGTTTTTGACTTTTGCTTGCGTCTGCCATCACACCACCATGGATATCCAATGTTCTGACCACGGAGCACATGTGATTTATTGATTTTTCAATATAATGTTAGCGTGTGTCTGTGTGGAAAGCCCTGAATCAAAGGGTATCAGCACGGGGCCAGGAACCCATGAATGTCTGTCCTGGCCAACGAAGACCGGACAGCATGGGAGTGAAAACGTACATGCAAATTCCTGATTTCGGATTTGGCCAGGTGGCTAAACCATAAACCACCCTTGCCGACATAACATGGTAACATGCATGGCATGATTTCATTTCATCTCATTTCATCCTCTCCCTTCGGGGGTGTATCCAAGTGTGTCTTCCTCATGCACCCGGATCTCTGATAAAGTGCCGGGGAAGCTTGGTTGTGCGTCCACCGGGGATACCAGATTACTTTCAACATTTCCCAGACATCATGTTGCCAGAAGCAGATTCCGCACAAGCATCCAGACGTTGCTTATCATAATTCAGCAGAAGCAGAGTCGTTCAGAAATCGCCACATTACATGTTCAGAATTCGCCAGTATACAGATTTTTCATCCCCAGATTTCAACTTGTCATCCACGCTTCACGCTAACCTAGCAATCATGTCACAAACAAGCACTGAGAGAAACAGCACCATGCCGTTACCAGCCTTTTTTGTCAGTCGTTGGTTGCTTGCTGAGAAGCCGGCAATTTCTGATGCAGTGCTTTGCTTTTTTCAGCCTTCTTCAGTGGAAATTGCACTGAACGCCGTGAAATTTCCTTTCGCTTTATGTTGGAGCAAGCAAAACACCACACCTCATTGGTGACACCCACGACCCATGTACACAGACATTTTTGAGCACCATGTTCCATGTCACAACCCAGCACTGAGCGAAACAGCGCCTTGCCGTTATACCGTTATACCAGCTTTTTCTGTCGGTCGTTGGTTGCTTACCGAGCAGCCGGTAACTCTGGTGCAGTGGTTGCTTTTGTCTGCCTTCTTCAGTGGAACTGGCGAAACTTCCTTTGGTTTGTTGTACATGTTGGAGCAAGCAAAACAACACACGTCACTGGGTGACACCCACGACCCATGTACACAGACACTTGAGCACCACGTTCCACGTCACAACCCAGCACTGAAGGAAACAGGACCATGTCCTGGCCAACGAAGACCGGACAGCATGGGGGTGAAAACGTACCTACAAATTTCTGATTTCGGATATGGCCAGGTGGCTAAGCCATAAACCACCCTTGCCGACATGACATGGTAACATAACATGACATGATTTCATTTCATCTCATTTCATCCTCTTCTTTCGGGGTGTATCCAAGTAAGTGTGTGTGTGTATGTGTGTGTGTATTGAGTAGCCATTTTGGCTCAAGCATTTCTTCTATAGCTGCAAATCATTTAGCATCATGGTGCGCAACAATGCCGTGCGGCCAAAGGCTACTCCGGTGGATACACTGCATATTGCAGTTCCGGATTCAGCCGCCGCTAAGGCGAAGGCGAAGGCAGCAGTGAAGGCTCCTCCACAGGCGCCTCCGGCGGCTGAGAGAGCACAGCGCCCGACTGGCTTTGCCAAAATCTTGCGCGATGCTGCCCCCTCGGCCATGACCTTCTCAGCTGTACCAGACGTTCTGTATGGCTCACAGCTGTTAAGCCTTCTGGATGTGCTTTCAGCGCTTAGCTCTGAAGTGGTCAGCTCTCCAATGAAGTTGACTCAGCTGAGCACCCATTGGTGATTGTCACAACCGCCGCTTTGAGTCTTGACGCTTTTGCCAAGATTCGGGCCTCGGAGTTGTTTCCACAGATATCTCCAGCCGGGGATTTGTGTGAAGCTCGGCGGGCATGGACAGCAGCCAACGCAATGTTGGTGCCTCAGATGTTCGTCATCGGGGATGCCATGCTTGAAACGGCCAGCTATAGTCCTTGTGGACACCATGTTTGGACGCTTCTTTGGTATGGTCGGTGTCACAGACAGCGATCTGGCCATTTTGACAGGAGGAGTGGCAAACACGATTACGCAGTGGCGTGTTCTACATAGACCCGGCAGTCTTGGTTCTGCTTTGCCACTGTGCAATGTCGGATCCTCGACCCAATTGGAATGCAGCGATGACCTATGCCATTGACGCGGATGGAGAGGACATATGAGGCTCCATCCCACGAAGCTCCTCATATGATCCTAGGATATCACCAGGGACGCCTGGTGACGTACCTGCAATTTTTTCGCTGCAATGGCAAGGGACTAAGCCAAGAACCCCAACAACCACAATGTCATATTTCACATTTACACGGTCGCCGCAACCTGAGCTTATTTTCAATGTTATTTTACTTAATTGTCCACGTGGTAATTTTATTCGATGGAATTTTGATCGTGACTCTGGTTGTTTATTTTCTGTGCTCTATTTGAATGCATTTCTGGTCGTGATTGTCTTTTCGGAGTGCCTCCCATTACTCGAATAATACTTCTTAGGTTACTGTTTTCCAGTCAAATTAGCACGTGAGGGGATTCAGTTCCAAACGGATCAACTATAGATCCATTCTTGTGTGGGTGTGTGGGTGTGTGTGTGTGAATGTGTGTGTGGGTGTTTGTGTTTGTGTGTTTCTGTGTTTGTGTCACATTCTTCATCGCCAAGGATTTCGCCAATGGCCAGGGGGGATCTGATGCCTGCACGGACATGGAAGATCCTGAGAATGCAGGGTTGCCAGAATGCCTTGCTTCAGGCGAACATGGCAAATCGTTGCAAGAAGCGCCTTGGCCTTCGATGCATTAATTATTCCTTGGTTCCTTATAGCTGTTCGTGAGGGTTTTGATGCTGTTCCACACAATCATGTCCCCCCAAAACAGATGCTGCAATTGTTTTTGTTGCCCTTTGATTACCTTCGAATCGTGGGGGGGCGCCTTGGAATTCAACACCGCTTCTGGCGCGCACCTTCCAAGCCCACGCTGCTTGCTACAACTAGTAACTAGACCCTTACAGTTTTGTATGGGTCAGTTTTGGGGGCTGGATATTTCTGTTGGCATTGGTTTTGGTACACGTTGATTGAACACCATGACCCTTGATTCAAATATTGATTTTTGTAAATGATTGTTTTCCGGACAAGGTATTCAAAGGCCGCTGCTGACAAAATTCAATGAATTATATATTAAAATGTGTTTTCATGCCAGGATTCAAAAAAAATGTTAAACGCTTTTCCTGCAGGAAATCTAGTCGACCCAGGTATTTCCAAACTGTACTTGGATGTTCATATGAGGCAGGAAATGCATCAATAAACCATATTTTAACCCATCTATGCAATATATATATATATAATATTAAAAAACATGTGTATACATGTGTGCATACATGTATACATGTGTGTATTTGCATGGTGTACAGTATCCCAAACTGTTTTTTGTATGTTTGATAAAATTATAAGCAATTTATTTTTCTGCGCTCTGCGCAGCTTGTGTTTCTCCAAAAGCAGCAATGTCTCTTATATAATGAACCGCCCATTTTTTAATATCCAATGAGCCCTATTGAACCACCAATTCAGTCCAACTAACCCATATGTTTCATATTAATTATTGTTATTCCATAGTATCATTTAGTATCCCAATGTATACACCCCGCTTGGAATTTCCACAGCAAAGTTCCTGATGCTGTGCTTTTTACTGAATCTAAATTTCCTAGGATTTTGCAGAAAATATGGTCAACGAAATGTAGTTTGTAGCTGTAGTCTGTGTTAGCATTTTATAGTAGGACATGATCTTCATGGATACGATCAACATAATTTTAGACAAAATAGCGTTTTGTAGTTGATAGTGTTCCTTTTTAGTATGGTCGCATATGGTCGCTGATGGTCGCTTTGTAGTGAATGTTGGGTGCACTTTCTAGTACATTCCAGGGGTACGGTGGATGGAATCACATATTTTTCTAGATCTTTGTAGTGAAGTTATTAAAAACTAGCGATTTCCCTTCATTTCCCATTACGAAAAGAGTCAATGTGTACTTGCTACAAATCCGTTATTTTGATAGGATTTTTTGATACATACAGAGACAAACAACTACGTAGAGACTTTCAAAACGACAACTGTGGGACAAATTTAGTTTCAAAATCAATCATTTAGCGTTGAAACTTCAACTGTATATTTTAGATCCTTTCTGTTGCTCCATAGCTCTGACAACTGTGGTAGAATCTCTGAGCCGTGGTAATTACAATCCAAGTGTGTCCAATTCTACTAGGTCCGTTTTCTTTTTGTCTAGTATTCGAATTTCACGCAGGTTCAACTCCATGCTCAGAGTTTCTGTCAACCAAAAGGCCTACAACCACCCAATCAACTCCAGGTGATTGCAACCCCCACTACAAGACTTTGCAGTAGGATATGATATAGATAGTAGTGTGGTGGAAATTCAGGCGCGAACTACATCGTTCATGCCGAATCTCATCTCTTCTCTGGGCTGGCTCACCACGACAGCCGAAACGGCCAAAACAAGCAAACATGTAATCAAAAATAATCAACATGTGAAAACACATTTAAGCAACGTATGCATCCGAAAATGCGCCAAACATATATATATATATATACATATAATTACTTGACTTATATATATATATATATATAATTACTTGACTGAAAACACATGTTTTTTTCCGGAAAACATGTTGCATACCTGTGAGTAGGACTTCGCTCCTTTTGTCAAATGGTGGTTCCTTAAATTTCTCTGCATTTTGTAGCAAGCCGTCCTTGGGGTCCCTGGATCATCCAAAATTATTCAAAATTCATGTTAGTCCTCATGTTAAATCGTGCTAGAATTTTAAAAACATTTTGTAGCTTCCATCTTTATGCATTTAGTAGCAATATTTTCATTGTTGGCCAAACTGCATTTTGTAGCAATGAGGTTGTGCCCGTGGACGTGTATCTACAAAGTGCCTGAACAACATCACCCCTGCGGAAAGCACAGGGCGATATTTATACCACATTTATCCTATATAAATATAAAGTCAAGTTCTCTCAACCCGGAACTGGAGGTGTACAATCAGTACTGCCTCGACGTGTCCTTGGCAGATTTCTTGGTCATAGCAGCGGAGGCGGTCATTGCATCGACCAGGGCTAGGTACGAGGATGCCAGCCCAGGACACCGATGGGGGCATGGGAAAATTGGAAGAAATCTGGGAGGATGTTGATTTAAGGGTGGTTTAATAGTGATTTCATAGTGCGATATCATGGGCATATATCGAATTAACATGAATTAACATAAAATAACTACAGCATTTGCAATTTGCAATATGATCTTTGGGTGTGTCTGAAAATGGACTATCCGCGCCGGATGGCCGTTTGACAGGGTTTATGATGATAGGCCTTAAGTCTTGTTTTGTTGTTTTTCTTGAGCGCAGTGCGCGTACAGGAGCCCCTCACCTAGACCTCCGAGCAGCTTTCAAATTTGGCCGACAGACAGCGCTTGGCCGCAGTTGGGCCTGGGGCCAGGGTGAGTCTTTTAATGAGAACATCAAGCATTTCCACATCTTCAATTGTGTTTCTGTTACTGTTTTCAGAGATGCACAATTATGAAGACTGACAACTTAGACCAACTTAGCATGTTTGACCCAAATCGGTCCGCAAGTTTGGTTGGTTTTCATCTCAATTATCACATGCCCTTTTAAGAATTGCGTGCGAAGAAAAAACAAAACACCTGCCCATCAGCAATATCAATCCAACAAACTTGGCATCTGTCATCTGGATTTGTCGTATCTTGTGTGGGTGAGAAACGGTAAATTTGAAATTTAATAGATAATGAATATACACATAAATATACGCATATAGAATTATTGTTTAGTGCAGCATGTGCAATAGAATATACTTAAACTTTGTCAGTTTATGGCTTTGAAATATACTTTGATAAATGTTCAGCATATATATTATTTCAGTTCGAATATGCAGCATGATCTTTAACTAGATATTATACTTAACAGTTTAAACGTATATTGTAGAATGAACATGTCATTTTTAACCAAATATATTTGATACACTTTTTGACACACATTAGACAATGATTGATATTTGATACATCACACATAGTTTTTAATCTATTTAAGTTTGACTTTTGGGTTTGAAGTACCATACATACATATTTTAGCCTTCGCAAAACAAAGTTCCATGGCTTACTTTTACCTCCGGCATGTGCTTGAACAAATCCCATGCCAAAGGGCCTCTTAGTTCCCAGTCGCCTTAGGTTTTTCACTGTCGTTTCACCTGGTTTTTCAGGTGGTTTGATGATGTCTTGGGGATTGTTTCATGTCCTAGACATTTGTCTAGTTTTAAACTTGAAGCTGTCTTATTCCAGTGCTGATTTTGAACGGAAGAATGATTCCAGTAAAACAGGGTGCGTCGAAGACACATTTAAAACAACATTCAAATTCATTTGGCGTTGAAGAATCCCAAGTTATTCTTTCCCAGTTTCTCAAAAAGCGTGGGAAGCTGCAGGTTTTGCAGGTTCTCTCAGATTCTGGGTGCCCATTGTTGGCTACTGAAACTTCCCCATGGATTCGGTTGCTCCAAGGCCAGCAGTTGCGACTTCGCCGTGGGACGCCTTCCCAACCCGGAGCGTGGCTGTGATGCGGAGCCTTGGCTTTAACAAGTTTCGTTTGGAGGAGAACGGCTATATGGGGGTTTGCATAAATTGGGGTACCCCAAGAGCTGGATGGTTTAGAAAATCCCGAACAAAAATTGATGATTTGGGGGTACCCCTATTTTAGGAAACCTCCATTTAGTATGTGGTATCATTTGATATTATCAATCAATAACGGTCAATGTAATCTACTGAGTAGTGTGTTCTATAGTGTAATCCAATGGTTTTAGTATCTATAACGCCGTACAGATTTTAGACAGAGTGACCATGCTTACCGACATAATGATATAATTAGTGACCAGATATTGCTATAAAAAACAACGTCAATTATGGTAAATATAATGGGGTTAACATATCAAAATCATGGGATTCATAGTCAGCATGGGTTGGTAAAAGTCTTGTTTTGGTGGATTAGACTCACATCACTTTCAAATATCTGAGATGACACATTCAGTTGAACAGTTGGGTGGGGTTTAAAAAATTGGGCATTTGCCAAGCCGTAAAAGTAAGGGGATTAAATCGCTGGCTAGTACCAAGTACAATAATAGCTATTATATGAGACTTTTAAAACTGATATAGTTTGTGACATGGCTAAATAGACAAAAACCATTTGATTCAACCAGTGGTTCGGAACTATCAAGCTGTTGATATGTTGATCAGTTTATGAGCAGTGATTAGCAGGGGTTGCTCGAGAGTAGTAGGGGAAAGTAGGGGGAAATTTAGCATGTTCTGCATTTTTCTTGGGGGTTGCTTTGGTTGTTTTTTCTGTTTTGTGTGTAAGTTCAAATGGGAGGAACATGCCCAAAAAACAATCCGCATTGATTTTGCAGAGAGTATGTGTCTCCCTTCGCTGTCAATTGCTCCCACAACAGGACTGGTTTCACGGAGGGTGTGCCCAGGAATGCTAGACTGCTAGATGTCAAATCTGGGTGCTGGGGGTATCACGGCATTAGCCCGCTCCCAGGAGAATTTTAAGTGAAACCACGTATTTCGATGGTAAGCCTACCTTCCTTCCCTGAAACCATTCCATACCGCCTCACCCACAAGCGTAAGCCCTCCATCGCCTGTTCGAAGATATAAGCGTGTATGTAAACCCAGTTAACTAGTAACAGTAACAAGTTAGCCTAATTACAAACCAACTTAGCTAACGAACTGGGGCATGCCCTTGATATGTCTTAGGAGTTTCCCCAGGTACTCCACCCATATTTTGGTTGGTTAAACCCCGCAATTATCAACCTTGATCATCACTATATCTCCAGTTATCATGACCAATCCCCATTTTATATAGATGGTTGAGCCACGTAAAACCATGTTAACGTCAGATTTAATGACAAACTCCCGAACTATGGGGCCGGCACCAGGTAGACGAGACCTTCGTTCAGCGCATGGGCTTGGACTGGACGCAAGCAGCTGCCCTCATGGGCGTTCATACCTTGGGTCGCGCCAAGGTGAGGGATGCTGTCTCTACAAGATGTACCCTGAGATAGATAGATAGATAGATTAGATTAGATTAGATTAGATTAGATTAGATAGATAGATGGATAGATAGACAGATAGATAGATATCATATATATAATTATATATATATATGTATAATGTATATATATATAACATATATTTACATATATATATAACATATATATATGGTGCAGCGTTGGCCAGCCCCCCTCCCCCCCCCCCACCAATGGGTATGGGTGGACTGTATCGTCTGGTTCTTCTGGTCCCCCCCCCCTGTGGCCTGTGGTGGTGGTATGGTTCTTCT
>Ga0126342_10019303_pt1 | contig 11592 bp, 9 predicted proteins | sample Cyp1metagenome_FD_92528 | JGI IMG/M metagenome (GOLD analysis project Ga0126342, IMG submission 92528) | Coral microbial communities from Lord Howe Island, Old Settlement Bay, Australia - Cyphastrea 1 metagenome | ecosystem: Host-associated > Invertebrates > Cnidaria > Coral ... | reverse complement strand
TCTCACCACTCTTTCCTGACGCTTTCCCTTCGTTATAAAGGGTCACCTTCGTTTTTGGAGGTTTTGACCTATATTCCATTCCAATACATATCCCTTACATAGACCTTTTTGGCGGTAGCTCATTTGCATCCTAGGATCATCATGGATGTATCACCTGGTATATCTCGGAAGATGGGGCTATGAGCCCCACAAAGTAGACCCAAGCTGGTTATCAAAGTGAACTCATGTGAAACTTTTTCAAAAGGTCAGTAAAGTGAAACTACTGTGATTGTACACAATTCAAATTTTATTGGACATATCATATACTATCGCCAAAATCAAATTCCCAGATGTTTAGCTGGCTAGTACATATCCCGTTCCATAGCAAAAATAAAAGGTACACAACAGCCATCCAAGATTTGCCCCCAAATACCCAATGACACCCAATAACTCTAAGTTTTTTAGGTCACAAGACGACTTAAAAAAAACGCAGCTCTAAAGCTCCAATATCATCCAGTTTCCATATAGTGTTCATGGGTTTCCCAGCTCTAAACCTCCATTTTTCATATCTTTTCACGGGGCTTCCAGGATTTCCGCGCCATTCTTCACGCCCAGTTTCTCGCTGCCCACGGCATGACTCAGCCCAAGCTCGCCCTCGCCAGGCAGCAACGACAAACCTGGGCGAGGGCCAGGTCATGCCGATGATGATTATGATGTTCTTTGGAATCTTTCATTATGGCAAACATCATGATGTTGAATATTTATTAGTATGTTAATTACAATGTTTATGAGGTTTACACATTATTTATGATAATTATGTTTAGTAATTTCATGATGGTTGCTATCATAAATGAATAATTATCATAAAATAATGATTGTAACAAAAATAACATGTGTTAAATAATGATTATAATAAATAATGATCATTGTTAGAAAATAATCAGCAAAATTATGGTTATAGTTAGTAACCTCCATCATGATTGTTTAGTAAATTATCTTAAATAATGTTTATCATGATTGGGATATTATTTACTAAACATGATGTTCATTAACAATTATTATCTTAAATGTTCGAATGTTTATTAAATAAATAATGAAAATTTTACTGTTCATATTATGGTAAATAATTCATGAACATGTTTATAATATTATGGTAAAAAACATGGTGGCATTTTTTATAGATTATGAAAATGTTTATTGTGAACATCATCATGATATCTATACCGGAGTATTGTCACTACTCTGGGTAAATTACAATATTTCACGAACCTGAAATAAGGCCTCACATGGGGATGATTCCCCTTACGAACCATCATTCCTGCAAGGTTGCAGTGAGGTAGATATAGTGCTCTCTCTCTCTCTCTCTCCATCGCCATAGTTTACCCGGATTGTTTTTCCTATATGTATATATATGATCATGGGCATTGTGCCTATCATTGTTTTTCTTATTATTGTTATTATTATCATTATTATCATTACTATCATTGTTTTTTTTATGTTTATGATGATGATAATGATGATGATGATGATGAGGATGATGAGGATGATGAGGATTTTGAAGTTTCACCATGGTTCGCCTCCTATAGTTGTAGGTGTTTTTTTCAGTGTGACCCTCTGCCGAATTCCTGAAAACCATGCTGCGAAGCTCCCATGTAATGATTCATGTCCCACATTAGCCGTCCCAAATCTTCAAGTTCTTCGTTTAAAAAATGTTCTCAAGCAATCTCCAGTGTTTCAATCCGTGAATCATGTATTAATGAATGAATCCAAACAACATGTGACTCTGTTAATCAAACATTGAAAACATCCCCCAGCCTATTTAGATGACTTTTCTCACTGTTTCCCTCCATTTACGGAGGATCTCCTCATCTCACCTTGCCGTCGCGGTCACGTTGAAACGGCTGCTGCGGCGCGCTGAGCAGCAGCGCCTTGCCGCGACGTTCCACCAGAAAGTCGAAACGCCGGTGGCTCAGAACGTGTTCCAGGTGCACCTGATCTCGCTGCAAGGTGCATTACAGATGAGGATATAATAAAGATATCTATATGGTGTAATATGGTTTAATGAAATATAATGGGATGAATTAATAGTGGGGATGCAGTTTGATAAAAAAAATATACATAATGGAATATAATGGAATATCATGTGGGTAAAACAATGAATCATCAACCAGCCATGACTGGGAATGGTTAACATCCCACCGATAAAACGGGTGATTTTCCTGGGGGATGGTGGGTTTATGGCATTGTTTTAGCCACATTTTGATGTTCCAAGGTGCTGCCCCCCTTCCAGTTATGCGAGTTATAAATCAACTCTGCTAACTACGGGGCACCATCTTGTATGAAGATGTTCACCTTTTTTTTTAGTGTGAACCCTTCCTAATGTAGGGATTAGCGGTAGGGAAATGGTGACATAATATTAATGATTATTAATACTCTACGGGGTATAGGATCAGAACAGATTTTAGAATATGCCCCATATGGGATAAAATGAGCATATTGTTCCCAGATTAATCCTAGTGATATTGGAATTCATTAATAATCCAGATTAATCCTAGTGATTTTAGATTAATCTCGCATGGAATTCATGTATGATATTGGTTCGAAACGATTGGATTAAGAACTGGAATCCCATACATCGTGGCGGGAAGACTTTTTTGAGCCATGTACCATGTTGTGAACATGCCGCATATGGGATAAAATGGATCAATGTGGATTACTATGGCCTGGCAACTGGAATATTATGTCCATTACAATCATAATTACTGGTTGGTGGTTGGGCCACCCCTCTGAAAAATATGAGTTCGTCAGTTGGGATGATTTTTCCCAATCTATGGAAAAAACAAAAAAAATCTTCCAAACCACCCACCAGATAATCATAATGATGTGGCTGAGAAAAGATGGAATTGATATGCACGGTGATCTCCGGCATCAAGGGATCAATATGGATCGCTACTTGGTGGTTCAGCAGGGATGTCGGAGGATTTCGGAGGCATGGTAGTTCACCCGAACAAGTGGATTAATATGGATTAAGAACTGGAATATGGTTTCCATGAAGATTTTGGGTCATTACGGTGATTTAATTTGCCATTTGCAGAGTGTCTATGAAGGATGTCCTTTCATTTCAAACGTTGGTCTGTAAATCTACACCAACTGTTTTTCAGGTGCAGTGTAGGAGGACTAGCCACTGATCAAACATTAAGCAGTGATTTGAATGACTGGTGATTGGTGATGAAATGATTACGGTCCTTGTTAATGTTGATTCTCAATGATTCCGGAACTCCCAGGCCAAAAAAAATATGTAAATGGTAGGTTAATAATTATCCCCATTTCACAGTATATAATCAATCAACCATATCATTTACCAATATTCCCATACTTTTCGTTGAAACCAATATTTGGAGTGAAATTCAAACAAACAAACCGCCAACCATTGGGCGCAATTATCAACTATATCCATGTATATCGCGAATATCCCCATCTCTTTGGTGTTTCTAACCACTGGAAGTGCTTGGGGCCCCAATCACCATTTTTGCCAACTTTTCACCATGGTGAAATCGTCGTGTGTTTCTTGGAGTCCCAACTTTTCTCAGTTAAGTCAGTATGTCTTTGTCAATGATAGTGAATTTGATTGAATTTCTGCATAATTGAATAGAGTTCATCATCATTTACCCTCTGGTAATTTTTAACATAGCTATTGAAAATGACCATTGAAATAGTGGATTTTCCCATGAAAAATGGTGATTTTCCATAGTTTTTTGTATGTTTACCAGGCCGGGTATCCAGTTGTCTTTCTTCGTTAAGCCACCGGTTTTTTTTCCCAGCCATACACCTCCATGCATAGGGCACTTAGATCACCATTTGGCTATGGTTTGCTTAGCATAAAATAGCTGACTAACTTCGAGTTGATGTTGATTTCCCCCATTTATATATATATATATTTTTTTCTACATGGTATAGGTAACACTTCATGTTGCTGCCCCCCTTTATATGGTAACCTTTCATAGGTAACTTGACCCATCCATCCATTTCATGGTGAAACCCCTTTGTTCACAGCCTCGGCCAGGGTGCCACCTTCCCCGTCTGCCAGCGCCATTTGCTCCTTGCTGCGGCTGCTACCAGGCCGACCGTTGCGGTGTTGGAAAAGACCTGACACGTCCTGGTGCGCTTAACGGACGTTGGGGAAATGGGTTTCATGGGTTTTTATGATGTTTTGATGCAATCTGATTGGGTTTTGATGGGAATGGCTTTAATGCTGGCTTAATGGGGGTTGATGGGTTTTAAGTCTTTTAATATTTTCAATGGGCTTTGCTTGATGGGTTTTAATTGGTTTTACTAATGTGTTTTAGGGGAGGTTAATGTTGTTTCACTGGTATATTCATGGCTTTTGGTGTGGTGGAACATGATGCTTATTTATCTTAGTTTGGATAATACCTCCCAAACAAATGCAAAAATGGATCAAAAAGGATTGGCATTACCACTAGTTTTTTAGCAATTGATTTTACGGTTTTTGCATTATTTTGAGGGGGTGCCGTCTTATGGTCTCAGAAACCGACATCAGTATCAGTTTATCATTGTCTAAAATAAATGTTTGGTACAAGTGTTGTCCTCTTAAAAACTTGATGAGTCTTGATGGTTAGATTAGTGATGATTGAATATAACACACACACACATACGGAGCAAAATAAAATAAAACAAAAGAAGTAAATCTGCAGTTCCCAACGGGTCTTCAACATGGACCCATACCTTGCACATGACCCTCATCCACTGTTAAGAGTGACGGTTGCTGGGAACCCCCTTCTGTACAACAGGGACGTTTGAGGTGGCAGGCCAGTCTTAAATAATACTTTACAACACTTCCTCCAATTGTTTCCATAAAAGATTGGGTATATCTATCTCATTGATGGACAGATTACCAGGAGGGTTTTTTGTGCAACCCATTCTTAAAGGATCATCCCACTTAGCAACTGGCTAGAAACTTGGTTTATAAAAATCAAGTCCTTATAACATGTTACCAATTCATCATGGGATAACCCAGCCAGGGTACTTCTATTCAAGGGTCAGTAGCCAGCTACTAGCCTCCACATTTTTTAACTACGGCAATGGAAAACCACACATTTAGTCCGATCATGTTCCCATATTTGTCCCAAAAGTTGGGATTCTCGCCATCTCAAATTTCTCATGGATACCCTCTGGTAAACTAACGTAACTATGGGAAATCACAATTTTCAATGGGAAAATCCACTTATAAATGGTCATTTTCAATAGCTATGTTAAATTACCAGAGGGTACCCTCCAGTCAACTCGCATAGATCTGAACAATCCATATGTAGATCCCCGTGGATTTCCCACATTTGTTTCGATGTTTACTGGAGGGAAATATCGTCGTCATTGTTGAAAATTGTTCCCATTATCATTATGTGTTTATATAGTTATATATATAGTGTTTAATATATATATATATAAATATATAAATATATTATATCCTAGTATATGGCAATGGGTGCATATATATATATCATATATATATATATCACATATATATATATATATATATCATATATATATATATCATATATATATATGTAGAAACATTATCCTATGGTAAACATTTAGACACCCATTTTTGGTTGGTTAAATCCTCCATGTTTTCTCCATCAACCCCAGGGCCTTGTCGACCCCAACCCTGGTGAACGCCAAGCCGTAGAACTGCACCAAGCCCCCCGTCGCAGTTCACGTGGTCCGCTACGACGCAGCGTGGGGCCCGCGAGGCCCGCGAGGCCCGAGGGGCCGGGAAGCATGGCAACTTGAACCCGGCGCAGCTGAGGAAAACACCTATGGCTATGGTACAAGACCAAATCCTAAAAGGAGCAAACCATGGGGACCAGCATTCATTTTTTCGTTGGATACTGCAAAAAAAAATGATTTTGAACTTTGAACTGGGAAACAACCAAAAAAACGAATAAACATGGATAGCCTATAAACCGTTTTCATCCCAAATATACAGTATCCCCCAGGTATAGGAGCGACTCCTCAAGCATGTGCAAGTTGCAATTGCCCATGCTACTGGGAGACGCCCGAATTGGCAGTTGGGCGGTTGGTAAATGTTGGTAGTAGACGGGTTTGGACCCTTCTGGGCAAATGACATCAAATGTCCAAAATAATTGCCTCAAAAGAATTCAATTCTTAGTCAATCAATCCTGCACGGGATAGTTTTTCATTGTTCCATGATTTATCCCAAGAAGAAGAACATGTATCAAGGTTTATCCGCATTTTTGTACTGGTAAAGTCACCTGTGTTTTTGCTGAGTTACAAATCCATCAGAACCCAACCAAAATCCAAAGACAAATCTCATCAATCGCACAAAAAAATCAATCAAAAACCAATAGTACATATCCAATCGTACATAAAAACTATACAAAAACTCAATTCCAATAGTACATATTTCAACATGAACCGTAGTGCATGTAGAAAAATAACAAAACTCATCTTGAAATCTCCATCGACTCCCCGCCTCGGTGAGGAACATGATCCCAGCACCACTGCTACGACGGCCATTCTTGCGCGGTTGGTCCGGGCGCAGGCTCCCCGAGTGGCTCACCGGGGCCTCACAAAGCGCGTTGAAGATATTGAGAATCGTACATTCACATATGAATATTTAAGCATCATACAGAGTATAATATATATATATTAATATATAACATAACGAACGAATTGTGCATGCCATCCACTCAACTAACAGAACTAACAAATGCTGAGAATCTGCTGGGACCCAGGGGGTCCCGTGGGCAACTTTTTGGGGGATCACGGGATCACTGGGAATGGTCACAGAATCTATGGAGGTGTACCCGTTTTGTCATGGGGGTAGCCCTCAAAATTCATGACAAAACGGAAACCTCCATAGAAATAAAAAATAAACCATGGTTTTTCATTATCAATTTATGGTTTTTCATCATCAATTTATGGATGTTCCATGAAATAAACCATCCAGCGATAGTATCGGGGTACCCCACTGACTACGGAAACCCCCAGCGATGGAGCCTAGAAGCTGTGTAAAAATCCAACAAGGCACTTGAGAATGGATGCATATGGTCCATATGGTCAATGTAACCAGTGAAGCGCCTTGAGCCCATTGAATTTACCAGCCTAGACACTATCTGCCTTTGATTCTCAGTGGGATGTGAACAAACCACATCCCAAACACTTGGATCACAGCACAAAAATTTCCGATATATTGGCGATTGCACAAATCACAAGGAGACATGAGATGGGCTTGCCACGTCCACATGCAAATGTATGCATGTCAAAGAGCTCAAATGCACAATGAGAGAGGGGGAGAGTGGGAAAAGTACTGAGGGATGCATGTACGAGTACAATCTCATACTTTTATGAATAATTACCCTCTGGTTATGTCAAAATAGCTATTGAAAATGGCCATTTATAGTGAGTTGTCCCATTAATAGCATGGTGATTTTCCATAGTTATGTTAGTTTACTGGAGGGTATGTTCAATGATGTCAAGATAATGTTAAGACAAACAAAGGATTTTGTTGTCTGTGCTCAAGACGAAACATGATGCTTGGCTGGGCCAACAAACGGCAGCACATACCATGCTCAAACCTGGTTCAAAATCCAACGTCGTGACCTATGGATATGCAGTAAATAGGCGACGATTAATTGTGTAGATAGGTGATGTTACCATGATTTTACACTTAAATATAGGTAATTGTAATCACTATGATTCTAGAATCAAATAGGGGTCAATTTTATCGGTTCACCATTCAATAGGTGATTTTAGTTTTATTGTGACGTTCCAAGATTTTGCAATGATGTTTACCATTAAATATGATATGTTTCCATGATTTCACAATCAAATAGATAATTTCACAACGAATTTGCCATGTCAATAGTAGATTTTACCATGGTTTCACAATTAGATAGTTGATGTTACAATGATTTTGCCGTTGAACAGGAGGTTTTAGCATGGTTTTAGTATGTTTTACTCTTTTATATGTAGCATGCATTTGTATATGTATATAAATATATATCCGTGTGTGTGTGTGCGTATATTCTATCATTTCACCATTAATTAGCTGGTTTTCTCATTTTACCATGGATATCAATTTTGAACATATGCATACGTAGTAATAATAGTAATAATAACATATTTTAAAAAATATATACCCTGTATATATATATTATCATTATTATTATTATAAGTATTATTATTATTATATTATTATATTCTATTATATACTGCGGGTCACAATTCTCCGGCGGGGACCCGTGGGCCCACAATTCGGTCATGTCTAGGACCAAAGTCACCAGATCTGTGGGTGAAGTTTTGCCAACTTTCCACGGGCCAGGCTTGATTCCGACATGGTATTCTTTTGGGGCAATGTACTTTTTGCAATTCCCAAATTCAAAATAATTCAAAGGGTTACGGTTATAGATGGTTATAGGTTATTGTCTTTGATTTGAAGTAGAATGTCGGTGTATACATCTTGCTGGTTATACAAGTACTGATATGTACATTTCTACATTTATATCTGGTTGGTGGTTTCAACCCCTCCGAAAAATATTAGTCAGTTGGGATTATTATTCCCAATATATGGAAAAATGCAAAATGCTCTAAACCACCAACCAGATATCAATGACACGAATGACCTCCATTGCGGTTGGTTTTATGCCCCCATTCCGAGACCCCCAGAATGACACCGCACAGGAAACCCCACAACAGTCGCCTCGCGAATGGTGGCCATTCGCCGCGCGATGTTGGCAAAGACCTGGTAACTGATTCGTCACTAAAAGTGACAAGGGCAAGGTCATATGAGTCATATATTCTAGTTAGGAAGACACTTATATGCAGATTTAGAGGTACTTAATGGTACTTATAGAATGTTCTAGAATGTTGTAGATAGACTTAGATAGTTATAGGCTCTCTGCAAAGTTCAACCCAGTTTTTTGGAACAGTCTCCAGCTGGCCTGTTGTCATCCCATATCTTGGAGGTCTCATCACATCAAGATGTTGTTTTATCGTTTAATCCGCCTTCTTTGATTTTGCCAGGCCCCAGGCGAGACCGCTAGATGAATATCAACACATGAGTAGATGATATATTAATTACTATTATTGTTATTATTATTATTGTTATTATTTCATGTTATTATTATTAGATGTTATATTCATGAATATCAACAATAATGAATATCATGGTACTATTATTGTTATTATTATCATTACCCTCTGGTCAAGTAGTGACATTAGGATTCATGCTGATTATAGTTTAAAAAAATAGCTACCCTCTGGTAAACTAACATAGTTATGGAAAATCACTATTTCTAATGGGTAAATCCACGAACTAAATGAACATGTTAAATAGCAAACTCTTAGTTTACCAGAGGGTATTCTATATAATGGAGTTATATAATTACATTTATATATATATACACACCTGGTATTGACCCAAGTGGGTTGCCCCCAAACAATGATTGCAACTACTAAAATGGTACCCTAAATAAAAACCAAGCCAGGGGTCGACAAACATCCGGAACATTACCAGAGGCTGCATTTACACGAATGAACACCAAAATAAGACACATATATCTAGGAGAAAACCAATCCTAGTTGCCACGGTGCAGTGCTATTATTCATCAATTTGGGGTTCCATTCAATTAGTTTTGATGCGCATTTGTTAATCTTCAACACCAGGATATCCAAATTTCTATATCTACCTTGAACCTCGGCCCATAAAAATGGTGTAAATCGCGTTCTCATCCCATTCTTACAGGTTGAAATGTTGATCATGGACATTTCTTAGATTTGATATGACTTTTTCAGTATCATTGACATCGGAATAACCTACATTATTCATTGTTTTGATCATCTTGATCATTGATGCTTTGAGTGTACCATTTCTGGTACCATCATAGATTTAAGCATAGATTTTCGCAGTATCCATAGAGGATGGACCTGCCACCCAGCTGCTGGGTTGTACGAGAGCTGCATGAGTTCCTCCGGTGTTCCAAAAGCGTGGAAGGTTTTTTCAGCTGAGGCTGTTGGGGATCAGCTTTCTATATGGCTGTCCATAGTCATGATCCCCCAAAAATCGCTGGATAGTTTATTTCATGGAAAATCCATCTATAAAATTCTATAAATGGATGATTTGGGGGGTACCCCCATGACAAAACGGAAACCTCCTAACATAGCCGGGTGTTTCAGATGGTGTTCAATCTGTTGAAATGGGCGATACTCTGTGGAAACGGATAATCAGCAGCTGGAATGGCGATCTCAATGGGGTTTCAATGCTACAAACCATGATTCAATGGATTGGCTAAAGGAAAGGCAGTTCCAACAAAAAAAGTTTTGTGCTATTAAACATGGAAGTTTGCAAGGATCTGCATTTGAAAATTACCTTATTCCCGTATTCATTCACTTGGAGTTCATTAAAGCAGGGGTCTGCTGATGGTGATTGATAATGGCCAGGTTACTGTAGATTGAGAGCCTAGTCAATTACTGGTTACTGGTTGAGCTACCAACTTGAACAAATACGAAAGTCAACTTGCATCATCATCACAAGATGGAAGGACTATAGTATTGATTCCATCCTCCCAACAACGACAACACCCCCCATATAAGACCCCATAAATGAATAGATTCGCGACCAATCCCATCCCCATGAAAAACAGCCCCCAGGGTCACCATGGTTGAGTGGGGAAGTTCCACATTTTTTCGGGACCATAGAATGGGGATGAATGCGGGGGGGGAAAAGGGCGATGGTGATTCTTTGCCCATAACTCAGCAGGATTGAACAAAGAGCTACAGCATATTGTATCAAAGCATATGCTGTAAGGATACATATGCGCATATGTATATGGTATCTGATGCATTTATACATATGTATACATATGTTCATATATGCATGCGCATTTGCATGAATAACCCCAAATTTCATGCGTCTTCATCTTTTTCATCCCATTCTTGCTTGGTTTTGTTTGTCCTCCCACACTTCCATGACCAGCATTTTAGAGGCTGCTTCATCCGCCAGTGATATAATCTACCGAAACCCCAGCATCAAAACCCATTGCTGTACGTATGCAAAGTGCAATTTTCTGTAGTTTACCCTCTGGTAAACCAGAATAGCTATGGAAAATCACCATTGTTTTTCAATGTAAATCAACTATCAATGAGCCATGTTGAATAGCAAACTCTGAGTTTACCGGTATATCTCCCCATTTTTCATAGCTAAATCCTCATGCTCCAGCCATTTTTCGCATTTTTCGGCCAAGCGGCCAGTTTCCAGTGCCATTCCTTGGCTGAAGGGCTCAGGGGCTGGTTTTGCAGGACCTCAAGCGGCTCAAGTGCTGTGACCCCAAGGACCCCAGTGACCCCAGTGACCTGAACATCCTGAACCCAAATGGACAGTGAAAAGTGGCAAATTTGGGATTCTTGGTTATGTATATATATATATATAATTAATCATATACATATATATATATGTGTTGTGTTCACTCCCTGCACTCAACCCAGCAGCCAACTTTTACAGGCACAGTTGGCTGGCGATAAGATCAGAGACAGAAGCGAGCGCCGCCACTTCATGCAACATCTGCTTTCAGACTT
>Ga0126342_10019302_pt1 | contig 11592 bp, 14 predicted proteins | sample Cyp1metagenome_FD_92528 | JGI IMG/M metagenome (GOLD analysis project Ga0126342, IMG submission 92528) | Coral microbial communities from Lord Howe Island, Old Settlement Bay, Australia - Cyphastrea 1 metagenome | ecosystem: Host-associated > Invertebrates > Cnidaria > Coral ... | reverse complement strand
TTGAGGTCCAGTGGTGCACACTGAGCTGGGCAGGTCCCAGGTTGAGGTCCCAGTGCACACTGAGCTGGGAAGTTGGCAAAGAGCTTGGCGAAGAGAGTTGGCAAAGAGCTTGGCGAAGAGTTGACAAGGCGGAAGTGGAGGTGGAAGTTGATGCAGACATGGTCGAGGAGAAACTAGAGGGGGAGGAGGAGGAGGAGGACAGCTAGCCGAGGAGGAGGAGGAGGAGGAGGAGAACAGCTCTGATAAAATCTAACAACCCTCACCTGGCAGATGGGGAATAATGGTCTACTGTACAAACTGAAACCAGGATCGTCTTCGATCGACGGAACCCCACAATGACAACTACAAGTTGGGCCAAATGGAGGATCTTTTGAAGCGCTCCAATCTTTCACCAACCAACCGCCTAGCACGCCACACACGAGGTGGGGCCAAGCGTCCATCACGGGTCCCACATCTATTTGACTTGAGCATTTGATGATCGGCCACACGAAAAGCTCCTCCTTAATGAACAAGTTCTAAACATAAACCATAAAGCATAGTTTAGCCACAGCCATATCTCAACTGATTGCTATCTTGGGGGCGCCATCCTGTATAATATCCCACTGATATTCCCACGGCCAATCTTAGATACCTCTGCAACAAAATAAATTCGTAGTTGCCATGGTTAGTAGATAATCCCATTGATACCAAAAGACTAAAGGATTGGTCCCTACCCATCCAGTTGGTTGACCTAGTAATGATATCCCAATGAAATTCCCTATTTGGAGGTTTCCAACCCATGGGGGTACCCCTAAATCATCCAAATTTTAGATGGGGATTTCCATGAAATAAACCATCCTAAGCTCGCTTTTCCCCATTTATGGACAGCCCCATTTGGTGAATCATTTCCCAGGCACCTTTGGTGAACTCAGACACACTGAGTTCTCCTTCACCATCCGCATCCAGGACCTACCAAAATCTGCAGATCGCGCTGATCTACGCTAGGCAGGACGCGTTGTGGAGATCAATAGGATATGAAGATATTTGTTGTATGTAAGTGATACCATATGAGTGATATTGAGTTCTATTGTATGAGTGACTATATTATCATGTATTATCTGAGTTCTATATATATGAGTTATATGACTATATGATACGTAATATGGGCTAAATAGGCTAAAAATCACTATGGATTGTGAGAAACGGAGTTATGTCATATCCGGGCTAAATATGAATGTGTATATATATATATGGACTATGACATATGGCTATGTATGGCTCATGTTCACCACCTACGATGCCAATCATGTTGACTGTTAAAATATACAGACTTTCGGTGATTCCGGCTGCTTCGATAACAAAGCATTGGTGACTAATGACACCCCCAGATTAGAGAGAGAGAGAGAGGGAGCGAGAGAATGCAATATGCGAATTAACAATGTGATTGCTTACAGGCGCAGAAATGGTGATGAAATACCAACTTTTATTGATGATCACAAACACATTGTTATCCAGCTAGGGGAACCTTATCAATAGCCATTCATACCCATTGTTAGTGATTAAACACCTAGTTGGATGCTGATCCAAGTTAGCAGAAACAATGGTTACGTTGCGCATGCGTTCCCACAGGTTTTTTACTCCAAAATACTCGGAGTTTAACTCCTCAGATAGGGAAGTCTGCCGAAAAGGTGTCATAATGAAGCTCATTTCATGCATGATATCAATTTTATGAAAATAATGATATCCTACAGATTTTTTCCCATACCTTGTAATTTCATCTAGTTTCCAATTGTCCATAAGTTTCCTATCATGCCCGGTTTCATGGTAAATCTTAGATACCTGGCAAACAATCTATTTTTTCTTGGTTACTACATTTTACCATTGATAGAAAAAGATTAGAGTACTAGTTCGTATCTGACCAAGGTTGACCCAGTCATTCACCAACCAGAGATCACTTCCCGCCCTGCTCCACCGACACGGTACCTTGAAAAGACGCTTGGCTTCTTCTTCATCAAAGCCCAAGACAACAAACTTGTACCTCTGCAACGGGAAAAAAAACAAATACCAGTTGTAACTTGTAACTGGTTAGTATTTATAGTATCTTGTAGTTATTACCAATAAATGGTTGTAAAATGTTGTATTCATGGGGTTAACATTCCATGAATGGGGTGACTTACTGAGGGATCCTGGATGGGGATCTCATAGCACCCCTTAAAAAGGATGGTCAATACCATGGATGGTGCCCCCCAGTGATGTGAACGTTGGTTTATAAACCCCATGAATATCTATCTATATACCATAAACCATCATATGATAACTATGGTTTATGATACTGAATGTTGGTTTATAAACCACATGCATGGGAAATGTATGGAAAATCTATGGGAAATGAATGTTGGTGTAGATTCACCCCATGAATACGATCGTTCGTTATATCTACCTAATCAACGATAGAATTCAGCCACAGGCATATCTCAACTGAACATAACTGAACGCTATCTGAAGGGGGGGCCCATCCTGTAGTCATAAGTAATAACTGATTTCAGCGGGTCCCTTAAGGTCTTGTCTTCTTCGCGGAGGAATCTTTGAAAAAAAATGCACGTTGCGGATATGGGATGCAAAATTGCGACCCATGGCCCATCGCCCATTTCTGTGATTGATTTTCTCCAGTCTTAAATATCTTAAATCAAAAAGCATCAAAGGCTAGGGTGACAAATAGTGACAAATATTACAATCCAATCAGAGAACCTGTTCATAACCCAATTTTCAGAGGAAAGAATTCGTTTCCAGCCAACTCATGACATTGTTGATCTCTTGGGATGGTAGAGGATGACGTATTGGTCACTTGAGCCCTTGGTCGCCCGACAAAGCTATGGACTTATAGACAATGGTCTATATATATATATTATTATATATATATATATTATATTATATATATATATATTATATGGACTATTTGCCTGTTAATGGTGGATTTTCCAGAGCTATGTTAATTTACCAGAGGGTAAACGGTGTGTACCTCGCCTGATTTCCGGAATTCTGAAGGCGGCATCAAACTCTTCGAAGGAGACCTGGACGTTGCACAGCAGCTTGTTGCTACAATCCCGTCGAGCTATAGATCTACCCTTCGGCAATACTACCTGGTTGGTGGTGTACCTAACCCTCTGAAAAATATGAAAGTCAATGGGAAGAATTATCCCATATATATCCCATATATTATGGAAAATAAAGCATGTTCCATACCACCAACCAGCTACATGATTCATGAAAAATCCCTGCATCAATGGAGATTTCAAAAAAAAGGAAATTCAGAATCTATAGATGAGGGGTTTTTCCAGCCCGGAGAGTGACTATATCCACCATAACTCCAACACTGGTAAACTCAACCAACCGCAGGTGCATTTCTGTCGAGCAGTGTTACTTACCCTGTGTCGTCCCTTTGTACTACTTAGCATGATTTCCAACTTCATGTATTGTGACACTCCCCAAGTTCGTATAATACCCAAAGTGATCATAATTTAAGCGTCTTATTTCAACCCATAGGATCCATGTATGCCATATATTGTAACATTTACCATTAATATACCCCCAATGTTAGCATATATACCATACATGGATCCTATGGGCAATGATATTCCCACTGTTGATGGTTCAAAGCGCTATTTTCTGACGGGCGCAGTTCGCTCACCTGGCCGCTTCCATCTGCGTCCAATTTCAGGAAGAGGTTCTTCAAGTCCTCACAGTGCCATGCCCCGGGCCCCAGCCATGAATTATGAGATTACCAAAAACAATGGTGGCCCAATGGTGGCTAACATGGTTTCTACCATTTGGTAATTTAACATAGCTGACATAGCCTTTTGAAATCTTTTGAACTTACTAAACATGGCTATTTATGGATGATTTACCCATTGAAATTGCTGATGTTCCAGTTCGCTATGTTAGTTTACAGGCACAAGCGGCGGCAAAGTCTCTTGATGTTTCAAAAAAAAAAACATCCAGATTTCAGGGTATCCAATGTTGATTCATACCCATGTATCACTACATATAAGCAATAGGAAAAGGGTTTTCAGCACAATGTGATGATCTAATAGTAATGATAATCTAAGAGTCTACTATTCAAATAGAATAACCGTTGAGTACCATTAATTAACATTAGGCAGGCATTATATTATCACTCATATGGTTAGAATTAACTAATGTCGCGATTAACATATTAAGTATTATCACAATTATCACGTGTGACACAACATGCTAAATCATCAACGATTAATGTTAAATAGTTATCATTTCACTATTGGTTGTTATTTGCTCCCATGATATTATGCAATCTAAGATCTATGATTTAATAATAACTGCTGCCAAACAGTAATGTATTATATGTTCATATCACCAGCCATTATAGTTGTCAATAATAGTTGCCATTCCCTACAGGATGCTGCCCACCAGTTATAAATTGTTTTATCAACCCAATAATAAATTAGTTCGTTATATCTACCATAAACCATAGTTAAACCACCTTTATCTCAAGTGAACGCTATCTTGGGGCCCCATCCTGTAACAATAGCCTGATTGACAGGTTGAAGATTAACCATATGCTGCTGATCTCCATGTGCAAAGATGTTCCTGGACAAAGTTTGGTGTTCCAGTTCGGAATGAGTCTTGTCCACCAATAGTTATCTATCATAGTTAATTAATTCACTACTAACATTGATCGTCATGAAAATAATTTATAGTAGTATTAGTTAATCACCATTATAATAATATCAACTTGATTAATAACATCATAACATCATTATAACATCATTATAATCACCATTAATATTATTATAATCATCATTATTAACATCATTATTAACATCATTATCAACTTGATTAATATCACCATTAAAACCATTAGTTAATCACCATTATATAATATCACTAATACATTAGTTAATCACCATTGTTAATCAACCATTATTAATCAACCATTATTAATCTCCATTAACCATTCATTAACCACTATTAACCATAGATGATTAACCTAGAACATTACCATTATTATAATAACATAAAAATAATAAAAATAACATTATACTAATATTAATCATTATATAAATCATTAATATAGTAGTATTAGTTAATCACCATTATAATAATATCACTAATACATTAGTTAATCACAATTATTAATCAACCATTATAAAAATATCAACTTGATTAATCACCATTATAATCATCATTAGTTAATCATCATTAGTTAATCACCATAATAATAATAACATCATTTATCTCTCCTTGAGGGTTTTCTTTTCTTCCTCTCGAACTTCTTTCGCTCGCTCCGCCAAGTTGGCCTCCGCTGACGGCTACGACGGCTGACGGCTACGGGAACCCCCCCTTTATTAGCCAGGGTGGAAACGTTGAAACCATGAAAACCATGGGAACAATCGTGGGAAAAATGGGAAAACCATTGGAAAAACTCGTGGGAAAAATGGAGCAACTATGGAAATGTGTGTTTTAACCCAAAAACATTGGGATTTGCATGGATTTAGCCATGAACAAGTGAGGGAAAAGGTGATGAAATGGGGACTTATATAGTTTTTGGGAATGATTGTAAATATATGTAATAAATATATATATATATGGTTTTAGGGAGCGGCAATATGCTTCTATTTTTTGGGGTACAGTACAGCATAGGGTCAATACCCCTGTGCTCTGCTTCTCATATCGCAAAAATGTCTGCCGCTTTGTCCAGAAACCAGGGGAAACCACATTTTTTTCCACACATGCAGGATTGGGTGTCATATTAATGGAATATTGGTCTACTTAATGGTGGCATATTTTTTGAAAAAAAAAGGGTTGCTTCACTTTTTCCGACAGATCGACTTATTTCATGGTGGTTATAAAACAATGTTCAGATGACCGGGTGGCTTCTTTGATATCGTTCGTACCATGGTAAAAAAAAATGGATTGATTAATATATAACAAGACTATAGTGTAATGAACATGACCATGGATCACCATAGTGTAAAATATGATAGTGAAACTATTGTCACATTACTTTCCGGACATACTAATTACCATCAGTTACATTAAGATGCCATTAACATTTAATCATGTAGTTAAAAATTCTGGCATGACTATGCCATACTGCACAAATATTCTTATTAACATGTAACAGAGTAATGCAAGTGTACTACCATTATGCTGGTAGTTATTCCATGATATTTATTGAAAATTCTACATTATCGTCACCATAGTAACTATACGCACTGATACCATCGCTTGCCCCAAAATCCAAAGGCCACAACATGTACATATATCATAAGGACTATCAACACGCGTTGATCGGCAAAACATAATCATATCTGTTGGGATATTGATCATACCACACGGATTAAAATATAGATGCATGGAAATTGTACCATGATTGGTTTTATATAATACCATGTAGGGCCTCTATTCTGTTTTAACAACCAACTAACTAATCCTGCCGATTCAATGTTCAGTGGGTCAGGAGGTAGCCTGGAGTACTCACGGAAACACGATCTGAGATGCTACAAGAAATTACCTGTATTAATAGATTACCATTTTCCCCATGACCTCTGAAGGATACATATCATACATATCATTACCATTCAGGTTGGGGGGGTTGGGGGGGTATCCTCATTATTCATCATCATTACGTACCAGATTCTTTCCCCCAGGGGTGGTAGCCCTGTGTGAGTTACCGCGTCCCCAGTTGTATGCTGCTGATGATGACGACGACGATGATGATGATGTTGCTGATGCTGATGATCATGATCATGATCATGATGACGATGATGATCCTTCCCGGTCCGGGCAAACGATGGCGTTTGACCGTAACTATACCGTAGAAATATTTGAAAAGTTCCTGGCCATAATTATAATTATATTGTAGATATACTTACAATAATGTACACTATATTATATACATTATTATACATGAATTATATAAGATCAATAAACGTTTACATTAACTATATATATATATATATTCATTGTCATTGTTAATATTGTAGTTATTCTACTTGGTGGCTCATCCCACTTAGTAAATAGGTTTTATCCCTGGTTTTGTTAGTGGGATCATCGGATAAGTAAGGTAAATCCAGTGCAATACTGTAACTAGGGTGAACTAACCCACTTAGGATTCGTGGGTAGTTCGCCACCAAGTATCCATCCTTTGGCTTTCAGCTACCCTCCCAGGCCTGACTCATGGATTGGGCCTTGCGACAAATCACTGCGGTTACCTCGCGTCAGGCTGCGTCAGATCTTCTGCTGGGATTGCACAATGACATATAACATGCCCCATTCTTTGATGATTTTTGTATGAAACATGTGTTTACTGTTTATTGATGTTTATTGAGTTTATTGTGGCTTTCATTGTGCAAATTCTGTTTGTGGCTTTATGAACGCAATAAAAATTGCCATACTTGACTTGACTGGTTAAACTGCTTAATCATGAACAAGATTAGGGGTTAACCACAGAATTACTTCAAGGATCATCCGACTAAAAAAGTGGTTGTCATAACCCTAGTTGATAAGTCTCCATAGGGTGATCCCATACATGTATCTATGTATATTTACAGGTTAGAAGCGTTGCAATTATGATCGCTAATCAGTTGCAAAGTGCGATGATCCTGCAGGTATCATAGGAGAGATGATCTTACTGAATGTCATTTGCAAAGAGGGTCAATTCGAGGCCAGCTATCATCACTTCAGAAACCATGAACAGATTGATTCATAGTTCATTTAATGTCAACCCCGGGTTCATAGCAGACTCTCAGTACTTGTGGGCATCAATCCTAATTTTATTAACCGGGGTTTATGAACTACGGTTTATGAATCCGGATTTACAACAGCAATTCTTGCGCTACATTCAGCGACCATACACCAGAGGTGACGCGAGCTGTAAGAAGGGAAGGTTTTGAAGTGAGTGAGTACTAGATATCACCAGAAAAAAAAAACATGAATTCATGTATTACAAATATGGGAATAAGTAGTCACCAATGAAAATGGTTATATTATTCGCCATCAAGAACGGCGGTTTTCGAAACAAAGAACACTCTGGTTGGTGACGGCTGGTGGTTTCGAGTTTTTCAGCAACCACATTAACATTGCTAGTCAGTTCTTGAATCCATGACGGAGACTTACTACTGATGTTTTACCAATGTTCAGCATTCAGAGTTCCTGAGTAATCCCATCCACCGTGAAATACCTCGCGTGTCCACTACATTCCCCAACGTTTCTATTTGGGGGGTATGAAGACATCAACCACCCTGAGAACAGTGACAAGCGGCCAAATTCAGGATGACATAGGCGGAGATTGCAATGTAGCAGAAACAGAAGATCCAAATGTAGGGCTGCTTCTCCAACAGCTCCTGCCCGTGGGAAATCCCCTTCTCGAACTGTGGGGGATTGTCCAGCTAGCCATGGAGCTGATTGTCAATCCGGCTATGCTGCAGGAATTCCAAACATCATGGCCCAATGGGTATGCAGTTATGGCCGTTTATGAGGTATAACTGGTTATTTCTATGGGGTTATACACTCTATAAATGGGGTTAGTTCAGTACTTATAACTGGTAAAGGGCCATAACTGTGTTAAACTCTATGAACATCGGTTGATAACCATCCCTCAATTAGATCAATTAGTGGGTATCCAACTTTTGACTATGGCACACGTTGCCTTCTATGGCAAGTGAAGATTTCTTGATTGATGACCAAGGAGTTCTTCCATACAGGATACTTGCAGGTGCATCCCAGGCATCATATCAATGGGAATTTCAGGATCCTAAAATGGAGGTACCTACCATATATAAGGCCTATTTTCCAGGCCTATGTAAGGGAATATTCCCACAAAAGATGGTTTTATATGGTACAGTACCTCCATTTTTGGATCCTGGAATTCCCATTGATCATAGGTGGTTTATAACATAATCTATCTATGTGTATCCATGTGACACAAAAAAAAATGGGGATGGTTCCATTGATCAAACAAGGTGGTATTGTCCGACAAGATGGTACCCTATCTACGTTTGAGGATCCAACCTTGTAAAACTCTTAGTTGAGGGGAAGGTGTATTCCGGGAATATGCTATACAAAACATTCTCATCTATTTATCTATCTAACTATATGTTTATCTATCTGTCTATCTATCTATTTATCTATCTATTTATCTATCTATTCATCTATTTATCTATCTATCCATTTATCTATCTGTTCATCTATTTATCTATCTATCTATCTATCTATCTACCTATATATCTATCGATCGATCTATTTATCTGTCTATCTGTTTATCTATCTATCGATTTATCTATCAATTGTTCTATGTGTTTTATCTATTTATCTATTCATTTAAATCTTTATCTATTTATCTATATATCTATTTATTTATATATTTATCTATCTATTTATATATAGATTATCTAATCTATCTATCTATCTAACTATCTATCTAATCTAACCTAACCTCACCTAATCTAATCTAATCTAATCTATCTGATCTATCTAATCTATCTAATCGATCTATCTATCTATCTATCTATCCATGTATCTATCTATTCATCTATGTATCTATATATCTATCTATTTATATATATGTCTATCTATCTATTTATTTATCTATCGGTCTATCTATCTATCTATTTATCTATCTATGTTTCTATCTATTCATCTATCTATCTACCCATCTATCTATTTATCTATCTATTTATCTATCTATCTATCTATCTATTTATCTATCTATATATCTATCTATTTATCTATCTATCTATCTATCTATCTATCTATATATCTATCTTTCTATCTATTGTTTTTATCTATTTATCTATCTGTCAATCTATCTATATATTTATCTATCTGTTTATCTATATATCATATATCTATCAATCTATTTATTTATCTATTTATCTATGTGTCTATATTTTCTCTATTTATAAACTTATCTATTTATCTATGTGTCTATCTATCTATCTATCTATATATCTATCTATCTATCTATGTATCTATCTATCTATGCATTTTTCTATATATTTATCTATCTATGTATCTATCTATCTATCTATCTATCTATCTATCTATTTATCTTTTGAACTATATATTTATCTATCTATCTATTTATCTATCTATAGAATTATCTATCTATCTATCCATTTATCAATCTATATATCTATCTGTTTTTTTTTTTCTATCTATCGATTTATCTATCTATGTTTCTTTCTTTATAGTATCTATCTATCTATTTATCTATCTATCTATCTTTTTTATCTATCTGACTAACTATCTAACTATCTATCTAACCTAATCTAATCTAATCTAACTGATCTATCTAATCTATCTAATCTATCTATCTATCTATCTATCTATTTATCTATCTATCTATCTATCTATTTATCTATATCTATCTATCTATCTATCTTTCTATCTATCTATCTATCTATCTATCTATCTATCTATCTATCTATCTATCTATCTAATCTATCTAATATATCTATCTATCTATCTAATCTAATCTCCTCTAATCTATCTATCTAATCTATCTAATCTATCTAATATATCTAATCTATCTAATCTATCTTATCTATGTAATCTATCTTATCTATCTAATCTATCTAATCGATCTTATCTATTTAATCGATCTAATCGAGCTAATCGATATAATCGATCTAATCGATCTAATCTATCTATCTATCTGTCTGTCTGTCTGTCTGTCTGTCTGTCTGTCTACCTGTCTATCTATCTATTTATCTATTTATCTCTATATCTATCTCTATCTTTCTCTGTTTATCTCCATCTATCTCCATCTATCTATCTATCTCTTTCGATCTATCGATCTATCGACTTATCGACCTATCTGTCTATCTAAAAATAAATAAATAAATAAATAAATAATGTATATCACAATACTAATCACCACATCCGGAAGGGATCGTAAATTAAGTAAACCTAGTTGCAACCTTTGGGGGCCTCATCTGGATCTTGATACGCTCTACCAAAGGAACCAAAGAACTCTTCGTCAGAGATAATAATGGTGGTTAATAATGGTTAATCACTTATAATCACTGGAGTAACCATAGTGGTAATAATCACTGAAATAACCATAGTGGTAATAATCACTTAATAATGGTTAATAGTGATAAAAGTGGTTGATGATGGAACAATAGTAGTCAATCATGGGATTTAACGGGGTATAAAATGGTTATATGGTTAATAGTGACTAATAATGGTGAATACCATCCAACAATAGATGATTAATCAGCCCTAATGGTTATTAATGGGATAATAGTGAGATTAATTACTTTAGTAATGGTAAATATGGATAAATACGGATAAATACTTGTTAATAATGGTTCAAAAGAGATGAATCCTGGGATAAACAATTGGAAAAAAACGTGAGTGATGAGCCGGATCATCCCATGAATGGCGGGATTTCATGATATCATGGTGAATGGATTCATTCATTCATTATCCCATTGGGGATCCCAGGCACCGAAATAGTGGTGATCATAGTGGTTAATAGGTGCAAATAGTGGTTAATAGATTGCTAATAGATAACTATGGTTAATAGTGGTTAATAGTGGTTAATAGTGGTTAATAGTGGTTAATAGTGGT
>Ga0126342_10019301_pt1 | contig 11592 bp, 7 predicted proteins | sample Cyp1metagenome_FD_92528 | JGI IMG/M metagenome (GOLD analysis project Ga0126342, IMG submission 92528) | Coral microbial communities from Lord Howe Island, Old Settlement Bay, Australia - Cyphastrea 1 metagenome | ecosystem: Host-associated > Invertebrates > Cnidaria > Coral ... | reverse complement strand
AGGTAGGGAAGGTAGGTAAGGTAGGTAAGGTAGGTAAGGTAGGTAAGGTAGGTAAGGTAGGTAAGGTAGGTAAGGTAGGTAAGGTAGGTAAGGTAGGTAAGGTAGGTAAGGTAGGTAAGGTAGCGCGCGCGTGTGTGCGTGTGCGTGCGCATGCGTGTGTGTGTATGTGTGTGTGTGTTAGCTAGGTTCAAGATAGGTGGTAGAGGCCTTAAGTAAGATCCAAACATGTCTGGTACGTACGGCTGGTAGGTTTGGTTTTCGTACGGTACGGTTGGTACGGTGGTACGTTGGTACGGTCGGTACGGTTGGTAAGCGTACCAAACGTACCTTACTAAGCGTACCAAGCGTACCTACCCAAAGCGTACCAAGCGCACCAAGCATACCGTACCAAGCGCACCAAGCGTACCAAGCGTAGCGTACCTATCTTATAGCTGGATATCAAGCACCTATCTTGAACTTAGATAATGTGTGTGTGTGCGTGAAACCCGCTGTCATGCGGAAAAGAATCAGTCAATGTCAAATTCAGCAGGGGGCAGCAGTGACAGAGTTTGTGGGATCACTGCCAACGAAGGCGCCCACATTCTCTGGTGATGTATTGGGAGACGTCCTGATGTGTACCTGCAAACAAAATAGACAAGCTGTTCTCATCAGGCTGTTTCAGATGACCGACCAGGTTTGTTACCCATTTGGCTTAAGTGTATATGACTATGACATCAGAATTATTGTCCAGGCGAATTCCTAGGCACTACACAGGCGATCGCTATTTCGACATTCTACAGCTCTACATCAGAGTAAATTCTACTCTCATCAGTGTGAAACGGGCACAGTCTCACTGACTTGTGAGTGCCGTCTGTACGACCTGTGTGTGGCGTGCGCGTGACTGGACGACTGGAGCCGGCCTTCCGGTGTAAAGTGGGGTATTGCAATACTTTGGAATTTTGACGGGACTTGGTGTCCGTGGGAATTTGGCTTAAAGACGGAATGTATGAATTACGGAAACATGGAAAAAGTCACAAGACAGAAATACGTCACAAGACAGCAGCAGGCCGTATGGCCGGGAATTCTGAGACAAAAAATCAAGTCAATTTTACTTCCAACGGCCGGAAGCCTCAGACATACATGTTTGAACATATAACAGATCTCTTGCTCACATGCTTATCTAGTTTTTCGCACGTGTTTTTTCCAAGTTTTGTGACAGCCATGTCGTCCCCTTCCGAATCTGAAATCCCAGCTGCTTTTCCAAAGTCTCGTTGTCCTCCTGGCAATGCTCCTCCACCAAATTGGGTTACACCTGTTAGTCAGCAACTTCGTGCTCGTGCAAATCAACAAGGTTGTTCACCAAGTTTGGAAATTACTGGGCAGTTTGGACACTACCGTTTGCAAGGAACCAACCCACATGAGGCTCAATCATTTTTCCGGCCATTCTTCAGACTGAAAATTGCCAAGCTCAATACATGCAATTACAACAGATGGACGATCATCGATATTTGGATTATGGTCAGGTCTCAATAAACAGACGATGATGGTAGAACTTTTGCGCCATCTCAGTGCTCTGCCCTCAGTATCGAACGTTGACTCTTCTGGATCGGCCGATCAGACGCCATCAGTTCACCCTCTGGATGCTTGACGGATTGAGTCCAACGCGTTCGGCCCTTACATAGTCACAATGAAGAGCGGTCAGTACGTCAACGAGTTCGGCCCTTAGTCGACACTCCTGGGGAAGAGAACGCGCAGATCGGAACTACAGTGGCTCTTGTTTCAAATGCTGACGTACAATCAATACCACAACCAGTGCCTTATTTTGGAATGTTCGTCCATTGTTTGACCGATCATCAGGGACAGTCTTTGACTTTTACCAGTGAACGAAAATCCCCAGGAAACCGACCAAAACTTGTGACTAAGATTGGGCGTTCTCCATGGATCGTCGAAGTTGTTGAATTTTTGCACCCCCAAAGCAACAAGATTCGACTCTGGACACTGCCAGCGACGGCGTCTTTCGAGTGCAATTGTTTAAAACTAGATCATCCTGAAAAGACTGAGTGGCGGTTTCTCTATCAATGCATGGGACGAATTATGCAAGATTTATATCGAGATTCTTCTCGCATTCAGAATGCCTACGAGTTTGGTGCTTTGGAATTTGCTGCAGACAAATGGAAGCCTTCTCAAACATTTTTTCAGAAACATCCCGGCTTTCGTTCTGTCGATTCAGTTGCCTCACGAAAACAGAAGTTGACACGGGATTTTATGACCGAATTCAAAGATCTTCATCAACAAGTTTTCACGAAATTTTCGACAATTATTTTTCAAGCTTTGGAGGTATTGATATCTACATTATTGCTGCAAGCAGAAGTCTGGGCCTTAGTCAAAACCGTTGACTTGGTGATCGATGACAACCAGCAACAATTGGTGGCAATTGCTGCTCGACTTTTTCCGGTCGAATTTACTCAAGAACCTGTGATACCTATTGCTGAATATATATGTTTTGCTCCGCAGCCGCAAGCTTTTTTTTCATGCTTATATTCGTCCTACAGATCCTCAAGATGAAGCTTGGATACCGGCTTTGACATTTTTCTGCCGTGGAGTCGCAGTTGCCCGACCCACGATGACAAAACCGACTCTGATCTCAGTCAGAAATACGCGAATTGCACGGCTGTTCGACCAACATGCCTGGTTGGTATGTCCTGCTAACAGTGCTGGAGGTGTTATCGGAGAACATGTCCGCACTCACTATTTTGACAGTGTTCATGGACGAGACAAAAGATGGGGATTACGATCGCGCTTGAGCCCAGTGTCACATCTGGCGCGCTTAATACCATCTACGTAGAGTTTCGGATTCAAAGACGACAGACAAACGTTTCACAAACAATGCGGCCAACCCGTATAATTCAGAGTCAAAAATGACACCATTTCGTGTGCTTCACGTTGCATGGCCATTTCGTGACGATGTGTGCAAATAGACGTTCTTGCAATTCAGTCAGGGTCATTTAGCACTTTGCGTTTGATTATGTGTTTTTTTTTCAGTTCTTGTCGCATGTGAAATGGCCAGGTCAGGTCACTGTTTGTCCGTTTCATGCATTCTGACGCACCTAGAATTTCATGAAATGTTAAGATTCTGATCCTAGTTCTCAAAGACTTTGCTTGCTTTCAAAGTGATCTGCACTTCGTTTTGACTTGTACAGTTCTTTTTGACCAATGTTCCTTTTTTGACCAACTTTCCTTATGACAAATGTTCGCTTTCCAATATGACATGGATCAAGCTTGCGATTTAGCTAGGAGGTAAAACATGAGTTCTCATCGTCGTGACTCACGATCACGGCCGGGGGCCTTATGACGTCTGAAGATGGTCACAAACGTACCGGGTCGGCAGCTCGAATCCCTGGTTTCGAATCCCATGCTAGCTCAACGGCCGGGGGCCTTATGACGTAATTGAATGAGCTGTAAACTGCTTTATGGTTGATCAACCACAATCTCCTGCTTCTCTTTTTTGCAGATTGGACTCTGGACACTGCCAGCAACCGCGTTATTTGCGTGCAATTGTTTAAAACTAGAAAGGCTGAATGGTGGTACCTCTATCAATGCATGGGATGAATCAGAAAGGATTGATATCAAAGCTTTGGAAGTACTGGTATTTACGCTATTGCTGCATTTAGAAGTCTGGGCGTTAGTCGAAACTGTTGACCTGGTGATCGAAGACAGCCAGCAACAATTGGTGGCACCCGCCGCTAGACTGATCCCGGCTGAATTTACTCAACATTTTTCCTGTTTTCTCCAATTTCGAGCAAAGACGATTTTCATCATCCATACGTGGACAAATGTTGACAGCAGAGTGAAACTTTTGCCTGCACAATATTGGAATCCTGAACTTGAGTTGTTTTGGAAACCCATCCATCCTTTTGGAATCAGTCCAAATTACCCACGTTCAACCTGCTGAAAAGATTTCGAACATCACAGGGTAAAAGTACATGGCAATAACTCAATAACGTCCGGAACCTAGCTTGGATTCGGCTAATCCTGACAATGTTTGGCCTCCTTCAGTGCAAATAGCAGCGATTCATTTTGTGACATGCGCTTTATCAGCTCTACGATTCTGTCGTGTCCACCACTTATCCTTCAATTTTTCATTTTGGTGGCATGATCGCAGTTATTTCACAATTGGTCTGACCACCTATTCTCAAAGTTGTGGAGCCAGTATGGGAAGCGAATGGGCTCCCATTTTCTGCGCATCAGTGGCATCAATGCGTGAACAAACTTTTCTTTCCTGTTTTCATCAATTTCGGGCAAATCAGATTTTTCACCATCGGTACGTTGACAACAGAGATACTTTTTCCTGCACAGCATTGGAAATCTGAACTTGATTAGTTTGCAGAGTGTTTTGAAAACTCGCTTTCTAGCCTCCACCATCCTCCACCAATCCTTTTAGAACCAGCCCACGGGTCAGAACTCTTGGGATACAATGTCGCTGTCGATGTACTATAGATCACTGTTACGTACGTTCAAATACAGAGCACAAGTACATCAAAGGCTATAATGTCCGGAACCTTAGCTCGGATGCGACTGATCCTGACCAATGAGCCTCCTTCACTGCAAATAGCTCAAACGCAAGAGTTTTTTCAACTTCTCAGCCAACCAGACAGAAACAGCTTGAAGTCAGTGAGCTAGAGAAAAAGCAAGTGAATATGTCAGTTTTCTGGCCAAGAAGAAACGGAACTCCGTTTTCAGTTTAAAATGCAGTGTGAAACGAAACGCAAAGAAAAACAAACCAGATTGCTCAAATGCATACAATGTCAGTTCATGCCTTGCATTCTGTCAGCTTTATGTCATGTCGATGTGCAATAAAATTGTCATTGTGTTAGAAAGTTTATTGCGGATTCAAATTCTGATCTCCTGGGATTTTCCAGAACGGGCCGATTTTTCTCAGCAGCTCGAATCTCTGGCTTCGAATCTTATGTTAACTTAACTGTCGAAAATGTCATGAACGTATCGGATCGACAGCTCGAATCTCTGGTTTCAAATTTCTAAGTTCCTGTGAACTCAACGGCCGGGGGCCTTATGACGTCTGAAGATGGTCGGGAACGTATCGGATCGACAGCTCGACTCCCTGGCTTTCCATCTCATGGGAAGCCCCAAGCAATCCGTTCCCTATGACCAGCTAAAATCTGCGACAATTAAATTTTGATGCCCCTATATGAGAGTTCTCATTTTTCGCTGTTTCGTGGCCAAATGATTGTACAGCTCAATGCGTATCCGAAGATTTGATGTTTTGATGCTGTGTGAAAAAGACAGACTAGGCAGCTCATTTTAGTTGATGTAACTACGTCGCCCCTCTCTAGGGACTCTAGGGGCTTGTGTGTGTGTGTGAAACCCGCTAGCTGTCATGCGGGAAAGAATCAATAAATGTCAAATTTTGCAGGGGGCAGTGGCAGAGTTTGCGGGACCACTGCCAACGAAGACGCCCGCATTCTCTGGTGATGCATTGGGTACCTGCAAACAAAATAGACAAGCTGTCCTCATTAGGCTGTTTCAGGTGACTGACCAGGTTTGTTATCCATTTGGCTTAAATGTATATGACATCAGAATTGTTGTCCAGCCGAATTCCTAGGCACTACACAGGCGATCGCTATTTCGACATTCTACAGCTCTACACCAGAGTAAACTCTACTCTGATCATTGTGTGTGTGTGAGAAGAAAAAACTTCCATGAGGACGCTAGACGGCAAACCACACCATCCGCGTAATCTCCCGACAATCTCTGATACTTTCCTTCAAAGTGCCCAGCGACATTTTCACCGCAACACATAGGCGCTCCTGCGTGCCTCCAAAATGGGGCCCAAAATGTGGGATTCCCACGCAATTATGGCCAGTCTTAGTTGACAACCGGCAGAAAGTAACGGTTGCTCGGTAGCTTGTTGCTACCTGTATTTATATCAATATCATTGTATTCTGCGCTCCCCACTTCATGGTACATGCGCATGAAACTATCCATCCAATTGCGAATCACCCAGTGCTATCTCACAGGTGCACCTTGCTGCTTGAAGGAAATTCGCCCTTGACTAAACTGACTCGAATTGAAGGAGGCTACTCCGGCAGAAGATCGGAACTCGCTCTTCCTGAGATCCCAGGTCTGGATCAAGATTGGGTACCTCAACGCTAAAATTGTTTTCCAGGATTCAAATCAACGGTCCCCTGAAAAAACCATTCAAAAGTGCATCGGTCTGGTTCAGAAACATGCCGTTTTTTTGGGGTGAGCATCAAACTGTGGCCGCTATTGCGGTGCCAGCTAACGATGTCAGTGACACGTATGGTGCGTGTCTGGGCACAGAACGTTGGTCACTGTTTTTATGGGGAAGTCATCCAAAACATCAGCCAACATTTAGCCGACAAATGGCTGTGTACTAAAGCAATCCACATCTGGAAATTTGGGGGATTTTTTTAATCCTTGTGGGTAAAGCCCGGCCCTCAGTTTCCAGCAACAAACTCATTTTATATGCGATGATCCACTATCACTATCCAGTATATTATGTGTACATACAAACCTAAACATATTCTAATATTTTTACCATGTCCATGTTCAACTCGAAAACTAGGATTCAACCTTTTAGTTTCTACTTATTTGAATGATTCCTTAAAAATATCCCAAGCATGGATCCAGTATACAAATTGTTTATTGTAATTTCCCATTAATTCCACATGAATATCGAATTAATATCCCAGTAATATACCATTCAAATCCCATTCAGCCCCCATGCCGAAACAAATATCATATCATATCATATCATATCATATCAAGTCAAATCAGATCAAATAGTACCATATCACACTACATCATATCATATCATTTCAAATCAAACCGTACCAAAGGCAAACCACACCATATCACATCACAATCAACCCAGACCAAACCAAACCATACCAAACCACAGCATCATGTACCATGGTCAATGCATTGTTCAAAAAGTGTTTAAAGCTTTGGGTCCTTATTGTCATCCATCCCATAATGGGAATCATTACGATGGGTTTAAAAAAAACAATTGATGGGCTGTCAAATCCATCCCGCCAAAACAGATATACAATCCAACTTTTGATCGTGGTTCAAATACCAATACATAAAATATGAAACATTCAAACCCAGTCGTGAGTTAGTTAATCCTACTTATCCCAGTAACAAAACAGGGGATATGCAACCTACTTAGGATCTGTGGCATGAGCCGCCAAGTAGTCTGATTGGTTGTAGATTCTCATGATATTCCCATGAATATCCCGTCAAGATCCCATGTTCTGCTGTGATGATTTTCATCAATTAGAAACAATTTTCAAAGTCGTATAAAATTGGGCTGAAAGGTTGGGGTGGGTTGGAGTGTTTCCTCTAATATCACATGTAGACATATATATTATATATGGTTGAAAAACACTGCGCATTTAAATAGACTTATTTGCTTGTTGTAATCCCAATAGATATCGCCAATATAACGGTATATGGTATATATATAACTGTTTTCTTGTACCCAGCAGCATCATTTTGGCCCAGCTTCACCTCCTGCAGGTCCGCCTCCAAGCGCCGGGGTAAGCTCTCCACGCTGTGACGGTGATTTGCTTCAGAATAGGCCTGCGCTCCGGATTCCCTGGGTCCATGTGAAACCATCTACGAAGTCGGATGCTTACACCTTTAGTTCCTATTCATCTCAAGAATACCACGAAAGATTCATCAATCTTTCCAAAACGTCCGTGAAATCATCAATTCTCAGTAAGTACCTATACAGTAGTAGATTGGAGCATTTTTTGGCGGGGATAATGAACTTTGGGGGAGTTTGGGGGGATCTGTCTATCTACCTACCTACCTACCTATCTATCCATCAATCTGACATCTAGTAATCTAATCTAATCTAATCTCGTCTTTGGGCGACCCCAGAGAGGGTAATCATATTCCTTGGTTGGTGTACACATGTATACCTATTTTGGTGGTTTCCCTGTGCATTTTTAGGGTGCACGCGCACAGAACCCGCGCAGGTTTTGTGTCAGCAGAAGATCATGGTTTGTTTCAATATTTGCAGAAATCTTTTAGAACAAATTTGGGTGTCAGTTACACGCAGTTTTATGTTGTATGGCAATTTTTGGTGATGCAAGGGACACATAGATCAGAGTTTCCGAAACTATTTTCTGGATTCCATAAGTTCATGAACTTGATTGGTTTGTACATCATTGTGAGCACGAGACACAAACAGATGTATAAGTCCCAGAATCTCCAGGTTGAGCAGGTCATTCATCTTTCACATTGGTCGTTTCAATTTTGCCTTCGCAACTGTTTGGGATGCGGGCGTTTGGGACATCGTCTAGAGAGTCGCTCGAGCGAACCCTGGCAGAAAAACAACCAAAAAAGGACAGTGGAAAGAGCCAAATTGCAGCACGCAAGGCTTGCACCAAAAAGAACGTGCAGAGGACATATCAGCAGAAGAGACAGGCCGATTCCAACAAGACTTGGAACTGTTTTCGCAATGGTTTGGACAAAATTGGAGACGATCCATGGGCGTGCTGGAGTCGTTTGAAGAAGGATGGCTTTTGTACATCGGCCCAAGCTTTGTTTAGCCTGCGGGGAAGCTAGTTTGCTTCCAGCTGTGGCAGACACTTCTGCGAGGATCATGAGTGTTTGCATGCAGTGTGGCAAGAGAGAGAGAGAGAGAGAGAGAGTGTCGCATTCAAAACAGTGTAGTGAACTATGGCATCTTCCTTGAAAATTATATTGTGGCCGGACGCACTCGAAAGCTCCCAGCGCACGATGCATGGAGTTGGGCTGTCACATGTCGCATTGGTCGCACCTGTGGTCAGCATCTCACTGATTCCTTGACATCTTTGGAAGTGGCGCAGGGCAAGGCGTTCAGCGACCGCCTGACGTTTGATCATGGGGGATCTCGAACTGGATGCCGCAGCTCTTCAGCCCCTTTTCATGGGCAAGAAGACCCTGCATTTTTCCTGCCAAATCAGTCAATACGAGAAACGTCATGGTGGCAAACGATGTGCGGAGGTGTTGAGAGGCCATGCGCGTCCTGGGGATTTGTCAAAGAGGTGGTTACACCAGTCTCAAGATTCTACCTGTACGTGTGGTGGCCAGAAATGCAGCTCCGCCCATTGAGAATACTTCGGAAAACATCTCGTCTGGATTCATAGAAAATGGTGTAGGCCAGCAAGTGTGTACTTTTCACCAATGGTTGCACGAGTGGTCCAAGTGCCTTGAAAAAGTTGAAAAAGATATTTCAACATAAGAAGGCAACACATGGGAAAAACAATGGTGCATCAAAACTCGCACAAAGAAAGGTCATTCCAAGTTAGCAGGAACCACGTCGATACATTCACATTGGAAGACAAGTAAGAAGTTCATTCATCCTAGCACTAGGTGCAAAATTCAAGGTTAAGTTCAATCCAGCTCTGTGGGGGCAGATGTGGCAGTGGTTGCACCGCCATAATGGGCAATTCTCCCGAAGGGAATTGTGGGATTGTCTTGGCAGTTTGGCTAGAAAAGTCAAATGCCCACAAGTGCCGAAGCAAAGGCTGGTGAAGTGAAGTAGAACAGCTAGCTGCAGGCGTGGAGGTAATTTGGAATGATTGTCGTTGTCACTTTCTACTTTGACGTGTCACGGGCAGACGCTTTCTGGAGACCGCGTGTATGGCAATCGCAGCATGTGGCTCAAACCTGTCGAATTTCCACCATCATTTCAAAGATGCATAGGAAGGGAAGTGAACATCCGAATCTTTACCAGATATTTCCCTGACATATGGGTGTTGGCTCTTCCTCCGTGTAAGCGGCATGGACTTGGTGCTATTGTTGCATGCTGCTGCTGTGCGTTTGCCTCCAATAGTGCAAACATGGCATTCTTTGGATTTGCTGTCTATTGACGAGCTTCATGAGGTTCCTGTTAGCCAAAGATAGGAATATTCAAAGAGATACTTCACACGCTGAATGCGATCAACTGTATTTGTTGCTTTGAGCCTATTTGTCCTTTGCAGCTCGCAGGTGGCATCACAATGTTTCAGAGGATCAACAGGAGCTGGTTCCTATATTGCGACATTACGGCAAGCATTGTTGGCAGACTCTTGGACGGTGCTGCGTGCAGGCATTGGACCTCTGAGAGATAGTTGGCAACGATACCAACGGGCAAATCTCATTCTTTTGTCAACAGTCGCTGCCACCTTAAGCGTCATTCAAAGACGCCTGGGACACGTTCGCGCCATGACGGATGAAGAGAAAGCTTGTTCATGCTGGCTCCTTCTTGACAGCATGGATGTAGACGTGCCAATCTTGTCGGAGTCATCACCTCCAATGTCATCGTGCCAGAGATTGCGTCCGCTTCAACATCGACACCAGGGGAAACAGGCAGCCAATGTCACGAACATGGATGAGACATTCTTTTTCTTGTCGTGACTTGAGTCCTGAAGTTGAAACCGAAGCGCCTGTACCTGTGCATCCTTCTCAAGCCGAAGTCCAGTTGTTGCCGACATACCTGCGGACACTTCAGATCACAGGAAATCATCGAAACTGACTTTTGGACCGTGGGTGGTTTTTGTTAATGCAGTGGAAGTTGCTGAGCGTGAGTTGGTGGATGATACTTGCGGGCAACTGGTGCAACGCTCAGCACGGCAGGAGCAGTGTCAGGGCAGTTCCAGTTCGAAAGATTGGTGCCAAGCGTGAAACGTGTTGGGTGTTAGCTTAGCTTGAGACCAGGGATCAGCAAAAGTAGAAAGCGGGGGGGGGGGGAAGTATACTTTGTATGCTTTGATTTTTTAAACGCAAGGCTGGAAAATCAAAGCCGGCCCTGGTGGTCTAGATGTGTGCAGCCCGAAGAGTTCCACCACTTGCCACTTCCATCAAAAGTGAGCACCGTAGCTTGCAGGCTTCCCTGCGAAGCACCAGCCGTGAAAGATGATTCCTTGTGGACCCACAAAAAGAAGCAGAGACGTTTTCAGCCGTTTGTGAAGGCAGTGTCTTCATTAATCTCGGTTTGGAAAATCAATATGTAGATAACAAGTCTTCTCACCCCCTTTTCAGACATGTACACTTCAAACATCTATATCTATATCTAAATCTAAATCTACATTTGTAAATACCTAAATATGAACGGCGGACAAACATATTCGTTCCCCGCAATTGCCACAGGAAAAACGTTGTGAAGATTTTCGCTCTTTGATAACATCCAGTAGCGAGCGCTGCTCGTTGTACTAAAAAAAGTAGAAGTAGAAATCAAGTAAAAGTAGTAGTAGTAGTAGTAGTAGTAGTAGTAGTAGGAGTAGGAGTAGTAGGAGTAGTAGGAGTAGTAGTAGTAGGAGTAGTAGGAGTAGTAGGAGTAGTAGGAGTAGGAGTAGTAGTAGTAGTAGTAGTAGTAGTAGCAATAGTAGTAATAGTAGCAGTAGTAGTAGTAGTAGCAGTAGTAGCAGCAGCAGTAGCAGTAGCAGTAGGAGAAGGAGTAGTAGTAGTGGTAGTAGTGGTAGTAGTGGTAGTAGTGGTAGTAGTGGTAGTAGTGGTAATAGTGGTAGTAGTGGTAGTAGTGGTAGTAGTGGTAGTAGTGGTAGTAGTGGTAGTAGTGGTAGTAGTGGTAGTAGTGGTAGT
>Ga0126342_10019300_pt1 | contig 11593 bp, 12 predicted proteins | sample Cyp1metagenome_FD_92528 | JGI IMG/M metagenome (GOLD analysis project Ga0126342, IMG submission 92528) | Coral microbial communities from Lord Howe Island, Old Settlement Bay, Australia - Cyphastrea 1 metagenome | ecosystem: Host-associated > Invertebrates > Cnidaria > Coral ... | reverse complement strand
CCTTCTGAAATCCTAGAAAAAAAAAGAACTGCCTTTGTGATGATAACCGTCTTGTCAAACACCTTCTATTTCCTCCTGCTGCTGCTGCTGCTCCTGCTCCTGTGACTCCTTCTGTTCAAAAGGGACCTGCCGGATGGGAAAACACCATGGCAGTAGTAGTAGTAGTAGTAGTAGTAGTCCGAAACAAGAGTCAAAAGTATTATTCCCTGGCACGCTCCCCCTTGCGTCTGCCGGAGTCGGCGGATATTGACTGCTGGCTACTGGCTGGGTGCTGCTGTCTTATTCCCTAACGCGCTCCCCCTTGCGCAGCCGGGGTCGGCGGATATAATATCAGTTTTTTTGATAATTGCTAGCTTGACACCGTCAACACAGCTTGATGCGCTCGCTGCGCTTGCTGCGGGGCAGCGCAGCGCGCAAGGACGCTCCAGTTACATGTCCCTGGCAGCCAAGCAGTTGCACCTAGGCCTGCTGTGATTGGTGTGAGTTGATGGTCTTCGCCGTGAATCGACAGGTAGACCAGACTTCGAAGAATGGTCCACTCTAAGCCCAAGCAATGCGTTTCGGAGACATTCCTGTCAAGGATGGAGATAGTCTACTAAACACTGGGAGCATCGCATGAGCACATCACCTACCTGCCTGGTCCATGGCAGATGAGCTTGGAGATCTCGCATCACCAAAGGAGTGGAACGCGGCTGGGGTCCCAGGATGTCCCAGGTCTGAGGCCTCAAGATGCACTGATCAACTGGAGCCATAGATTCCATATTTCCATACACATCCAGCAATCCGAAGATGTAGATGATGTAGATGATGTAGATGATCAGTTGTAATATGGTGCAGCCTGTTTCTTTGATCTTCTTTTGCCAACAGAGTATAAGACATCAAAAGACTCACCATTTGGACCATCAGATATGATCCGACATGCTTTCACAGCCTTCTGTGAGTTTTCACCAGGTGGCTCTGGCAATTCTCTCCGCATTCTCTGGTGCCTGCACTGTTCTGCTGGTGCAACTGCCAATGAAGGCTCTTACCTTAGATTCCTTAGATCTCAGACCTGTTTACACCGCTGATTTTCACTCTGAATCCAGTCTTGGAGTCAGTGCTCATGTCATGCAGTCCTCAAGTGACTGCATCAATTTATGTCCATTTACTCTTCAGCAACTAATCCATGGACTTAGTCCAGGTCAAGTCTCTGGTGTAGATGAGACGACCCCCCACAAAGTGGGCCCCACTGAGACCTGGCGATCTCGGCGATCTCGGGGATCGGGCAAGGGCATTGCTGAGCCGTTACTTCAGGTGGAATCCAAGTGACTTCGCCCATGCTGTGTGATCTCAACAGACCGAAACTGTTCAAACCTGATGAAACTACCTGTTAGTGGAACTTTATCACAAGTCCATGTTTTCATCATTGTCCATGGCAACTAGTTGCCTTCGGTTGCCCAACCTTCTGCAGCTCCTGTGAAGGCAGTATGACGTGGATGCCAGTCTTTGCTTCGGACTTGGCTACGTCAGGATCTCTGATTGTTTTATATTGATATTTAAATATATTTAAATACATTTAATGGTATTCAATGATTGAAACGACATTTAACGACACAACATAACACACACACACATATATATATATATATATATCATAGTATGTATTATATATATATATGATGATTTATGTATATTAAGATGTCATTAATGGATTGTCCAGCTAGCCGCTGGAACAGCGCGAGCTAATCGCCATGGCCATTGCCATGTCACAGCAGGTGCCTGCTGTCCAAAGGTGGACCACTTTGCGAAAAGTCGGACAAAAATCTGAGGATCAATGGAGTCTGATTGATTACCCTCTGGTAATTTAACATAGCTATGGAAAGATCCACCATTTTTAATGGGAAAATCCACTATAAATGGTGATTTTCAATAGCTATGTTAAATTACCAGAGGGTAATGATTGATTATTCTATAGAAATGATTCTATTGAAATACTATTGTACATGATGTACTATCTATTGTATTCTGAATGATGCTGATCTTATACTTGTACACTGGCACCACTCGCAATTTGTCGGCCTTCAAACGTTTTTGGCAGCTGGAACCCGAATTGTCGCCGGGCTACAATCCCGGTGACCATGGGCAGCTGATTCGGTGGAGCGATGCTGATGGTGTGTCCAAAACTAACGCTGTTTGAAGCACATGAGTCATATGAATGACATATGAATGATATGTGTTAGTACGATCATTACGCACTTGGAAGACTACCTTCACATTGGCTAAGGGTAGAATAGGCCCATGTTGAAGCATGATTCACGCGGCATTGCTTCCAATTCTGGGCTTCAACGGATAGGTCACTGTGTGCCAAAATATCAGTGGCCACAGGCGCTACTTGGCCTGGCATCACTGATGGGGCTGGCGCCGGTGATCACCGGTGAAACTGCAGGCTTCGTTGGTTCGTTCTGTCCTTCGCAGGCGGCAGGTCACATGGCTGGCTGGGATGCCGAAAGCTGGGAACGGGGTCTGAAAGAGGCGCACTTGCAGCATTTTGTTTCTGGTGCTTTGGACATCTTTGGACCAGAGCCGGGGATCTCAAGAGAAGCGTTGATCGTGTTGATCCAGCAAGAAGCTGTTGCTGCATGCCTGGTGCCTGTATTGACATGGACAATTCTTGATTGTTTTAGTCTGTTGAACATCCCAATAATGCTAAAGATTGTGAAAGCAAGGATTTTGTCCACGTTTGGCTGCCTTTCATCACTCAACTCAGCACTCACAGCTTAACAGAGACTGCAAAGGACTAACGGCCGTGTACGGCCGTGTGATGTATTCTTTTGGCTGCCAGCTGCAGATGTTAGGCTGAGACCCAGGTCAGATGATCTTGCATCACTATGGAGATATAATATGGAGAGATGCTATCGCATGCTCAAACTTGCCCATACACTATATAATCTCACTACGCCCTGAAACCGTTGCAGCATGAACACACACTCTCAAGCCTTCTCATTCAGAACTGAATTTGACACTTCATTTCCGTTTTCCTCAACTACGAATGTTCACTGCCAACAAAGGTACGATGCAAAGTCATCCAATGGGAACCCCAGACATTGTGATCATTCCATGACTCAGTCGGCTTGGATGTCCCTGGGGTCCCTGGTGTCCCTTGGCCCAGTGGGCTCAGTTGGCGCATCGCTCATGGAGCCGCTGCCTTTCAACGTTCCAAGCGGTCGACTGGCTGGACGTCCACTGAGTACACCGGGAGCCAGCCAGCCATCCGGATGGTCTCAACAAAGCAAAGCTAGCAGTCATGGTCTCAGGATTTTGGCGCCTTGGTGATCCTTTGTGCTATGTTGGTATGTGGATGTGTTCTGGTATGTTCTAGTTGATATTGGTATGTGTGCTGGTGATATGCTGGAATGTGATCTCCAAGTGAAGCACCTGAGGATTATTTTGGAATTAGAAACGCCATTCAATGGCTGCAAAGAATATGCAGGGCATTGAACGGATTCTTAGCCCGTGTCCTACAAGTAGCTTCTATCTTTGATAAGTGTTATGATTTATGAGAGCAGGACCTCGCAGAATGCAAATACTATCCAGATTACATACAATGTGTATGTGTGTGCGTGCGCATTGCAAGAAACCAACGGACAAAGCAAGTCATATATGCCCCAAATGGTTGGGGTTGAAACTCAGATGGCTCAGGTGGTATGTGGCAAACACGCCTCTCCGCTCCAACGATAGTCTTGGCGGGTCTGCTCAGCCGCCATTTGCGAAGGACGGACCCAGGTGGAACAGAAAAGCAATGTCCCTGAATGTCCCTGAATGTCCCCGAATGTCCCTGAATGTCCCTGAATGTCCCTGAATGTCCCTGAATGTCCCTGAAAATCAATCGGGTCCTTTGTCTTACTGTGAGAACAGTTCAGGTAGTTAAGGTTGCAAAGGTGACACATGGTGACACTATTTGACTACAGGTTGCCATGGAGGCCTTGCCGGTGATCCGCATCCCGCCAGGAGGCACCGGGCAAAGCTTTGTGCCACCAAAGATGAGGACACATCGCTGTCGGAGTGCTTCGGCGACACAGATGAAAGTATGGTGGACGATAGCAGGATTCGAAGCACAGATGGCACTGCCTTGCAAGATCACATCCACATTTGCTGGCACTGACATGTGGCTATGGATCAATACCTATACATACCATTTTTAGGGGGATGAACATCCATTTACCAGCTATTTTGATGTTCACCAGGGGTACAAGGTTTTGACACACTACCATGTAGTTAGCAGATATCTCTCCTGCAATTGCACGCTGCAGCGCAGCTGTGATGCTTTGCTGAGGTATCAGTTGAAGCAAAATCTGGAAAACCTTCAAAGGTGCAGACATGTGCAGACTCTGCAGCTGTTGGCGAAGAAAGCTCAATCTACTTCAGTGACTTTAGATGGCCCTCAAGATTGAAGATCATTTGTTTGAATAGGCCTTGCCGGCATTTGGTCACAATATGTCACAATATACCTTAGCCTTAATCATCTTAAATCCATTCAGAAATTGGCCAGGAGGAGCGAGATGCTGCTTGAACAATCAGGCCACCTCTGGTGAGACCGTTGGATGTGTGGCAATGTTTTTTGCAAGGCGCAATTTGAGATCTGCCGGGGACATGAAAATTATGTTCAATTCTAGACCAGACTTATAGATGGATTATAGATGGATTATTATAGATGGATTATAGATGGATTATTCAGGATCATTCTGGCTCTACACAGCACAGTGTCAGAACAGACATGTGAGCCATGTGTGCTGCTCAGGTGTTGGAAGCCCCGAGTTTGAGGCTGGGACTGTTTTTGCTTGCTTTCTGGGTGTTTTATGAATGTTTTACGGATGTTCTTTCTGGATGTTCAATGATGTCTTGTGGCTTTGCGAGGCAGATGCCAAGGCCATTCGAGCGGAATCCGAACTGCCGGATCTTTGGAATGACGCCTCTCATGCGCCGGAACCTTAGCAACTGTGCAGGGTCGCGTTGTGTCTGCTATCGGATCCGACAGCTGTCCAACCAAATGTTTGGATTTGAGATTTGCAGTAAGTATACTGCATGCATTGAAGATGGAGTGCAGTAAGATGGAGTGTAGAGCAGTATGGGTGTTTCTGATACTATGGCCTAAATGAATTTCTGAATTTGATTGAATTTGTATATTCCCCTTACATGATCATTCTAAGCATTCTCATCAGGAGTCAATGAGGCTTTTCAACCATGCTGCAATGGGGGAAAACCACATTTTGCTCGTCCAAGGCAAAAGGTCATGGCCAAGCTGCGGCGCTGGGTCCCCAGATATTTTTGATGTTGACCTGGTCAGATTAGTGTTGAAATCTCAGGATCTTCAGGGAAACCTCTTAGTATCATGATGTATCATGGGGAATTAGAATGAATGTATTGTTATGTAAACATATTGAAGTTCCAAGTCATGAATTATCATGAATCATGCGGCAGTCCATCCTTTCATTGGTTGGTTTGCAGGGGGAACATAACAGAAACCAGAATCTTAAACGGTAGACTATATCCAATGGTAAATATCCAATGGTTTATCATCATTCCCCTGGCACACATTGCCAAACACAGGGAACTATAATATGATACATATATACATACGTATATACATATATATATATATGTATATATATATATATACACGTTATTCCATACCCCAATTGATATAATTCATGAATTTATGGTCATTTTCATGGGGCAAATGATGATCAACATTGATAGACCATGGAGAACACATGACATGGCGCATTTGGACCATGCCGAAATGGGGATTTTTCCTCCACAGTTCCAGTTTCAGGTCTCGAGGCTTCAGAGAAGCGGGTGGAAGATTACAGCAACTTTGGCGACGAGGTCACCAAGGGTTAATGGGGAGAAACATATCCCCAAACAAGGAAAACCAGCCCATACTACACGCTTGATATGGCTGGAATGCTAGAAGTTTGTGTCAATACTAATGAACGACTTGATTTTCTGCTCCGATCACAGGTGCAAACTGCTTTGGAGTCGCAGCCTTGACCACGTTTTTTTGAGGAAATGGGGCGGCAAATGTGGTCTACTTCCGTACCATTTGTGAACAACGTGCGGTATTGATGATCGCATTGATAGTCATAGATACCTCAGATCATCATTTAGGAAGCGCAGTGATGCAGAGTGCTTGGACATTCCCACTATCAAACTGATCCAAGGTTGGCTAAAGAGGCTGAAGTAGCTGGTGACATGGATGAGTCCTTGATGCTCAAAGAAGAAGTGAAGGACTTGGATGTGCAAAAGTGCAAAGTGACCAGGTCACTAGATGTGTCCCAGAACATGTTTGTTGATGAGATTAGTATACAAAGATATACAAAGTACTTGTTTAACTTCAGAAGACTTCAGGAACATGTTCTGTTCGACACGGGTCCAAACTAAAACCTCTAGACTCAGAGCCAGCTGAGCTATGCAGTGACCATCCCAGGCTTCTGCAGCACTGGAACGCTGGGAGGGTGAGGTCTCCCAGGCTGAGGCTGGTAGTAGCCATTTAGAACCTCCAACTGCACCCAAGGGGACTCGGAACAGGTGGAGTTGATGATGGGAGGCAAGTATGATGCCCACAGCTGCCAGTGTGCACCTCAGCCATCAAACCATGTCAAAGCATTTGTGGAGTATGTGGAATGGAGCTGAACAGCGATGCTTTGTCATGAAAGCTAGCTTCTGCTAGAAGTCCTTCTGGCTGTAGCAAGGTATTGGCAACTGGAATTGCCAATCACATGAAACTTCACAGTGAACTACTCCCTTCAAGCAGTTTTGCCATGGCTCTATCCCCGGGACAATCCCCCCCTGGGGACATCCTTGCCATATCGTCGCCATCAGCATCATCAGCATCGTCAGCATCGTCAGACTTACTCTCCACTTCGTATCTCACGGTTCCTCACACCGCTCTTTCACCACACCTTCCTCCTCCCTTTACCCTCCCAGCTAGCTTTCGCCCCTTCCCCCTTGGCCTCAAGTTAATTGACATACGTGCATACTACTATCCTATTTTTATGATGTAATATGCATGTATTATATGTATACAATTGACATTATAACTATATATATATACATATACAGGTAGATGCGGCCATACAATTGCATCATTAATATGTAATTAATCTCTTTATCAACCTAGTTGTTTATCTATTTAGGTTTTCTTCTTTCTGCACCAGGATCAACATCTATGCCGGAGCCGGTGGCGACGAAGCTTGCGATTGGGTTTGCATGCTGGAGTCGCAGCCTTGATGGTGGTTGCCACTGGTTGAAATGATCACAAAGAATGTCATAATGTTTGATGGTTGGGGAGTGAGTGGATATCAATATCAACTATCAACTACTGTATCATCAATTATCAGTATCAATATATCAGTATATCAGTATATCAATATATCAATATATCAATATATCAATATATCAATATATCGATATATCAATATATCAATAATCAAAACAACTGGAGTTGTCACTACATGTGCAGAGTCGGATTCCCGTCAACAGACAACAACCAATCTTCGCTCTTAGAACCAGTGGACACTGAGGAAGATGTACACAAACTATGCTGAGCAAAAGGGCTGGTCTGCAAAACGTTTGAGCTTCACTGAAGGTCCGCGCCGGGTTGAACTCTAAAGATTTTGAATTGCGCTGGTGATCAATGTCTATTATGTTTTCCCCGTTAAAACTTGCATGTTGGAGCATTCCCCAGACAAACCAATTGATGAAAGCCTCTGGTCTTACCAGTTTTGACATTCGACAGGCTTGTAGCACCTGTTTGGCAGGGTTCGGTGAGGGTTTGTGAAAGCCACTGATGTTCAACTTCTTTTGATACACGGGGCGCTAGAGGTGATATGCTGGGACTGAAGAGTCCTGATCTCAATCTCAGCAGGATTTCCAGTCACGTCATGGATCGTCGCCAGCTTCCCGGTGATGCACAGCAACATGCCACCGAGGCGTTGAGTTTGAGGTTGAAGGCCTCCACCGAGATTGGGGAGTTTGGGGTCCACTTTTGGGTCCAAGCCTTTCACCAGTGTTGCCTCTGGTAGGCGACTATGCCTTCGGCATGATGCAGCGTGAGACAGGCACCCACAGGCCTGCTCTAGAGATTTGAGATGAAACCTGACTGGCAACCAGATGCAGTAGGTGCCCACTTTGGTCTTTACCCTTTATCTCTGCAATTTCATTTGATGGATTTGCCAGCACGCTGTGGCCGCTGCGGGTTGGTGAGTCTCTACCAGCTATCCCGAGCCAGCAATCACAGCAGAGGTTGGTTCGCATTTGGAATGGCAAGCGCCAGACCACTTTCGCAGGAGTGGAGGCAAGCGGAAGCTGAACCACGCCATTTGTTTGAGCAGAAAACTTTGACTGTCCTGGCTATCATTATCAACATGTCATTATTAGATAGCAGAGTTGCCACATAGAAAGATCGGGCTGGGAATGTTTAGCCCATGATTCCCATGATTGCCGATTGCCTGTGAGGTGGTGCCTGTTTTGCCAGACGACACTGTCGGTGATCTAGAGATTGACCCCAAGGATCTGCAGCGATCTTGACACGATTGATGCGGCACCATCAACATGTGATATACCATGGTAGACCCCAATATTTTGATGGGGAAAATCATGGGAACCATCAGTTGGGCGCCCTGTTTTCAAGCGAGCCCATGTTGCTTGATACTGGTTGATGACACACTTGACACTTTACAGTGACTCCATGCAATCTTTCCAAATCCTTTCGGTGCCAGGTGGGAGACCTTCAGATCTGGGGGCAAGGGTGGTCAGAACGTGAACAAACTTGAGACAGGCCCAGTTGGTCCACTGTGCCAAAATGGGTTTGTCATGGTTTGTCCATGTTTGTCCGAAAATCCAAATTTTAAGTTTTAGTGGGGAAAAATGAATTGACATTAGATCATATTAAATCAACCCTTGAATTGACATGTTTTCAGACAAACCCGGCAAGCCCGACCGTTGAAGTTGCAGGTCGCAGGATCAGGATAGCAGATGATAGCAGACGGGGGTGCTGGATGATAGATCCAAGATGATCTAAGCAGATTACGGTGTTTTGGGGATGCAATTTTGGACGACTGGCCTCTCGAGGTGTTCGGGTGATTCATGTCCCGTGAAGTCCTCAGAGTGCTTCAGGACCAGGTGGCTATGACAAATTAACGATCATTGACAGTCTCAAATGAGGAAAAGTCCTACAAATAGACCAAAATGCAGTGCACTCATGAGATGGTATGGTATGGTCTGGTATGGTGTTCAAGATTTCAAGATGGGTGTTCTATGGTGTTCTGGTTTCAGCAACGGTAGCTTTCCATTCTTGCCGTCATTGAGGAGCGGGATCCGTGTGAGATGTACAGCTGAACGCAGCCAACAGGACAATCGCTCCAAGGCAAAATCCAAGGGCGATGGGAGCGGGGGAGCAACTGGTTGTAGGAAGCTACTGGCAAATCCAAAGCTGCAACTTCTCAATACTCTTAAAGTGCTTGGATATGCTTGGATACATTGAGACCGTTCCCATTTTATAATGTCATGCATAGAGCAACACCTCAGGATCACTCTAGCTGACTCTAGCTATCCGAAGTTTCCAACTCCTTGGAATTGAAGGGGGCAATTTGGAAGCTGGAATTCAAGAGGTGGAAATACATCCTTTTCATAGCGCATGCAGTCAGTGATGTCTGGATTGCGGACCTGGTTCCAGGCTCTTGCCTGGCTGAAAGCAAAGCTGCTACTCATCCAGGTTGGACCATGCAGCGATGGAAGACTTTCATCGTTTGATCATCTTTTGCTTGAAACTTAAAATAAATTGAAATATAAGACCTGCAACAAACCGCTGAGAGGCCCTCAAAGTTGATTCGAGGGTTTATATTTCTGGTTTGCGCTGCAAGGAACAGCAGAAGGTACAGGAGTTGCAAGCGATCCGGGGCGACCTTGTCTCCGCGGAGTGTCTTGTTTGCAGTGCAGTTTTGATGGCCATCTTGGCCTTTTATTGCTGAGATGTGTGAAACAAATCAAGACTTATTTTATTTATCATATTGAGACATATTGAGACATATTGAGACTATTGAGACTGTACTACGGTGCAGTTCCAATGCTTGATTGATAATATTTGACAAGCACAGAAAGGTCCAGAACGTCCCAGAATGCTGCTTTGTACGGAAGTGTTGCCACCCTTTGCTGGGTGTATAAGCAGAGAAGCTAGGTCCAGTGCAAAGTTGAAGCTCTTGATTTGAGTTGTCTCTCGACATCTCTCGACACTCAGGTGGGGTGCACAGGTCCGGAACTATGTGCTACAACCCTACACTATGGTGAAGGACTTCGCATGCAATCGTTGACGCTAAGAATCAGCAAGGCATTTCAAATGTTCCAGCTGTGCTAATACAAAAGTCTAGAGTCTACACACAAACGAATATCCAGCATATCCAGTATGAATCCAGTATGAATGCAAGATATTGAAAGGTGTTTGTATGTGTTGGTGCAAAGGATTGGAACTAGATGGGCTTTGTAGCACAGTCCATGAGTGGGTGCCAGAAGCAGGACGTCAGAAGTGGCCACGAGCGTGGAGATGCAGATCGAGTTCTCAACGGCGCATCTCAACAGCATGGAACTCCAGTTTTTCATCAAGTTTTTTCGCCAGAAAAGTGTTGGTGTCAGCAAACCTGCATGATATATCATGATATATCATGATATACTGTGAATGTATGTAAATATTTCATATATGATATCCGTCGCAGGTGTGACAATGTGACAATCATGCATTGCCAGTCCTTCAGGATCTGGAGTCTCATGTGGACGCCCTGCTGCGGATGGGAGCCAATTCGAAAGCCGCGTGACGCCGCGGCGTCCGTTTCAGCAAGAATTTCGCAGCTTTTTACTGGGTATGAGTCAGAATTACTGGATTGCCATGGATTGCCATCAGATGGTTTATACCAAATCTTATCAAATTTTGCTTGTCACAAATTTCGACCCATACCCTTGACAGTTTTCGTCGATTTTCCTGCTTGTTCTTGCCCCAAGCTGTGTGCGTCCAAAAAGTGGCTGCCATGATGTGCAGTGTCTGTCTTAGAGTGACCAACTGTTTGCTTGTTGTGCTTGTTGTGGATACAGTAGAAACTTTGCTGTGTATATATATATATACATATTAGCATGTCTCTCTACCATGTTTTTGGGCTATCTCTTTAGGCACTGTTTTACAATTTTTGTTCCTAACTTTTGGTAATGTTTGTCCCTAACTTTTCGGAATTTTGGAATTTTTGTCCCCAACTTTTGGCAATTTTTGTCCCCAACTTTTGGTGATTTGGGAATTTTTGTCCCCAACTTTTGGGATTTTTTGTCCCCAACTTTTGGTGATTTGGGAATTTTTGTCCCCAACTTTTGGTGATTTGGGAATTTTTGTCCCCAACTTTTGGGATTTTTTGTCCCCAACTTTTGGGAATTTTTGCCCCCAACTTTTGGGGATTTTTGCCCCCAACTTTTAGGGATTTGGGAATTTTTGTCCCCAAAAGTTGGGGACAAAAATTCCCAAACAGTTGGGGACAATAATTCAATTCCTATGGGAATAATTATTGTCCCCAACTTT
>Ga0126342_10019299_pt1 | contig 11593 bp, 9 predicted proteins | sample Cyp1metagenome_FD_92528 | JGI IMG/M metagenome (GOLD analysis project Ga0126342, IMG submission 92528) | Coral microbial communities from Lord Howe Island, Old Settlement Bay, Australia - Cyphastrea 1 metagenome | ecosystem: Host-associated > Invertebrates > Cnidaria > Coral ... | reverse complement strand
CAGCCTCAGGGGCCCAGGCTCCAGTCGTTTCCACCACCAGAGGTAGGAAGTGAACGTTCTGGGCACGACAGACGGCCTCGGTGTCCAGGTGTTTGCGCTTGTGCTCAGAATAGGCTGCCGCGGATCCTCCAACCGGCCGATGGCATCAAGGAGCTTGCGGGTAGCTTCGACACGGGCAGCAGCATGGGCTTGCAGGTACAAGCGCAATTTGTAGCTCCAGCTGGCTCCTCTGGAGTATGGACAGCCGTAGCTTCTTAGCTCCCTAATAACCACTTGAATGGCGGCGACCTGAAAATCTTGGGAAAATGTCTCCATTTTTGTTGAATCCCATGACTTAGCAGGATTTTCGCCAGTACCATTGCCATAAACTTGGGATATACCCTCTGGTTATTTAACATAGCTATTGAACATGGCCATTTATAGATGGTTTACCTATTAAAAATGGTGATTTTCCATGGCTATGTTAGTTTACCAGAGGGTATACCAATTTTGGGACGGAGCCACTTCTTTCTTTGGAAATTCCAACGACCCCTGGGGCCCCTGGGCTCCCGTGCTGCGAATCAGGACCCTCTGGGCCAAAGACCAGGCAAGTCAGTGCCTGAAGTGTTTCTCAAGTAGCCAGCTGTGGGGAATGCGAAGGTTGAAGTCATCCCAACCAGTTGCTTTCTCCCAAAATGATGGGCCCTACTTTCTATGGCGCCCATCAAGGAAGTTCCCCCTATGATTTGGAGTGGCAAAAGCAGAGAATTAGTTTACAGAAGGACGGAAACATCATGAAACACCTTAAGCAACCGATCCATTCCAGCCGCTCCAGCCCCCCTACCCAGCCACACTCTCCAAAACCTGTGCTTCGTGCCTGAAATACTGGCCGGTTGAGCAAAATGACAAAGGATTACCCGAACGTTTTCTCAAACATGGCAATTGAAAATCCACCATTTATATCCATTTATAGTTGATTATAGCTGATCTTATCAGTTATAGACCTCCATTTAGTTCGGAAAATATATTCCCAGCCATGTTTGACCAGTGTAGTGCGTTCCATCCAGCTGGCCAGCTGACCCAGGGTGAAGGGCCAAGTGGCGCTTGTTTCGGCCGCCAGCCAGATCTTCGCGGAGTTGGCACTGAGCCGCTGAGCCTGAGATCTGTTTTCGATGAACCATGGAAAAACGGGTTGCTCCCAATACCCCTACGTTTGTGGGGTAAATTGGCGAAAGAAAGAGATAACAGCACCAAGTCGTGTGGAATCATTTGCCTATCATAGGCTGGAAATAAGGCCAGTTTGAGATGCTTCCCCAACCATCATTTCAAGTGACGTCACAGTGAGGTCGTAGAGTTTATCCAGATAAATTTAGCAGACATGTCCTGCAAGTGTGAAGTTACCAATCGTAATTGAACCTGACGATCGGAAAAAAAATGGTAAATCATAGACAAATGGGTGATCTTCCACCCATGTTGAAGTATTGCAGGGCATATGTATTCGCTTTTCCATTGTGCAAAACATGTCGACCTGCAAAAGATGTAATGTTTGAGCCCCTGTCCTTCCTTGGGGAAAAAAAACACTTGAACCACGGCTGAACAGTGGAGAATACCTTTATCCCATCCCCGGACATACTTGTTACTTGTTCGTAAATAGGTATCACTATTGTATATGGCTTCGTCATAATGCCTCCCAATAAACCAGGTAAGTTTTTTGTCAACTCATCAACCACAATTTCTGGATCATATTCCATTTGTCATGCTTTAAAACGCTGACGTCACGTGGTGCTTAAATCCCCATGTTTGTCGGTTCCAGGGATCCCTAAAAAAATGCCAAAAAGTGGCACGGATGTGAACAAGTTCTCTATCCATGGCTGGGGGGTGCTATATCCTGCTAATAGGCATTAGTCCATTTAATATCCTATTATATCCCTATTCTATCCACGTTATCCTACCATTTTTGGCTAAATTCCCATAAAAGAAACCATCAACCACGATTTCTGGAACATATTCCATGTTTGATGGTTTAACGATCTTTTAAAGCCCATATATTGGCAGTTAAATCTACGTGTGCGTTGCTTACAACCCATCAACAGGAAAGCTGGGCTATTCTGGCGTACTGCATGAAGCGCTGCTGCGTGGTCTGAAAGCCCGCCAGCATGGCAGCCTGGCGTAGTTTGAAACGACCGGCATTTCATGGTGATTTTCTGCTTGATTCTATACTGCAGCATATCATAAGCCCACTATGAATGGTTGCTTCAACGGTATTTAATGATATGAATGATACTATTTAAGGGGCATTTATTTGGTATTTAATGGGTAGTGACCATTGAGGGTAAAGGGTATTAATCAACGTTGATTCTTGATGAATGGTTGATAAACGGTTGATTATATTGTATAATGGGTGATGAACGGCTGATTATAGCAGCATATCATATCGAGCCCACTTAATCATTATCCATCAAAAAAAACAAAGAATGAGTGAAGAAGCTAGTGAAGCAACACACATGGGGAAAAAAACAACATGTGCATATATTTTGTGCTGTCTCCCACAATGTTAAAGGCAAGCTTCCCAACTTTGGCTCATACCCGTTTGCTTGGCTCACAGCTAGTGGGGATGCCAATACATGCACCATGACAATCCTGGGAGGCATGGTGTTTGTTACTTTTGGGGGGCTCAAAAATTCCAAACTTGAATTTCCTTGAAACTAGAATTCTCATAGTCTTGAAACCAAATGATCCTAGGGAGCTTACTGATTTCTGTTGTAGCGAAATCCCCCAGGTTTCAACGAACAATCATCCGACTCAAATGGCCATTGGGGCCTTGGCACCCTTGATGCCGCCCTGCTCACGTCCCACAAACCCTTGAGAGAGATCCTGATCGGACCGCCCAGAAAATGATGAGTATACCTATCAGAAATGCTGGAGTACCATGATAAATTGAGGATTTAACCTGCCAAATGGGGATTGCTATAGGTTTAAGCAACAGAGACATACTATATATATATATATGAATGATCATATGTATTATAGTATATATATATATGTGTGTGAGTTTTAATAATAATCATGGCTTGCTTATTTGATTAAATCCACGATACTTGCTGGGAAAAAAAAAAAAAACTCAAAGTTTCTGGGTCAAATCTTCATAGTTCTTCAGTTGTGGGTCCCGGACTGTCTTCTAAGTTCAATCCCAATGTTGTAGAACTATAGTAACTATAGGGATTGAACTTAGAAGTCATAGGGCTAAACCTATATAGAAATATAGTAACTATAGGAATCCTGTTTTTCTTCCATCAATTCCCATGTTGCGCTAAACATGGCTAAACTCACCTTTTCTCCGTAACTTCCCATGGTACTAAAGGCGTCCTGGGCCAGGTGCAACGCCACCAACTCGGCTCCATCAACGAGACCCTGGCGCCCACAGACGAGGCCGCAGAAGCAGCCCATCACCGGGTGCCCTGTGTCGGCCTCCAGAGGCAGATCGGCGGATCTTGAACTGTGGAGATTGTTGGGTACCCAACAGTTATACTAACAGTTTAACTGTTGAAAATGGATGAAAATGGCCCAGTCGAAATAGTTGATTTACCCATGGATAAATGGTGATTTTCCATCGTTTTTTGTAAACGTTTACCAGAGGGTACACTGGATTTTCATGGGGAACTTACTTCGCCAGTCAATCTTGGATTTCAACAAGAAACATATGGAAAGGGTAAGTCTGCCAGCCGGACATTGGGCTGAGCGGACTGACAGCAGGAAAAACCTCTTTAAGAGGGAAAAAAAAACTGCCAGTGATGACACTCTCCTCAAATTTCTGAGACCTTTCATCACGTGCGGCTGACAGGTCTGTCCCAGTCTTTTGGGATCCCCGGACAATGGATCTATTGGGTTCTGAGAAAATCCAAGGTATCCGATCTGAAGATATGTCAGAGGCAATCCCCAGGAAGAAAGGTGTTCATTTCCAGGTCTCCAACATGTCCGGCATCTTTTTGCGGGGCAGAAACAAGCAATCTTGGCTTCAGGCTACACTGCAGGACATGAGTTTGCACAGATTATACATAGACTATACATGCATACACGTGTTTATGTTTATGAATATGTGTATATATGTATACATATATGTATATACATATCTATATATATATATACACATATAGAGAGAGAGAGAGAGGCACATATTATGATATTACACAGTTTTCCCCACTCCCAGGACGACACGCCCAACGTTCTGTGGGAACCCACCTTCATGGCAATTGCGGCCTTGCCATTGCATCGCGCATTGGACCTGCAGCTCCAGTCCCAGGGAGATTGCTAAGTTGGTTGAGTCATAACTCCAATAACTGTTGGGTTTATGGTAATTACATCTATAGATAAGTGATGTTAGATGGTTTACGCACTTTTAACTGGGGATGTCAATCATTTTCACTTGTACCCGTGCTTCCGAGCGCTTGATAATCTCTAATATCAACAACCATGATTCATACAAACCTCAATTGTTTAAATCACTATTCAGCAGTCACTGTCTGGTTGTTTCAACCCTCTGAAAACTATGAAATTCAATATTTCACTCATCAAGAAAAAACATGGAAACAAATGCTAGAATTGTAATCCCAAATTGAAATTTCTTGGGAATCTCAACTTGAAACCTCAGAAATCACCACCAGTGGATGCCACCAAAAGGGGTAGCAGAGAGGTGCCCTGAACGTGTTGCAACGTGCTGCATGAGGCCAGCATCGCGAATCATAGATTCCCTCGCTGGATAATCATCTTTACAAACTAGGTGTGTTTCAAGATGCATCGTGATTTTTTTTGTGCAATGTCGATCTTCAGGAACTCGAACTCCGAGTAAACGAGTGTAAACACACGTCGTCAGCTCGTGTGTCCTGCTTCTAATTTGTCACTCCCGAAGACCTTTGAGTTACCTGAAAAATCTCTGAGCCGCCTCTAAAAATCGACCCTAAACCCAGAAAACCAATGAATCTAGACCCCAGAAACCTGTAAGCATTGGACCCAAAAAAAATGTACCTTGATCACACCACGGCACTTTACCAGGTTGAAGATGTGCTAGGCAATCTGTAGCAAGCCTTCTCGGCCAGTGACTATAAAATGCCATTGAAAAAAACTTATGTACACCCGCCATGGAGAATCTTGAATTCTCTATATCTAACTGTTCTTGCAATGTGTAAAACTTCATCCATAAGCACAAAGCAGGGTCGTCAAATCGAGCTGGCCGCTAGACTTGTTTCGTCCTTTCCCACATCAACGTTTTATCTACGTCAACTTTGTCCAATCGTGACTCAACATTGACAGGAAAACATTAACATTAACAACTATTAACAACAAAAAAAACACATTAACCGCACTTTGGCATACTTTGGCTGTGTCCTTTTGAGGTGCCAAATTTGTGTCAGCCTCGTCCGAACTGCGGACACTGGGTGGTGAGGCCCGAAAGAGGATCCAACTTCGCTGGCATGAAAATCCAAGCGGTGCCGCACAGCCACCGCACTGGGCTTTCCATCCTGATGGGAGGACGAACGGTCACGAAATGGTGAGAAAAACCCATGGGAAAAATCTCCAAGATGTAGAAGTTTGGATGTTTCCAAGAAACTTTGCTATATGGAAATCTCGAAATCTCAATAGAATTCAAAGATCAAGCCCATGATGCATGGGCATTCGTGTCGGAAAGCCCTGGATTTCCCAATATCAAGCATGATGTTGGGCGCCTTATCCGAAGTTTAGGGTCTGGAAACCTGGTAATAAAAACTAGTTGAGACTTGGGATAGATGACAAGACGAACAATCTGTGGTGATCCAAAAATTGGTTTGGTGACTTCGGAGACCACCCACTTGAGGCTGAAAATAGGTTTCTGCAAAAATGTTCATCATCATGTTCCCCGATACAAAAGACAGTTGCGGGGCATTCCCCATTTTTGGACAAACTCATATGCTTAGAAGAAAGCAACGAAGTGCCGAAGATCTTCTCAGGTACCATCTTGGCCGGTTCTTCCAACTCATTCCCCATGTCGATCGCTTCAACCGCCGCTGGTGGTGCATTGAAGGCAGCAAAGGTATGTTGGTCATAGATTGATAGCATGCTTTTTTCTCGAATCCTACGTGTTTGCTACGATTCTTGGTTTCATGGTTTCTATACACTCCTCAATGAGTGGTTATTTGTCGCCATAGTGAAAAAGGGCTCATATCATGTGTTATGATGTGATATCACAACTCGTCTGTAGGTTATAGCCATAGTTCTGCCACTATCCCAACTGCACCGATAGCTTCTGCACCACCGTAAAGAGACCGTTGAAACCGACCTCGCCTTCATTGACAAATCAAATTCCACCTGAGGAGTGTCATGGCTGGCATGGCATAGGGGGTCATGATAGTCATATGTACTGTGTATATCATGTATGTATATATATATATATATACATGTATGTATGTTATATACACATATTATATATACACATTATATATATATATATGTACATACATATCATTATATATATATATTGTATGTATATATATACATATTATATATATATATACATATTGTACATATATACATATTGTACATCCTCCGGTAATCAAACGTGGCAACTGAAAATCCACCATTCATAGACAATTATCCCATTGAAACTATTATGTGTAGGGGATTTTCCAATGCCGTGTTTGATGACCAGAGGGTACATATTGTATACATGTGTGTATGTGTCTTTTCACATATGCGTAACAGATCGTGCCCAAGATGGCATTTTATGAGGGCAAATGATGATAAACCATGGGATATTGGCATTGGGGTACCCTGATGTCAGACAAACCCAGATACCAACCAAAATTGTCGTGGAAAGTGACATTCCAACTGATGGGGTCAGATCCAACAATCCTACTGTTGCGACCTAGCAACAGTTCGAAACATCAATATCCTTCAACGTGAAACATCAATCATCAGTCAGAGATTGTTGGAGGGTTCCACCCCCTTTCATCAGCTCATGACAAATGTTTAACTTAGGTGTATGGGTCACAACTCTCCTTTCATAGCAAAAAATGATGGCATATTTGCATATTCACCAACCATTCACCAGTTGATCAAAAAGTCGTCGCCCTCCTCCCAGGTGCCCTGGAACGACAAGGGGCCGGCATCCCAGGCAGCCACGGAAGCAACGGTAAGGCCTCGCCTGGTGGCCCCCCTTTGTCATGGGCCCCATGGTCATGGGCCCCATGGGATTTCAATGGCTACATGATGACCATCCTATGTGTATATATATGTGTGTGTGTGCTCCAATACTAAATCACGGTTTCAGCTTTAGGGGTATCTCTGGTAATTTAAGATGATTATGGAAAATTATGTGTTCAATAGGTAAATCATCCATAAATGGGCCATGTTCCATCGCTAGGTCAAATAACCAAAGGGCATTTGATGTCAGCGGGGATGGATTCAGAAAGCTTTGACCAGTAAATGGCCACGACTATCGTCAGGTTGATGTGTGGTCCCTTCTTTTCAAGGTGTCCAAAGCTTTACCCCTGGTGAACAACCGTGAATAAGCCAAAAGAAACTGAGGAATGGATATCTATATGGATCTGGCTGATGCATGAAAAACAGTCACCAACCTTTTCACCATCCCGTTTGCCCGGCTCCCTTCACTTCTTCTTTTCTTTCGGCGTTGTTACAGGCTCGAGCCACGGCAATGCAAAAGTACCTGGTGGAGGGCCCCTCCAACTGGGAGTTGAGAAGCTTCCCATGTAATGGGATATATCCCCAATAAGGTTATTAAAAAGATGATACCCCAATCATGTGAAGATTGTACCTGGAGTTGATGATTGGGCTTAGCACATTGGAACTAGCACCTTTCCAACCTTTGCACTTTTTCAAGCTGACTTCAATGCGGAAACCGCAATCCAACCTTCACAGTCTCTACAGCTCTTCCAAATTTGGCAGATCTCCAAACATTTACCCTCGATTTCACATTTTCCAACAATGTTCAAAAGGGCAATCATTCAGCTAAATCGACCGTTTTGAATAGCAAACTGTGAAATTACCAGAGGTTATATGGGTTTTAACCATCGGAAATCTGGTGGTAAAACCTAAAAACGTGGCTGATTGGTTATGATCGCGGGGGTTCCTCCAAGTAAGCCTCCCCCCTCCCACCCAGGCACAAAATCCCGAATCTTCTGTGCCAACTCCCGCGCTTCCGCCACATCTTTGGGGAAAGGTCGGTGGCCTTAAGGATTTTGTGGAACAGGGAAGTCAGCTGAACCAAAACTATTGGAGATTCCGCAAGAATCATGGGTTTTACATGCTTTATGGTTACTTGCATGGTTTCATGTGGTTTTGGGCTTCATGTTTTTCTGGTTTTATATAAGCAACAATTGGAAACCTCTTGGAACATCCCAAAAAGCATAGATAAATTGTGGATTCCCGGAATCCATTATGATAGCCTGCTGTTTTTGGCAAGGACAACCACCTGTCATGCACCAAGTGGCGGTGTTGATCCCCATCAACCCCAAATTTATGCTGGCGAATAAAGGTTCAGAGAAACTAACGGTAATTGGGGTGATCCCCAATTTTGGACAAACCCAGATGGTATCACCCCTTTTACCCCTCAGGCAAATTGCACCTTGCTATGCTACAAGATGGGCCCCCCACCCCCTACTTGTAGTTGTAAAATTGGCTTATGTTCACCCATCCAATATCCAACTGTAGGAAACAAACATAGCTCCAAGAAAGTTCGATAGCCCAGTGAAACAAATCAACTCAATCCAACTTATCGCTTATGGATTTCTGTCCTTGTACCTAGGCCCCAGCGAGGTCACAAACATCCACAGATTCTCAGATTCAAGCCGTCACTGTGCTTCACCACCACCTGACATGGGTCAAACCCCCTGGTACAACGTCGTTCAGACCAAAATAGCTGCTAAACGGGGTGCATCCAAAAAAAAAAATGTGAAAATAGGTCTCAATCCATCTCGAACAAGTCAATGCATTGATGGAAAATGTCCTGTTTTTCAAATTAAGCCAAAACAGTATGACGGGAGAGTCCAAAACCTGTGGATTACACAAAACCTCGATCTTCAGATTCTCAGGTCAACCAGCATCAGCTGGGAGAAATCTGACAGAATCTGACCCCATCTCTCCGTCTCGAAGCTCTGAAACAAACACACTTATCCTTTAAGGTGAATCTAACCTCACCAACAAAAAAGACATGGTACAGTCAGTTCCCACTTTCAAATCCCCCATGGTTTTCTCCCATGGGATCCACCGGGATCCACCGGGATCCACCAAGGCACTGGATCCGCATAGGTCAGCGCCACATCCGCGGCCCCCTGCGCGGTCTCATCCACCTTTCCCTCGATGAGCAGCGCGGGCACTGGAATCCTAGCGCTGCAACTTGGATGCGAAAACATGGGAAGACTTTTCGGCAGAACTCAACGAAAAATATGTGTTTTGGGTTTCCTCTGAATCTTTAACAATTTTCAAAGATATGTGGGAAACTCCACTCAAAAGAGGGGTTTGAATAAACCCAAAGGCCTTGGCAGACAAAAGTATGAAAGGCCAGGCCACTGGCTCAAAGAAGGGACAACCCTAGAGAAAGGTCTTTGTTTGGGAGCTTACCTTTCTTTATATCTCCACCAAGATACGTTGATGGGGTGAAACAAAAACGAATCATCATATACCCTTACAACATTGCCGATCGCATTTGGATGAGGTTCCCTTTTTTTAGTAGTAGGAGACCATCATTGCGGGAAAGTGCCAGAAGCCGAAATTTGGTTCTTTAATCAACCCAAGGGGAAAATGAAACTACCAACCTACCAACTTACCACCGTAAAATGTGGCCTGGGCAGCATGAGCAAAGTTGGAAATGACAAATGGGTGAGTTCTTCTCTGTAGTCCACAGAGCCACAAAACATAAAGCCATGAACGGATAGGTTTTGTCCCACTGTATCTTCTGTGAAGAAATGATTCCGTTCACACAATAGGGTACCCAAAATCCCAGTGCTTTCCCCGTTTTCGCCATCAAACTGGCCATAGAAAAAGCCCAGGCTCTGGTACTCAAACAGCTCCGGCGTCTGCGCTACCCAGCCAGGCTTTGTTGTGCAGAAGTGCACCACACAGTTGATGGGCGGCATCCCCGGATGTCCTGCGGATCGTGGTGTTCTCTGCGTTTCTCTACTCATGTCTATAGTGAGGAGCTCTAAGTCTCTATACAATTTGGCTGTAAGGATTCACAATAATCCTTGTAGAAAAGCGCCAGAATGTGTATCTGTATATATATACACATACATACACTTATTTGTCTTATCATATATTTAAAAAACACGTTCATATAACATATATATATATATATGTGTGTGTACAATTAATTACACTTGTTTAAATGCAATATACCTCTATCTTTTTCCCAAAAAAAACGGTTGGTAAATTCTTCTCGACTATAAACCTGCCCCTTTCTCCAGTGATTGCCTAGCTGAAGGGTTGTGTATAGCAATTCCAAACTATTCATGGAAAACCGGTGGGGAAAGAATTAGAAAACCCATGGAAAACCCAGTTCCTGATGCCGAAAACTTGGCAGCCTGAAAAATAACGGGGGGAAACTGCATCGAAACAAACCCATCCTGGAAACATATAGAAATCGGCCATCTTTTGGGACCTTCCAGTCCCATTTCCAGCACCGTCCCCGGGTTTGAGACCCCAGCGCACCTCGCGCAGCGCGCGCGGCCAATGGATGTGCCAAATTGCTCCCTTGGCTAAAGCCCAGCAACCTGAAGGACCAGAGCCATGGAGGAGCCATGGACACGGACTGGAAGTGCGAAATCTCACTGGGAGGTCACTGAAGCTTCAACAAGATTGGGATTGATTTTTTGTTTCCAGATGTTCCAGGGACAAAACTTGGCAGATCAAGCTGGCTTTTTTGGGTGGCACATCCTGATGGATGACAATGGTCGAGGATGGCATGGTTTTTCGGGGCCAGGGGAACAGTTCCAAAATGTGCCAAATCCCCAGATCTTAGTCGTCTAGAAGCTGATCCTGCCAAATCTATCCAAAACTTACTTAGACTCTATCATCATCCGCAACCTCAGCCATGTTTCATATTTTTCCACTTTACCTTGGATGATTCCCCCATTTTGTTTTGAAACCACATCATTTATGGGGCGACTGGTCGGTCAGAAAGATTGGTCTCATCTCGCTTACCCAGCTGTTGTTTTGCCTCCCTATTTTGATGGCCTAATTTAGCCAATCACATCCTCCATGGACTCCATAGCCACATCAGTTACAGTATATCCCCATTTGTTGAGATGTTTTCTCAGCAAAATCACCACTTGTTCTGCATTGCGGCATGGCACACATCCACCGGCGCGAACTTCTTCATTGTCTCTTGGACAAAGTCCATGGCTGGTTCCCACTTGCCGTACCTGGCGTTGGCGTTGGGCACCTGTAGCAAGTGGCCATGTGTTTTTTTTCTTTTGGAGTTGGCTGCATCTTTGGTGACATTCCTTCTACAATATCAAGTGGTGCTCTATATATATATATATATATATATATATATATATATATATATATATATATATATATATATATATATATATATATATATATATATATATTTTTATTTTTTTTT
>Ga0126342_10019298_pt1 | contig 11594 bp, 14 predicted proteins | sample Cyp1metagenome_FD_92528 | JGI IMG/M metagenome (GOLD analysis project Ga0126342, IMG submission 92528) | Coral microbial communities from Lord Howe Island, Old Settlement Bay, Australia - Cyphastrea 1 metagenome | ecosystem: Host-associated > Invertebrates > Cnidaria > Coral ... | reverse complement strand
GTGCATGTGACGCAAGTTAACATGAACGTTAACATACCCCACCCCCCAACCCAGTGACGTAACGTAAGATGTGCATGTGACGCAAGTTAACATGAACGTTAACATGCCCCACCCCCCCAACCCAGTGACGTAACGTAAGATGTGCATGCTACGGATAAAATATGTGTGTTTTCAAAAATGGTTAAAACGCTGGCGCGGTTTTCCCCCCGCTGGCATAAACTTACAGGGATTATGTAAGTTATAATTTGGCATTAATTATAATGCTTACATCCTAATTATCGCAATTCATCTAGAAACTCATAGCCAGCCATATTTACCTGATAACCTGATGGATTTTTCCAGCGAGGCGCTTGTCCACCTTCCGAAACGTTTGGATGTCCGCCGGCAGCTGCTTGTAGATGTCTCTGCCGCTGAAGAGCACCTCCAAGCCTAGGGACGTGGGAAGTGTGATTTTTTCTTGTGAATAGGTGATTAATAATGGTGAATCATGATTATGAAAGGTGTTGATACTGGGTAAACTTGTGAATATGTAGGTAATTGTGGTAATCATGATAAATTAGTGTAGATAATGATATCATTTGATATGAAAACCTTAGTGTAGATTCATGCGAAACCTCCAAACATAGGTTGGTTGCGGCTATGAGGACAAATTAGACTGGGATGGCCCGCACTTTTGGCTGCTCTCCCGATGTTTGCTGTTGATATCCCCACATGTTCGGATCATTTTTGGCGCTCCCCCGGTAAACTTCCACAGCTATGGAAAAGCCACCATCCGGAAAAAGTAAATCAATGTAAATATTATCATAAAGTATCCATAGATTATTTACATAGCCTCTATTTGGGCCACATTTTTACCATAGTTTTTACCATAGCCATGTGAGTTGACCATAGTTTTTTCCGCCTGATCCCTGTTTTGGATCCCAGTCCGGCCCAAGATACTGGTCCACAGCTGTTGCAACTTCCCCCAGATGGAGAAAATCTCCGACCTTGACGTAGGCGACGTAGGCGAGTACAATCTATAGCAAATTCAATGGGAGATCTTCAGGACTCAATTGATGGAGGTACGTAAACGTACCATATAATTAAGGCCATATGAATTGCTGGGATATTCCCTGAAATTTAGGCCTGAAAAATAGGCCTTATATATGGTAGGTACCTCCAATTTAGGTCCCTGAAATGGCCATTGACAAATAAGATCCGCAAAGAATGATGTTGAAGCATCTCATACTTACTGGATGCTTGATGATGCTTGATATTTTTTCCAGAGGGTAGAGGATGTCCCATATTTTTGCCCAGATACATGGAGCATATGGGGGATATTCATTGGGTATACTAGGTATAAGGTATAAGCTTCTTCTGTTATGTATAAAGTCATTATAAAACAAACCTCGGTATTCCAATGTTATGGAACATAATTTACGATGTAATGAAGCATAACGGGTAACACATGATCAGTAGTGTGCTATCGTTATTTGACGTTATTTGTGCTCACATCAAGAGTGGGGTACTGTGTTGATTATCTAGTTTAAGTCGTGTTAAGTCTAGTTCTACCCTCTGGTTATTTAACATAGCCATGGAAACTTGTCCATTTATAGATGGTTTACCTATGAACAATGGTGATTTTCCATGGCAAACTGTTAAATAACCAGAGGGTAGATTGTAATGATGGTCAGTAAACCCCCCATTGGCACGTCTCAAAAACGCAAAAAAACCGATCCCCAACAGGATCCCAAACAGCTTCTATGGTGGCCCAACACCACTAAAAACAAAAAAACACCACATAATAATCAATAAACCATTAAAAACAACATGAAGCAGCCATATTAAAAACCATTAAAACACCGTAAAACCATGTATAAACCCCTTGCTTTTTTCCCTGTTAGCGCCGTTGCGTTCTGGAAACATGGATTGCAACCACTCCTCCCAGTAATCCAGGCGTTCCTCCCACGGCTCTGCGGCCATCAGGCCCTTGAGCTCGGTCGTGCCTCACTTCCAACGACATAGCCATGCTATAGATGGCCCATGGAAATAGATGGTTTACCTGGGTTTACCTATTAAAAATTGTGATTTTCCATGGCAAACTGTTAAATAACCAGATGGTAATTAGCATGATTATTACAATTTGATAGATTTTCTTACAAATTGTGCTAGACATGTTATTAGAAAAACACATGTTTCATCATGTTTCATGAATTTGGTTATACCTTTGTTTTCTTCCTTACCTTGTTTATACATGTTTGTAAAATGGTATCAGTCTGTGCGAGTTCGTGTAAGTGACTTAATTGTGACTAAGAAATACCAAGAAACCATACGCAAGAACAAGGCTTTGAATGGCTTTGATTTGGGGGCGGTGTATCCCTCAAAGTCATCAGGTTCGGTCCAAGCATCGTTGCAGTTGATCATCCAAAAGCTGACCTTGCAGCTCGGAAGACAGCCACCAGTGCCAAGCTGAAAAACATCCGTTTGAATAGGCATCATATGGCATGACGCATTATGATACAGTTCTTGTAGCAAGATCACCCTGATCACCTGTGTAGAGCTGGAACTGAGTTTAAGGCTCAACAATTCAACGCTCAACAGCTAGATGAGCAATCGGATTTGATAGCCCAGATAGCCCATAGCTGCCATAGCCCTAGCTCATCCTAGCTCACCAGACCACATAGATCCACATAGATCCACAGCCAAGACACAAATCTTGTGCAGTTTCTCCTCTGTAAAGACCGAGGCCCCCGTGGATTTCCAAGACCTCTGTCCGGTCCGTGTCTCATCCCGAATGGACGGACCGGTCGGAGCGCCGTTGAAAAACTACAGTCACTACATGTTGGAACATGGAAAATCATGGAAAATCTATAACCATTATAAAAAATATCAGGCGAGTGCTGCAAATTGATGTTTTAGATAACTATAGATAACTGTTACCCAAAGTCTGAATGCAAAATAGACAGTTGACACTAGTATCACTAGTCACTAGTGACTCCATGCTGCTCCATGCGTATTCTTCTGAAACCATTCTTGACTGCTGTGCCTCTCTGCCAGGACACTCAAAGGTAAAACTCAAGGTCTTCCATTCCTTGCTGCTGGACCCCACTTTTGGACCCCAAGCCAGACCCCAGCAGAGGAGCGAATCTTATAAACTGCATGGATCTCATCATATCTCACCGTAGCCAACTTGACATGGAGGAATGGGGATCACCATTCCAAAGCATCGCCTACACCCCAAAACCGCAGCTTTCACGTCCTTTCACCAGCTTTCTCCATGTTTCACCAGATTTTTTTTGGGCAAAGACTCGTCTTCCATGGCATCTGCAGCCAGCTCCACCTGATACTCGGCAGAGGCCGCATCGCTGATCTCCTGTGAAATCCATTCAAGAATGGATGTACTTAGTGGGGGAAGATTTCTCCAATGTTCAACCAAACTTTGGAGTCACTTGGCTGTTGGCCAGCCATATTCCATGCATCTTACAGTAGGTTTCCCTGGCTGAAGGGATTTGAAATTAACAACCATGGTTTTTTGTGGGCTTTCCTTTGGAAACAGCAATTTTTTCTCTCATAACCCCATTAAAAAATGCTGGTTGTTACCCTCTGGTAATTTAACATAACTATGGAAAATCACCATTTTTAATGGGAAAATCCACTATAAATGGTGATTTCCCATAGTTATGTAACAAATTACCAGAGGGTAACTCCTATTAAATCCCATTAAATTCCATTAAACCACCATTTTCCTATGGTTTTCCTATGGTTTTCCTGTTGAATCAATCCACTGCTGCACTGCTCCTGCAAATCCTCGATGAAGTGTCCGATGTCCTGCTCGATGGCTTTGGCCAAGGTAAAGCTGGAGTCCGGCTCGAGCGGCGTTCCTGAAGGATGTTGTTTTTTAAACACCCTAAACCTTCATCCCTGAGGTAGGATATATATATATATGTATATAATATATATAAATAAATAAATGAATAAATAAAAAATATATAATATGTCACGATATATGATCATATATCTTCATACATGTTATATACATATTATATCCAGGTATCCACGTCATCTGTTCCATCTATTCCATCTGACTTCGCGCTGGCTGTTGGATCATCCCTCCAGGTCATGGGACTTTCGAATGGAGGCGATGGTATCCAGTTGGGTCTCCTGTTGGGTCACTAATATGTCCTCTGAAAATGATGCTGAAAATGATGCCAATCAGGATGAATTACAAGACTTGAATAGCCAGAGAAATAACATGAAATAACATGAAATAACAATGACTTCCGAGAGCCTACTGACATATTGGTGCATGCAGATCTCACAGGCCCCGTGCGTGTGCGAGATAAATGACTCGAAGTCAGCAAATATAAACCATGATGCACCAGAGTGTGGGAATAATGAGCAAAACACCAGACATCGATGTTTCTGCGGCCGAGTCTGTAGACATAAGGGGTATGTCTAGTGAGATAGTCCAAGGCTCCAAGAGTGCCGGAGATTTGATCCCAATGACGTCCCTGTAGACACTGGTTGCCTTGGCGTTCAACGGCAAGTGACCCGGCTGACCCCCGTGGCACTGCTCTGTGCACTGCCTCGGCAAAATCGACGCAATTTCGATGGCAAAGTACCTGTATGATCCTGTATAATTATAGGCAATAGATGGCAATAGTCAAAAATGTCAAAACATGTCAGAAAATGAAAAAAAACTGGGAGCGTGTAACTTCACCTTCTCCTTAAACCCCATACAATCCAATACAAGTGCCCCAAAGAAGACATAAACGGCAAATCTGGGATGCTGTAAGCGGTGCTCCATTCCTAAAGTCCAGGTTTACCACTTTTTCTTATCTCATTATGTCATTCGGAGTTGCCATATCATCATCCCATACCCCATACACATATATCAGGATATATCAGGATCACGTTTTTCAATCTCATCCACCATCTTTTAGACCAACAGAATCATGGCCCTGTGGATCCCAGTGGAGCCCAGTGGATCCCAGTGGCACAGGGCATACAGCAGCTTCAAATGCGTCTCCTGCATCTGCTCCGCCTGCTGGTTCAGCTGGTTTGCCACCACCGCTGGCGCAGAAATCTTCTCTTCCTCGGAAAAGGGGGATCCAACTGATTATGGCGATTCCCCCCGGAACATCCCATGCCAAAGAAATACAACATGAAAAACAGTCCAACTTGACACGAAACAGTACGAAACAAAGTGCTTTTGAACATGTTTTCCTCTTAAGACTTGGGGAGGAGGGATTGAATACTTCGTGAGTGGGTATATCATTCCGGTGCATGCTGTTGAATTGAAACCTTTGGTACTCGAGATGAACGCCTGTTGCTGGGCAGCAGTACTGCGCCCGCAACAACGACTTCAGCAATTCTTCCTGGACCCCTGGACCCATCCAAGCAAGAGCAGTTGCTCAGCAAAACGGCAGGATATGGCAGGATTCTGGTTCATCCTCCAGGTCCATGGCCAACACGTCCATCTTCACGTGCCTCAGTGAATTGGGAGATGTTGGGAACATGTTCCTGCGACAACCACGGCCCCTGTAGCTTGTATCAACATTATCAACTATGTCAAAACTGTGAGTGGATTTAATGGGCGAAGTGTAAAACTCAGAAAACCAAAGCCAAACTGGCAATAGCGCCCTCGATTTGCAGGGTTGTTTTCTATTAAGTCAATAGCGTGATGTGCATCGGAGAAGGTGCATCCTGGTCCCACCGGAGGCATGGCACTCCGCTGGATATACCACTCCTCCACCGGCCAAAAACAGATCCTGACGGGCGGTTTCTGGGGGAATTTGGCCCCATCGTTTTTTGGTCCCAAATGAAGAGGGGATGAGATATGAGTCGATATGAGGATATAGGAGGATTTTTCTGGCAAGGGGCAGTGATTGCCAGATGCGAGGGGTCTTACAATTTTTTGGCTACTTACGAGCAGAAACGCACACCAATTGGAGAACAGCGTTGAGGTTGTCCAAACGTCCTCTTGCATTGCAAGTAGTTGTGAAGATGCTGCTCCAACCAGAAACATGCTGAAACAAGTGCTGCCATCATGAATCATGGAACTTATTCTGTTTGAATTTCCTGGCTTCTAACTTCTAGCATCTGCCTTTCCGTGATTGCATGGTTTGGCATCAAAAGAGGAAGCCAAGTAGACACTAATATACCACCATCCATCAATGTACACTACAGCCACTGCAGCAAGGACCCTTCCTTGACAAAACAAAAGCAACACATAGGAACGTTTACATATAACCATGAAATCATATACTTTGCAGAGTATAACCTTGCTGATTGGATCTGATTGGTGGTTTCAAGCCACCCCAACGATATGCTTGCCATTAGGGGTCACCACATATCCCTTTCTTAGGGCCGGACATAAACAAATGTGATCACCAGCCACATATATATTGGCCATAATTAATACCCCGTTTATCATATACTCATATGGATCATATGGATTCATGAGCCATATATGGTGATACAGTGATACACCCATATCAAATCATAGTCACAATATAATATCCAATCATCCAATCATCCAATCTTGAACTGCAAAATCATGTGCCAAGCCCTGCGCCAAGCTTCTCTGAGGCGCACAGCCTCTTTGCGCATGAAACGGACCTCAAAGTCCACCTGAAGCAGGGCCGCGGGCTGGGGATGTTGTGGCAGGGTTGGTGTCACCTATTTAGGATCTGATATGATTGAACAATGTTGAAAAATCATATATCTTTGATGTTGTTTGATACATATTATTCTGCATATGAGTCCTAAATATTCCTAACCTGTATATGATGTGATCTACATATTTTTACTCATATGGTTCTACAGCAAAATGGTCACATGCCTACACTGAAATTTCTGGCCTTTGTGGGATCGATGTGGAACATGGGACCCTTCATCCAGCTGCGCATGCTCTCCTCCATATTGTACGCCAAAGTCCTGAGAGCACTGAGATATGATGAATTTGGCTCAACTTGAATCAAATTCAAGGATTGTCTGACCTGAGGTAAATGGGGTGCAAGGATGATTATTAGCATTACCATGTCATAGACACATGGCAACAGTGCGAAGGATGTCAAATATGTTTGGAAGAGCTTCTGCTACCTCTTGCCATGTGATTTCTTCAAAAGACGTGTCCTGAACACCTGGGAAAATCAAAAGCTTTGCTTGGTCTGCGTCCTACTTCAACACATGCATCACAGGTTTGCCAAAGCTAACTGTCTCACACAGCTGCTGAAAATAAAACGGAGCTGGGGGGTCTTGACTACGAGAAGTCTCTCCGTTTGTTTGTTTTTGTCGAACTTTCTCAGCATTCGGAAACCACGTGGTTGAAGATCCAGTTTCATCGAAGCCCATTGAATACCCCCCATGAAAATACAAACCAAGTCTGTGGCGGAAAACAACCACCAAATACTTTCAAGATCTTTCAAGCTGAGCATGGGCAGTCGCACCAATGATTGAGCGCAAAATGCTTGACGCTGACTACAGGGTTCATCTTCTAGGAGGATCTGACTTTGCCGCTTTAATTTTTTTATTGTGGCGCTTTGAACGTACTGCAGGCACGCATATCTCACTGCTATGGGGATTCATGATGAATAACCAGGGCTAACACTCGCCCAGCGCCAAGGATCCAAAGCGCAAAATGAGGTTCCAAGGCATGTTCGCCTTGGTCTAACCGATCAGGTAGTCACTCTTACTTGTTGGATGTCTCAGCCACACATTTAAGCGTATGGATCCTATGGACCTTCAATGCCAGGCAGCTGTCAGTCAAACAATTGAGGCCAATTGCCAGTTGTGTACTCATGATGTACCTGTGTGTGCTGTCCCAGCATTCCAAGCTTACCTTAGAGGCATCGTACCAGGTCACCTCTCTTCAGTTGCTCGAAAGGGCTCCGCACTTCCCAGCCAAAGCGTTTCTCCTGGCGGCCGCCATGACTGCCATGAAAAGCTGAACTTTGCATCACCATCAAAAGACAAACAAAACAAACACAATAAACAAGATATTTTGTTCCACAACACTGGGAACTCATAGAACACAAATCTTTGTCTGCAAATCTCTGCAGTCTTCCATAGCGCGGAAAGCGGAATCTGTGTCACTTCATGGTGGTTACAACCAGCTCCAAAGGCGTGTTACCTGTTTGGGTTTACTTGCCATTCCAAATATACAAATATAAGTAAGTAGAAAATAACATTTGGAACACCCCGAATTCGGTCCTTGGCATTGAGCTTTTCTGCTTCAACATGGGCTCGCGTAAAGTTGTTCTTCAGCACCTGTATCCTCTCGAGGTACCTTCTGGAGGGCGCACTGAAGAACTCCCACTGGGAAAAACCCACTCTTCGCTCAGCTTTTTGCTCTGCATTTGATACCCACATATATATTATTATATATTGAAATTCCAGAGCACAATACTTGCAAGTGTCTTTTCTGTGGGTTTTTCTGTTCGCATCGGACTGTGGCAATGGGAATGCAAGCGCGCACTAGGCCTCTGAACCAAGTATGCTTTCTGTGCCGATGTCTGTCTTTGTTGACAGTTTCCGTTGTAAATGTGTTTCGTCCAAATTCTAGGCTACATTGCCGGAAAACCCCATGTCAAATGGTGTATATAAACAACTATAAACATGATGTCCCTTCTAGGAGACTCTCCCGTGACTTAATCGGATTAGTCAAGGGCCATTTTCTGCAGCGCCGAGGTGCTCATCAACCTGACGCAGGTTGCCGCATTCGCTCAGTTGATCCACTTGCTCGTTGTATCCCTCCAAGTCCTCCAGGAACTTGTTTCCTGATTGGCCATGGCCCCATGGCCCTCAAAAAGCCATGGTTGCAGAGTCCCAAAAGCCATTGGATCTGGGATAGTACACAAACACTATAGGGATGGTGGTGGCTAAAGGCTGGTATGATTCTTATGTCTTATGTTCAAGCATCGCCCCATCAGCATTCTGGGAAAACTACAACACCCCCAATCTTTATTTCCCTGCCTCAGCATCATCTACGGTTTGGTTGCTTTGAAGTCACTATAATTTTGCGCAAATCATTTGAACCGAGTTTGGTCATTTCGCCTCCATGGACTCCAGCATTGCCATATCATGATACGTCATGCATGTCATGCATATATCTTTCCCCACTTGCGTTTACATATCCCATCATGATCAGAATATTCCCATGCTCCGAAACCCAACTCTCAACATTCAAGCATCGTTGCTCCTTGAATTTACTCTCCAGGGCTTCGCGTTCACGCTTCAAGTTGGTGCCATGAAAAACCCGCTCCTGGATGGAACCGACCCAGTGAGCTGAGTCATAGATGGCCTGGGCCACTTAGGCGACGGGCACAACTGTGACTTCCCCATGATCACCAGCGCGGTCTTCATCTTCATCTTCATCTTCATCATCATCATCATCAGGATCATGTCATCACCTTCACAACCTTCCCATATACACTCAGTCATATGCACTCAGAAGAGGCCTGGAAGTGCTTCTCTTTCAAGAGCCCCAACATCAGCTGGTTTTCACACGTAAAGAGGAAGGACAGCCACTCACGGATACCTTGGAATATGCTGAACTTCCCCCAGCTCTAGTTTCCCCAGGCCTTTGGGATTATTGCTAGAATTAACATATGATCCACCGAAAAACCAACCACTCAGGAACAACATGTCCCATTTCCCAGTGATATCCCTGTAAAAAAAAACAGGCTGCCAGCGAAAACTCGCTTTCAACTCGTTCCTCATTCAGAAAGGGTTTGCTGATGTTTGAGGAAACTCTGTTCCTTATCGATGCCAGCTCAAACTTCATCACTAAGTGGGATTGATTCATCCAAGGTCTCGCTGACATCTGTGGATAAATTAGTCTCTGGTAATCTAACATAGCTATAAAATGCTATGAAGATATAGAACATTTGACCATATTTGACCAATTTCTAGATGATTTATACTATAAATACCCATAAATCATAGTCATCTTCGTCATCTTAATGGCGGTTAACACTGGTTAAGATGCCAAACGTGTTTTGAATCACCGGAACGTCTCCCGATTTTTCCACTGAGCTGCTGTCAAACTCCCTTAACAATTCGTTGAGGCCCGTGTTGCGAAACCTGACGGGCCATGGTTCGTGGGATCCGCCAAACTACAGCTGCATTATTAAATATGCATTGGAATACCGAGGAGGATATAATATAATATATATATATTATACACTTAAAGGCACATAAAAAAGATGTAACTATATGATATGTGCACGTTTATAATCAAACATGATACAGTGGATATATTTAAATTGAGTTATATATGCATGTGAGGTGTATATACTGATTATTGTCTCTCTTCTCCTTTTTATATATATATATATATATCTATCACCATCGGAGAGAGTTCAACAGAAGCTCATGTCTACTTTGCACATAACACACATATATATATAGAATGCACATCATGTCAAAGGTATGCGCTTGTGTGTTTCATTGTGTGTGTGTGTGACTATGATCAATTAAACTTCTTCAGGTGTTGAACAGAAAGTGAAGAAGATAGAGGCACACTTGAGCTCACAAAAACGACATGGAAATGATGATCGACTTCCCAAGGCAAGTGGTTGGCTGACGCCCACCATTTCAGCTGGACAACTCTTCAATGTACATCTCCAGATCCACCAGCTCCATTTCGCTGGTCGGTTTCTTCACGACCTGGTTCACCACCTCTGCTGGCTCACTGGCCATGGGACATCAAAGATCAGGATTGGAAATATATGGAAATAATATGAAATAGTTGAAATAGTATGGAAAACTCCACTCTTACGTTGTTACATGGGATACATGGGAGCTTGACCTTTGCTCTTGGTTCTCAAGCAAAATTGAAAGAACATAGCATGAAATACTATGGTGCTATGGCTATCCCAAGGCTTTTGGTCACAGAAACCGACCCATATACCCATCTACCCATCTCGGGCACCATCTCAAAGCTGTTGCAGAGATGATCATTGCGCAGCAGCAGGTGTCGCAAGATCGAGTCCAACAGGATGTGGATGGCCTCGCCAGCGTAGCGCTGTAGCGCTGTAGCGACAGGTGGCGGGAGGATGCTGCGCCTCTTCAGCTTTGGAACGAAGGGTCTCGTTGATGTGGGAGCATTGGATGGAAACCTGAGATCTGCCCCAAGTAACAAACATATGAAACATTGAACGCTAAGGAGGAATTTAGGGTCATTCAAATCACAAAATCGTGTGTGGTAGCACCTTATTGCCCGCTTAAACGTTTTTGGTGTCAGGTTCCATGTTCCATTCATCCCAATTTTTTTCTGATTGGGTCATCCTCACCAGCCACTTCAAGCAGTACGACTAATAAGATTAATAAGTATATAGTTTATTCACATTCCATCTTTTTTTGGTACAGCCAATGATGTGTTTTCCGCACTTGGGTGAGAACTTGATATGTGTTTTCCCAGGATTCGCAGTTTCAATCCCAGGAGCCATGTGCAAAGAAATCTCCTCAGCACATTTGCTTCGGATGTTCTGTTGCACCGCTCTCAGGGTCTTTAGCTCCTCCATGACGCAGTCCTGGATCCACGGGCAGCCCACAAGTGGGGTAGCTCGGGTGGGATCATGGTACCATGATCTGACCATATATATATATAT
>Ga0126342_10019297_pt1 | contig 11594 bp, 9 predicted proteins | sample Cyp1metagenome_FD_92528 | JGI IMG/M metagenome (GOLD analysis project Ga0126342, IMG submission 92528) | Coral microbial communities from Lord Howe Island, Old Settlement Bay, Australia - Cyphastrea 1 metagenome | ecosystem: Host-associated > Invertebrates > Cnidaria > Coral ... | reverse complement strand
ATGCCAGAAGATATGCCAGAAGATATGCCAGAACATCTGCCAGAAGATATGCCAGATAGAATGCCAGAAGACATGCCAGAAGATATACCAGAATATATGCCAGAAGATATGCCAGATAGAATGTCGGATCGAATGCCAGAAGATATGTCAGATAGAATGCCAGAAGATTTGCCAGAAACAAATCGATAAATGTCATGGTGGGGATCACTCGAAGTAAAGTAATTTTTGTTTTTTTGGTGGTTGATGAAATCTTTGCACAACGCTCGTTGAATCACTGGAATCCCCAAAATGACGTCGCCTAACAAAACGCGAATGTTGAAGCCTTGGGATGATCCTTCAACTTACTGAATCATTAAGTGGCTTATGAAGCCATAATGTTGTGGACCTGGGAGAGACCAAGGTACCCCAGTCATCCCTAGCGACTCTGTCCCATTGGTAAGTAGGGCTACCCAGCCAATAACCACCGTGTCATTGACCTGCTTGTAGATAGAGCAAATATATGCCTAGCCAACTGAAAAAGACTCCGATGGATGAATCTGAGAAGGAAACACCCCTTTCCAAAATCACAACATTTCGATACATACATATATATATATATATATATATCACGAAACCTAAACCTGCACTAGGTCTATAATGGTAGTATGCATATATATATATATATATATGTTTTTCTTCATGTATTATATTCAAATATTGGCAAGCAAAGGCAACTTACTCATCAGAATTCCCCAAGTAATATTAAGCGCATGAAAACCCTCAAAAATTTAAGTGACAAATCCCTCGATCATTACAGATGAACCTCTGATAACTGTGTTTGTCCGAACCTGGTGTACACCCCAGAATAGTTCTTCGTAAGGGAAAATCGATGATGTTCAAATCATTTGGAAGCGGGTATATCATATCTCATGCTCAGACAAAGCCATTTACCTGTACTGATGAGGCATTTCTCTTGAAGTTGATTATGGGTACAGGTCAAAATTAGGTTCCCAAAAAAAATGATGTTAAGACATACTAGCAACAAATTACAACTCCATCCTGGTTCCTCAAATTCTGTGCTATCATTTGGGTCTGTCCGACAATTATGAAGCGGCAGGAACATGAGGCTTTAAACCAGTGAAACGTGGTAAATGTTCCACAGTTTTTCTCAACTTTTCAGGTACCACCTTGTTGGATACAGTTCTAGTATCAATCTATAAAATCAATTATATAATAAACATATATATATATATGTTGTTATTACCATTGTCTATTACTATATTATTATTATTAGTATTTTTATTATCATTATTACTATTAATGTTAGCTCCTGATTAGTAGCTAGGGTCGCTATTGTGGCATTTTTCCAAATTATTATGAAACTCATGTATTGTTTAGAGGGTTCGCTTTTGTGGCAAAACAAAATTGGGAGAGCCCTTTTTTTTGAAAAGTACTACAAGTACTACAAGTACTACAAATACCATAACTTCATCGGCAAAAAAAACAGTAGTAATTAGATTTCAATTGTAGCCAATTGAAATCCTTACTTAATTGAGGATATGTTTTTCTTTTGGGAAGACAATTTTTGACTTTCTACTTTAAAGAGAGTCCAGATATAGCTTAGGAAGGGGGCACACACTAATCAGGAACCAACATTATTACTATTATTATTATTAGTAGTAGTAGTAGTGTTACTATATAAATACACATATCCCATAGTGGGAACACCCTCAGATATCCCTTACGGCCGCCCCTGGTCCAGGCCGCGAGACGCTTTAGAGGCGATGTCGCCTCGCTGGCGCTTGGGCCGCGACTTCACCTGCCGCCGCACCACGGCAGTGTGCGGCAACCTGGATCTGAGGATCTGAGGATCTGAATGGAATTCAATGGTTAGTAAGGGTTATATATGGTTTATGGAACCATAGATGTTATAATATGGTTAGAATATGGTTATTATATGGTTATAATATGGTTATAATGTGGTTATAATATGGTTAATTCAATGGTTATAATATGGTTATAATGTTGTAGATCCATCTATGAATGGATCTATTACCATATGTCATTCATAATATGTTATATATGGTTATATATACATATATATGGTGATATGATATTGTGTCTTTTGGTGTCTATCAAGAAAATTATTGGGTCATTGTGTCTTTTTTTAAATTAGGTAATGATAGATGAACTCGATGAAATGTGTTTTTTGTTAATGGTAAATCACCAATCTATTTGCAAGTGTGTTCCCAACCTGCTAGTCTCTAGATTTTGTGTCAGTTCCTCCTCCTCCCCAATCAGTGATGCTAAACCGTGAGGTAGCAATTCACGAAAGAGCCGTAAGATGTCAAACATTGGAGATTCGGAAAGGATATATTGCCCGGAGAAGAACCAATTCGTTATTTCCTATGGGATTTCCCATTAAGACTATGGGATTTCCCATTAAAACTATGGGATTTTCCATTAAGACTATGGGATTTCCCATCATTTATAGAATTTATAGATCATCTGACCCATCAACGTTCGTGGAGACAGGGTTGACCTATAGACAATTTTTGCATGAAACATGGGGAGCCTTCTGGATGGATTCTGAATGGAGTTTTTCGCGACAACAAAACTATTGAAACATGTCCACACCACAAAAAAAACACCATCATTGGATTAGTGTATCTATAATTAGTGTATCAGTTTTATTGACAATATTATTCAGACAATCTAAAGCACCCAGTTTTTTTTTTATCCGCAAAGTAAAAATCAGTGTATCCATAAACATTGGTTTTAAAAGAAGTTGAGATGCTTTATGAAAAACGTGCCATGGACTCGCTAAAAATTTCTTTGTGGAGCTGCCATTCGGACTCCGACGCAGGAGTTTTCAGCTGGTAAAGGAAGAGGAGCTCTGGAATTTCGGTTGTCAGGAGCGGGACATCGTGGAATCATGGGAAGAAAAACCACCTTGGAAACCCTGCTTGGCGCCGAGGGGGAGGAACCAATTAACATCAAGGAGGGATTTCATATGTCTGGGAAGGCAGTACATAATGTCTTCACAGACTGGTTGGTGGTTTGGAACAGTTTTTATTTTTCCATATATTGGGAAGAATCCTCCCAACTGACTAATATTTTTCAGAGGAAACCACCAAACAGCAAATATTAAATAGGTTTCACACATTTTTACCCCGGATGCAACAATGTCGGCAAGTATCTTTGGAATGGCTGTGATGGCCCATTCCCTTCCTGGCAGAAACCCTGACTAGTTGTTGTGACATGCAGATTATGGTCACCAATACTACATGGAGGAAGTATCATGTTGGATGATTAAACTCCCGCCATCGCCAGATCAGTATTTGATGCATGTCCATGTCGAAAAAATGTAAAAACATATCATGTGGCTATGGATGGCAAGTTGACAAATCATCGCCTTGAAGGCTGTTTAAGATTTATAGCCAACCGAAGATGGGGCAAGCACTGGCAGAACCAGACCCAAACTTGGCCGATCTTAGATATATAGATTTCACTTAAATTTAAACCAAAAACATGCCTTCTGGTCATTTAAAACTGCTTTGGAAAAGCAACATTCTCAAATATGTTTAATAGGTAAATCATCCATAAATGGACCATGTTCCATATAGCTATAATATATATATATATATGTATGTATGTATATATATATATATGTATATATATATATGTATGTATATATGCATATATGTATATATGTGTATATATTTATATATATATATATACTATATGTTAAATTGCTGGAGGCTATTCCAGTGATATCAGGGGATATCACACCCAGCTGACCTGTCAGGACATCAGCGATGCCCAGCGCTGGTTTGACTACTTTTCCTCTCTCGATCGATCCGAAGGGTCCCAGGACCTGCGGCGATGGCCATGGCTGGTGCTTGGGGGTTATCTGTTTATAAGTGAAGTGAGATTTTCAAGGATCTGTTGGTATGTCATATAGTGGCTGGTTTCTTGTCATTACAGGAAGGGTCTGTTAAGTTCGAGAAGTGTTGGTATATACAGTATCCATCCAATTCTACTTCCATTGTACACCCCAGGTCAACCAAGTTATAAGCTGACTTACCTATATAGGGGGCCCTTCCTGAAACCTGTTATTTGGCGATGACCAAAAAGCAGCTGGACGGCCGAAGGCGTCATCTCCGGTCCATCGAAACCGAGAGGTGCGGGGAACTCCCGAGAGCAGGTGGTTTCAGATACAGGGTGGAGCCCCGGTAGATAGCTAAGTTTGTTCATGTCTTGCTTATATAACATTATAACATTGTATAACCAGGGTTAAAACATTGTATAACCATGGTTTCTGATGGTTTCTGTAATTAACAGATACTAATAGGGTCTATAAGCCAACTTGTAGCTGGGCGGGCCCGCCTTGTCTGGGCGTCAACCATTGGATTGGGATACCATGGGGGTCCCATTGTTTTATGATCCCATTTCTGATCCCCCAGAGTTTTCAGATGTTTTCAGAGGGTTTGAAAGCACCAAGTACGTGGCAGCCAGCTTGGGCGACTTCCGGGCCTTGAACACATCTTTTGTTTGGTGTTTGATGAATCTGATCATGACCTCAGGTCGTGACGTCCCTGGAATGATTGCTTAGAAAGGGAAACTGTTCCTCAAACGACATCAAACAACCTTATTTCAGTCGTATGTTATCGTTAGTTAGTTATTGTAATTCGGCCAGATGTTTGTTTATACTGCACAGCTACAAAGTCCTCTTGTTCAAAGTCCTTCAATTGATGGCCATCCAAGCCCTTGATGCGACTACAATTGACCCAGCAACAGCACCAGGGTCACCATTTGAAGGATGTAAGAATACGAAGAGCCAGTCGCTAACAAGCTTTCCTAACTTCAGTGGTCATCTCAGTAACACTCTTTATGGTCTTTATGAGGCCGTGTACTCGCCATTTCCTATGAATGTTTCAGGGGTACAGCTGCCAGCTTCGATGCATTTATGATGAAATATAGTGGAGTATGTGGAGGCATCAAATGAACAAGTTGCTGGGTACTTTCCCTGAAATGCGAGGCGGAGGCCGAAATGACCTGAAACTCGTCCTTTGTTTCAATTGGACGTTTCCCAGTTGGGAACCTTTATGGTAAACACCACCGCCCTAGTAATTATGCGAACGTCTCCAAATAGACTTGTGGTGTTTGGGCCAATCCCCACACATATTGGAGTTGGCACACTCTAGGCGGAGACGGAGAGGGAAAAGAACGAGGACTGGGTGCAACTGGTAGAGGAGGGAGGCATCATATTTTGGTGCTCAGATGCCCGAGAAAGGGCGTAACGCTATGGATCCATTGAGTGCCGCTTGACACGAATATCTGAATGTTGATGAGAAAGCCTTTGGCCAGATTCAGTCTGGTGAAATGCCTGAAGGACATTAAGAGGTGACATTGCTGCTTGGATTGCTTGGTGACTAACCAACCTAACCAGAAACACATTACTTCAGATATCGTTAGCTTAAACTCTGCTTGATGTTGTGAAACTTGCCACGTTAAACACTTCCGCCATTTTTGAGGACTTCCCGCAGTGGAAGGCGAGGTCACCAGAGTCATGGTTGGTCACCAGCCGGTTATGACCAACAACAAACAGGAGCTGAATACCCGATCCCTTTATGGTTTATGATGATCTTACTGGTTGAAATGTTTATGCTGATCCGTTTATGGTTTATGATGATCCCTTTATGGTTTAATGTTTATGATGCTCATTCAGGACTTCAGCTTTCACATGGTACACGGATGTACACGGGTACTCCATGTTTGGATTGACAAGTGATTGACCCCGCACCATGTAAAAATGCAAACCAGTGATTGGTTGCTACGAAAATGGTTCTGGAACCTGGTCTATTGGACATGTTTATTCCTGCCCACTTCACTGAGATGCCTATTAAGCAACAAACAAACAGGATTGGATAGGGGTACCAACATAGGGATAATGATAGTATATTGATACCTACCCTCCAGTATACCAGCATAGCTATAGAAGCCATTGCTCATTTAGTGCCATGATTGTCCTATTATACTCTATGAAAAATAGCACTTTTCATAGCATCATAGCCTCAAATGCTTCAGAGAAAACTTGTGAATTTCGGCCTGCCAGGTGCATCCCCAGTCGCCCATTGCAGAGGAGAAGCTTGGCCGTGGAAGCCGTGGATTTTTCTTTCGATGTGGAGAGACAAAATCGGCCCATACGTATCATGGGGATTCAACCGAATTGGAGTGGTTGAATTATTGAACCCCCATCGAATTAAGGTGCAGCCTCAAAAAAAGAAGAGTTTTGGAAGAACATAGATGCATGCATAAATCATGTTACTATTTCCATTGCTTGAAATGTGAATTCCAGAAAATGATTGTGGTTATTGAGATGTTGAAAGTTGAGTTGAGGTTTTTCACAGTAAACATCCAAGGGCTACATCGAAGATGATGCGTCCATCTTTGAGATCCGACAGCAACAGCTGAAACAGCTGGATACCTTGAACGACGTCATTTTTCCATCCCATGGCTACAAGTAAATCCCAGTGATGGGTACAGCCATAACATTAACTGGCTGGTGGTTTGGAACATGGCTTTTATGACTTTCCATATATTGGGAATTTCATCATCCCAATCCCAACTGACTAATATTTTCAGAGGGGTTGAAATCACCAACAGATGAATAATGTTGGTAAAACAATAATAGATGTTTATTATAGATGGTATGTTTATCATGGTGATCCCCCATTATAGATTTGCCATCCCCCAGTCACCAATCATTTGGACATGGACACACGGGACCCTGGAGAAAAGAACCATCTTCTGAATGCCAAGTTGATGGGTATTCATGGCCTTATATATATATTATGATTATGATTATGATTATTATTATTACTATTATTATTATTATTGTTATATTATTATAATATATAATATATAGTTGTTAGTATATAATAGATGATATATATATATATATATATATCCCAGCATGTATCATATAATCATATAATTTTATAATATAATATAATACATAAAATATAATCCATATTGTTTGATATATAGTATTTGATTCATGATATATATAATACATATTCTTGTCATATAATATGTAATAATGATAGTCATCATCAAAATAACACTAAAATATAATGTATGATATGGTTTTTATGATATGTAGAATGTAATATATAATATGTAATATGTAATATATCATATGATTTTCATATGATATTTATATATGATATATGTACCATTTAGAATGTAATGTACAATGTACAATGTACAATGTATAATATACTATATATAATAATACATTATATATATATATATTGTTTGTAGACACATCATGACATATCCCATCCTTCCGCGAGTGTTTAGCCATCATCCCAGGTAGCCCCTGACGTTCCGTCGCTAACTGAGGCCAAGTTCCGAGGATGAGACCGTTGCAACGGCCAGTCCGCGCGAGAATCGTCCGCCAGTCCCAGTGATGGGCAGTGAAATTTACCGTGACAACTACGCTCTGGTAAACTAAGATAACTATGGAAAATCACCATTTTTAATGGGAAAATCCACTATTTCTATGGTCATTTTCAATAGCTATGTTAAATTACCAAAGGTGTTGTCTAAAAGTTCGGTATACCCCAAAATGATGATTTATCATGATTTATCTGGGATCTATATGGTGATTTACTGTAAGGGGATTTAATATTTACCCTCTGGTTATAACGTAGCTACGGAAAGTCACCATTTTTTAGATATGTTTTATAGGTGAGTCACCTCTCAAAAGTCACTTGCATAGCATGTTTTTTTACATTTACCATCTGGTTATTTCACATGCGACCTGGAAGCCATTTATATAGTTCGATGATACAAATGATGATTTAGCTATCAAACATAGTGATTTTCCATAGCTGCGTTAAATAACCGGAAGGTAACCGGGAACATGATGATAAATCATTGGGTTCCGGGGTCCCATATGTTCAGATAAACATAAATCAAGACAATGGATGGACCGAGTTTGGCTCAAAATTATTGACACTTGAGATCCAAATTTTAGATAAGAACTTTGGTCGGTAACCATCTCATGCTTATCCATGTTGGGTGTACTTGGCATCTATACCTAAACCCTCAAAATATATACCACTAAAAACATGTAAAACGTATTGAAATTTTGGAATCGCATACATTTTTATGGGATTTTATGGGTACTTGGAGGTTCTAAACGTATAGAAATTTGTCTAGTTGGCAGTTGCCAAATTGTGGGTTTGTTTGAGGACCTGGCGCAAAGGCGCAATGTTGAGGTTAGCGGTAGCTGATGTTTGAGCCAAAGCAATCTGATCAATCCTGATCATATCATATATGTAGAAGCTGAACAAGTCGCCTACAGACGCTATGAAGGATGGGCTTTGTACAAACCACAAACGACAGCATCAGGTAATTGTATATTTGTAATATGATCATGAGATGTAGATATGTGATAAGTAGATATTAGTAGATCTGATCATATAATATGTACTACAAATCAATATCTACTTATCACATCGATTGTAGATATGTAGATGCCTGATCTAATATTATAATTGTAGATCTGAAATGTAGATATTTGTAGATTACTTACATAGGTGTAAGCCAGCTTCAACCAATCCCCAGGTACATAAACCGAATGGTCGGATAGGGGTTTAGGCCATTGCCACGAATGGAGGATTCACCTAGATTCAAAATGAAATGTATAGAATTATAGAAGTATGATACCTGACTACCTAGCTAAACATACTCTTCATGTGTTAACATCAAATCAAAGTCAGGAAATAGCTGTATCTTAGCCGTATCTACAGATACTCGTATGTTATACAATGTTATCATCTATATATAATATATATATATATAATATGTAAACAATTATATACGCCCAGATTTTTTTCTAACATCGATGCCAAAGGAACCCAACTTGGCGCCTCGCGAGGTGTTGAGACTCTGGCACAGTTAGAACTGACCTTAGCGCGCCATGTGAACCGCTTTGAGCAGGCGCCGGGATCGCCGGGACTGGCCGGGACTGGCCGGGATCATGGGGACAACTCACCCGGCTGAATATTGGGGTTTCATGGTGTTTGATGGTGTCTGAACATGAGGTGTACTGTATATAATATATATATATAGTAGACTCCCGGCTGAAATGAGATGTCTAATTTAAGGGATGGTGAAATTGATGTTCGAATCCTATCTGGAGAAATCACGCGAAATCTGGCGGACTCTTATTTGGATGCTGATGATGGTTAAATTTGGGTCATGGTAAAGATATGGTTAGACATGTTTGAACATTGCCGAGTTGATATGATCAGATTAAACATGGTTAAAGATGACTGAACATTGCTAGTATCATGCTGATGTTGGTAATGTCACATACTGTAAGCACAATAGCTGGAATCTTGGTCAATCAAACAAGTTTGATTGGATCTGAGTGGTCTGATGTCCTTCGTTTTTCGCCAGGCGTTCCGCTCAGCGGAGGACGATTGCAGGGAGTTGCTGCGTTTCTTTGGGCTCGAGGACAGCAGGCGGGGCTGCGTTGCGGGCAGCTCAAAATGGATGAAGAGCTGTGAATGGATGCATGTTACCCTATTGGAGAGCTCGTCCCCATTCACATATAGCTGACATAGGGGAATCCCAACAAAAAACATATGGTAAAACATAGGATCCTATGTTTTACCATATGTTTTTTTTGGATTTCCCGTTCTTGGATTATAATCCGCTTTTTTTTGGGGGATTACAATAATCATCATCCAACCGGGGTTTTGAACACTGCTCATATTTTCTTTGGGGATGAACATCCATTTAAAAATTGCGAATATATACCATTTGTTGATGATGATTAGTCTATTTAACATGATTTAAAAGCATCCTTTAGATATTTCAATATTGATCATGGTGCCATTTGGTGACCCAGTTCGCCGTACAGGACTTACATAGCAGCAACGGGTACATGAGGCTCCCATACGCTCCCAAGATTTGGGGGAGACCCGCATATGGTCGTCATTATATCTCAGATACAACCATAGACAAATAGTATGAAATACTATTGACAACCATGTATCTCAGATCATTACTATACAATTTGTCATGAACCTACCTGAGTAATATGCTTTGGTAGTGAAATCTCATGCATGGTGCACATATACATATACATATATATATATATATAGAATATTTTTTTTTGCTGTTTAAATTACGTTTGTTTACCTGTTGGTTTCCTGAGTATCCAAATATATATATATATATAAAGTTATTATAGTTTATATATATATATATTACATAAAGTATTTTGGAGTTATTTACCTGTGCGAAGTGGATCATTGCGACTCGTAAACCTGATTTAAGATGATTTGATGGGCCATGTTTGGGATGATGTTCCACAACTATCCACAACTAGCAACTAGCGTCAAGTAATCCAATATGAACCCCATGTCAACTCCATACAAAACCCGTATGCATATTAATTCCACTTCAACATACATTGACCCCATATCAACCCACAACATACTAAGCTACTAATTCTAAATTAAATCCATGTTAACAAATGTTCACCATAGGAAAAAAAAGGTAGAAGCACAATTTCTATATACCTAGACCCTCCAAGTACCCCTTAAAATATCTTAAAACAGCTGTGTTTTACCCATACCTTCCATGCTATTTGGAGGTCTAGGTGAACACATTTATACGTACACATTTTTTTAAATGACATAATTATATACTATGTAATATATTTGTTTTAATATAATATCCAAACACAAATCCAAACAAACCTCAAACATTAAAAAAAAAATCCTGGGCCAGCCCAAGAAATAACCGCAAAAACACAAAACAATTATGTTTTCAAAATTGTTGGACTCCAGAGAAAAAAACATTGTTTACATTATATCTATTTTATATATATATATACATGTAATATATATATATATATACATGTAATATGTATATATATATATATGTGTTGGTGCAGTTGTTGTTGTTGTTGTTGTTGTTGCTGTTTTTTGGTGGGGTGACCTTGCACTGACTGGTTTGTATCACTTGTCAATCCTGATCTTTGGCTCACAAGGCTCCAAAAGCAGTTTGATCACTTGATACCCTCTGGTTATGTCAAAATAGCTATTGAAAATGGCCATTTATAGTGAGTTTTCCCATTAAAAATGGTGATTTTCCATAGTTATGTTAGTTTACCAGAGTGTAACTTTAAACTCTTTTACCTATCCCAAATTTTCTCGAATGTTTCAAATTCAAAAAACCTTAGGTTTTTGTCAGAAAACATGTTGTTTTTGACTTTTGGGGAATCAGGGCAATACTAAAGCTCTTATGTAGATTTTTCCTATCAAAAATAAACCATACTGATCTAGACCCTACTGATCTAGGGCTGGTCTTTGCTTCCCTGAATGTGTATATATATATATACAGTATACATATATTTTTTAAAATAGCATGTAATATGTATGTATGTATATATATATATATATTGTGAATCTCTACCCTAGAGTTAAGGGGTTCCTACCCAACCAAGACCCTGTCTTTTCTCCAAGATGCCGTGCCTATGGCTCCTCTCCCACCCACCGCTCATGGTGGAAAAATGGCGGCAAGAT
>Ga0126342_10019296_pt1 | contig 11594 bp, 7 predicted proteins | sample Cyp1metagenome_FD_92528 | JGI IMG/M metagenome (GOLD analysis project Ga0126342, IMG submission 92528) | Coral microbial communities from Lord Howe Island, Old Settlement Bay, Australia - Cyphastrea 1 metagenome | ecosystem: Host-associated > Invertebrates > Cnidaria > Coral ... | reverse complement strand
GGGGCTGCGCCCCACCAAATTATAGCTATAAAATCAGCGGCTCCAGGGTTCCCCCCCAATATGCAAGGGGATACCTTTGGTGAGAGACTCTTGAACTACATAATGCATCATAGAACATCATAGAACATCATAGAACTAAGACATACTAAGACATAATAAGACTATAATATGGGAACAGATCTATAAAATCAAAAAGTAAAGGGACAACAACAACCACTATAAAATCAAAAGGTTGCAGTGCAACATTTGCATCTTCCGGATCCAGAAATTGAATCCTCAAAGTGGGGGTCATTGAACTTTTGATTTTATAGACCTGTTATGCTGCCTTAAAAGGCTGTCCAACGGTACGTTGGTGACCCTGATTTTATAGACACTCGTGTTTTTTGGGTGTTTTTGGTGGGTTTATATATTTTTTGATTTTATAGATGATTAATCATGGTGGTATGGGTGTTTTTTTGATTTTTTAGAGGTGCCACAGGGGGGGGGCTGGGTACCACCATTTTATGCACTATAAAATCAAGGTCCCTTGGGTACCCCCCGATTCCCGAAGGGGGATTATAATATAATATAGTATAATATATGCATACATAATATAGATAATATAATTGTCATATATATACATGTTATATACACATAATACCAGCCGTACTTTTTTCATGGGTTATAAGTTACCAGTGGATATCATGGCATATCCCAGCGGTCTGGATCCGAGGTGCCTTGAACCAGCTCTACTTGGCCGGGAATTGTATCACCAATCGGGGAGGGCAGGCGATGCCTGGCTCGATCTGGTGAGAAAAACGGAATGGAAAAAAGATGAAAAAAGGAGTTGTGAAGATGGAAGATTGTTGAAAAGAGTTGAGATGCATATGGATGATGAATCTATAGTATCTACTGTATAGTAATCTTCAGTTTGAGCCTGTCACTATCTGTCACTATTCATTTTGGTGGCTTTCAGTAAGAGAACCCATCCTTTCGGCACCCTGATTCGATCTCTGGCCAAGCTTTTGCGGAGTGTCTTGTGACGTTTCTCAGGATTCTTGCGGCCCTCAAGAAATCTGGTGCAGTCGTGGACATTGACCTGTCCTTTCAAAGCGTTCCGGACGACTGCATCCAAGAAATCAGGCGCAGACCGCTGACATCCAAAACCTGGATTTTGATGGCTGACAATCAATAGATGACTGGACTTTTCCCCGTACTGTTGTGAATTTGCAGCTTTATTGGCACCAAGTGACATTCTTGAGGCCTGGTGTCTTTTCGAGGCTGTATTAGGATGGCATTCTTGCAGCTGCAGTAGTCCAAAAATCTGCCGCCGTTACCACAAAAAAGGACCAGGATCACCCGCGTCAGGGTTATTCATCTGCTTGGGGTCCATGTGTTTGCGCGACAGGGCAGTCCTGCTCGCAAACGCCCAGGCGGGCAGCCGTTCATGAAACGTTTTGGTGTGCATAATATATTATATTATATATACACTGTATATATAAGTTCAAATTGTAGTTTTGCAACAAGCGACCCCCCATAATACAGGCATACACACATCTGTCGCAAGCAAGAATAGTGATGTACGTGCATTTGCTCATGGCAATGGCGACGATGTCCATTGAAATGGCGCTAATGCTCGTGGAGGTGGTGATTAGGATGATGGATGACCCATGGTGGAGGATGGAACATGAAGGATGCATGATCCATGATCCATGATGTATGATGCATGATGATGCATGATGATGCATGATGGTGATAATAGGGATGATAATGATATATAATGATAGTAATAATAATCATGATGATGATGATGATGATGATGATGATGATGACGAGATGATAATGATGATGATGATGATGATGATGATGAGACGACGACGACGACGACGAGGAGGAGGAGGAGGAGGAGGACGAGGAGGAGGAGGAGGAGGAGGAGGATGATGATGATGATGATGAGGACGACGACGACGACGACGACGACGACGACGACGACGACGATGACGATGACGATGACGATGACGATGATGACGACGATGATGATGAATAACCAGGATCCAAATCAACATGTATCTATCGGTGAGAGGCGGTATTTTGCCTAGTTTGGACAAAGTGACACTTCGCCACTGCAGGCTCGCAGACCGCAAACAGTTTAGGTTGCACGGCTGCACACGGTTCGTTGCGCCAGAGTGGGAAAAATAATTACACGCATCACGAAACTTCGGGAATTCACAAGAAGTGGTGTATTGCAGGACATTGTAGGTGTAGATTGGAAACGTTGCTCCCAATTGCATCACTTCATGATCAGCTATGTCCCGTACAGTAGTTTTGGTCCGATCTTAAGTGCCACGTTTGATTGTCCTCAGGTCTTTGGACGTGGAAGACTGTGTGCCATTTGTGAGTTGACGACGTGGCGCAAACTGCAAACCTCAGAGATGTTGATCGTGTCACCGTCATGAACTTCGATTTGAATCGTCAGGTCTGATTAAAGATATCATGATATAACCCAAACTCGCAAGCTTGAAGTACATCTAAAACCGTTAAACAGGTACTAGTGCAGTGCAAGTGCACAGGGCAAATGCGTGACAAATCTGTGGCATCACACCATGGACATGGCTGTTCAGCGCAGGCTTGAAAACTTGTAAGAAAACATGGTTGCCTGCATTGCAATCCAGAGGTTTGTTGTTTGTTCTGCACCATCGGGTGTTTTGACTCGGAGATAGACTGCACTAGGAATTCATCGATTTTGCATGATTTTCCAATTCGGGATGCAGATCAAAGGAATTTTCGGTTGACTTGTGAAGGTCGCAGTATATCGCAGTCACTTGGTTGCCCATCGGCAATTCGTGTGGTGCGAACATCCATATCGCATCCCAAACGGCCATGGCGGCCAAGTTCAATAATTTTCTTTGCACATATGACTTTGACAAACTTGTGTCCGACTTTTCTTGATTTGTTGGACTTCACTGAACCTTCGTTCAATACGTCGAACCCTTAGCACAGGGTGCGTGGGAACCACGCAACCTGGCAGAACCTTGCAGAACCTCGCAGAACTTCGTAAAACGCTTTGAACCTTTACGTAGAATGCGTTGAATATCGTTGAACCTCGTAGAATGCCGTCGGAGAAAGGAGGTCCCACATGGTCCCACATATATTACTTCCAGAGCAGGGATGAGATGGTGTGACATGTGTTTCTACCGAATGATGAATAATTGTGGCAGAATTAGTAGGAAAATAGATGAAAATAGCAAAATAGTATAATAATGATCATGACAAACGGATAACAATGATGATTGTAATAATAATATATCATAATGATATTTAACACGCATGATGATAACATTAACAACCACCATCTGAATGCATCTAATGAGTAGATGACTGTAATCACTCAGTGATTCCATGTGGGAGCTCCAACTTTCTGCGCACCGCAAGGTGGGCACCGTAGTTAGGCGTAGTTAGGATCCAAGGCAGCGGCGCGTGCGATTTGTGTCAAAGCTGCCTATTTTTCACCACTTTCACCAGCACTTTCGCCTTGCCATGCACACAACTCTCGAAGTTGTGCCGCACTCTTTCTCGTGTCAGTTGGACACCAGAGCTGCAAAAAATGCAAGAAAAGCAGACATATTTCATAATCTTCCGCGTCAGCTTGAGTGCATCCCTTTGATATCCTCGTTCTGACTCCCTCCATTTGCACGAGCTTATGGACCTTGAGCTGTTGGCCCAAGACGCATTGCCCGCGCGTTGAAGAGATCGGGAGACGCTGCGATGCCCAGGAATGTGGTAGGCGGTAGGCGGTCAACAAGTTGCCAAGAATTGAGGTGTTGCAAATTGCCAATGCCACAATGTCATACAATGTCTCTCTGTTGGGCCAATTTAATTACAACTCGGATTGACTTGGTACTTGTATCATCTTGATTCATCTTCTATCGGTTCTTCGGGAGTCTGGGGGGCATGGGGAGCAACTGAGGCTCGTCAGATTGTCATGGTTGGCTGCCTCGGAGGGAGCTGGAAGTTGTCTCGAAAACCCGAGCTGCCTTGAGCCCACAGTATAGAGTTTCAAGGTGGACGTCATGGAGATGTATGATGGATATATTCTATATTGAGGAATTGAACGTGTTCACTGATCGTCACGGCTGCCCCGCGTGTAGCCTAAAGGGCTCAAACCACCATACCAGCTTTGTGCATCTGTAGGGATCAAGCTGCGCCGTAATTGATGGATGGGTACGAGCTGGATTGGGATGTAGGAGTGACCGACGAAGAGAGAGCGGCACTAGCATCGTTGGGTTGGTCAGATATTAGATTGGCCACTCTCAGTGACTTGGGTCCAGCGGATACCTTGGAGCTGGTAGAAAAGCTCAGAAAGTACCCAGGATTGGAAGCATTAGATGGTGCCGCGTTTGCTGGTATGGTGGAAGACCTAGCTGATGGTCTGAAGGAGACATGGAGGATAGAGGCAAGGCAACCCGATGCAGATCTATTGGTTGCCAGCCGGAAGGCGATCTTAGAGAAGAGAAGAAAGTTGAATGAGGAACAGGTATCAGCCAACTTGGCTAAGTCTTTGCCCAAGAAGGGCAAAGCCACGAGAATCCGCCTGCCCACCAGGTTGGCGAGGAAGCAAGCATTGGCTGGAGAGGATCTCAATCTTCGTGAGCTGGCCGAGAGGCAAGAGCGGAGCAGGTGGCTGGGCGAGCTGAAGCAGATCATAGCGAGGTCGGGCATGCCGGCCGGAGAGAACAAACTGGCCGGAGATCTCAGTGATTCAAGGTTTGCGAAAGGAAGGAGGGCTTCCACTTTGAGAAAGCATGTCAAGACTTGGAACATGGCGGCAAGATGGTTCAAGGGAACCTTTAATGTAGCATGGCCTAGACATCCTCATGACGTGGTGGCATATATGGAGGCACGGTTGACAGAGCCGTGCTCCAGAACATCGTTAGATAGCTTCTATAGAACTTTGATGTTTCTGGAATTTGCTGGGGAGGTCCCAGACGGAGAACGACTGTCAGAACATGGGTCTTTGAAGAACATGCTGGAAGAAGCGAAGTTGCAGTTGGAGAGCGTGGCTTTGAAGGAGAAGAGGCAAGCCAAGCTGATGCCAGTCATGCTGATAGCGAGCATGGAAAGGCTAGTGACAGACGAAGCAGCTTCGAACTACGTGAGAGCATATTGCTGGTATCGTTTAGTCAAGGTGTGGTCTGGCATGAGATTCAATGATACGCAGGGTGTTCCAGCGAGCTCCATGTGCCTCAGTGGTGAGGGGCTGACAGGGGAGATACACAAGTCCAAGACATCAGGTGCAGGCAAGAAGCTGGGCATTTTGCATTTCCATGTTAGCAAGTATGCTTGGCTGCGAGATAGCAACTGGTTGAAGACTGGCTGGAACCTTTGGAAACGGATGGAGACGGAAGCTCATTTGGAAGGGAGAGACTTCTTTCTCCCAGCGCCGAATTCAGATGAGTCAGGCTTCACGCGTCGGATGGTTTCCTACGCTCTGGCTTCGGCGATTTCACAGGCGGTCTTCACCCAGCTATGGGTGGCACATCGTGGCAGGAAGGTTTCCCTCCTCTTTGAAGGAGTGGGGACCGCATGGACAGAGCACTCGGAGAGGGCTACCTTGCGGACATGGAGTCAAGGCTCAGGAGTTCCTGAGGATGTGCGCCGGCAGCTGGGAAGATGGAGACCTTCGATAGATGAAGGATATGAGCGCAACACCAAGGCAAATGTGCTTAGAAGCCATCGGGTCATTGCGGAGTTCATCAGGATGAATACGGGCCGTGAGGATCCGTTTGATGAAGAAGCTGTCCTGAGGTTCATCGGAAAGAAGATGCAAGAAATGGGGCACCCTGACGAGTGCGTGCAGGAACAAATGGAACAACTCAGGACTTTCGCTGAACCTGGTGGCTGGGTGGATGCACCTCTTAGGGTGCGGTGGGCTATGGAGGGTCCAATTGGAGTGAGGCTGGGCAACGATGATGCGGTGCCAAGCAACGCAGATGACGATGACTGGAATGAAGGTGAGGATGACCGGCTGAAGCAAGATGATGCGGAGAAGCTGAGAGGCCTTTTCGTTTGTAGCATAGTCGGTAGGTCGTCGACTAAGACCTTACATAAGGTAGGGGAATGTCATCGTTTGCCCGGGATTCATTACCAGAGGTTTGAGGTGTTGGGCGAAGATGTGCCCTGCACGAGCAAGTATCATAAGACCTGTTCGATCTGTTTCCCTGATGATAGCAAGCTGATCTCGGTGGAAGATACTGATTCCAGCGAGGGTGTAAGCTCTTCTGACAGCAGCAGCTCCGAAGGAGAGGCAGCTGGAACTGGATAGGTGTGGTGGAAAGGACCACTGCACGGGCCGGCCAAAAGAAAGCTGCGAATGCACGGGACTTGAGTCTTGTGCACTTGGAGTCAGAAGAGAGATTTGAGTGAAATAAGATATTTGCTGTCGAAAGGGAGATTTCGGCGGTTGGACATTGCAATGGTTGCATGAGATGGAACTGTTGAGTGAAGTTGAAGGTTGAAAAGGTTCACAGGTCGTTTGCATTCACATTGGCATGAGCGAGACATATTTGCATACGACGGCATGTTTGATCTGTGGCGATTTTATATATATATATATATATACTTCTATAGGTATATATATATATTTCGTGAGACGCGTATATTTCATATTTGATCGGCAGCGGTGTGATTTGGTGCATGATTCATGTGGGCAGTGGAAGAACTTGGCTCAGCAAGATGGGCGATATAGGGCATGACACGCCCGAAAGGAGGGCCAGAGCAATAGCGCTGCTAGACGCGGACCTCCATGGTCTTTTGCAGATCAAGGAGGTGAGCGAAGAGATCCAGGCAAAGATTTCTGTCGAAAGGGTTAGGAGCATCTCCAAACTGAGCACTATTGCAGATGATCGAGCTGGTATCAGAAACTTTTGCACTAATAGGTTGGCTCTGCATGCAGTGAATGATATGGTAGATGTGGCCTCGGTGGTGGATGCATGGGAAGCCTCAACAACACGAATGAAAGTGCGCCACAATGCAGAGGCGGAAGCTAGCCTAGCAAGCATCCCGAGAGCGGTGCCAAAAGTGGAGGTGCAAGATTTGTTGATACGGTTTGAGACTTTGCACGGATACAGATTGGATGACAAGACAACCCCGGCAACCTCGACCCTGGAGTTGATCTTTGACCAGATCGAGGCGGGGGAGCTGAAACAGATGTCCTTGACGCAAATGGTATCAAAGGAGGACTCAGAGAGTGAGATCATTGGAGCGACTATTGAGCGTTCCACTGGAGCAATCAAGGTTAGAAAGGGTTATGGAGAATGTCCCAAACCAAAGTCACCAGAGGAGCTCAGGAGGCGCATGGCAGTTCTGGCCAACTGCTACCTGCTGGGGCAGTTGAAGTTTCCCCAGAAAGCGGTGCTGAAGGATTTGGTGCCACGGCACTTCCTTCGCTATGTGGAGTATTTGCTGGGCGAGCACGTCCATGGACTTAAGGCAACCAACAAAGACGGCGAGTGTGTGGCAACTCCAGACCTCAGCACGGTGATGGCATATGACTTCCAGATGAGGCGCTACATGGTGCGCTATGTCAATGAAGGGAAGAGCATGGTGGAAGCAATCGCAGCAGTGATGGCAGATCCAGCCATCAAGGAGCGATACTTCATCACTCCGAATGTCATGGCAGTCATGGGCAGTTCGTCGAAGCAGAGCAGCAATCATGGAGACAAAGATGGAGGCCATCGGTCTCGCAGCCCTGGCGGTTGGCAGCAGCAAAGCAAAGGCTGGCAGAGCTATCGCCGCAACAACAAAGGTGGCAGCAAGGGAAAAGGAGGCGGAAAAGGAAAGGGAGGAGGAAGCAGTGGGCTGCACGACCGGTCTCCAGATGGTCGGCAAATCTGTTGGAAGTGGAACTCTCCAAACCAGCGCTGCCGGTTTGATTGCGGCAGGCTTCATATTTGCCAGCGGTGCTTTGACAAGCACCCAGCTCACAGTTGCCCTCAGATCAAGAAGGACACGGCAGGAGGTGGAGATCCTCCTGCACCCAAAGCTTGACAAACACGAAGGGAGGACAAGGCCCCGAATCCTCCCGGATCAACAGGGGCAGGCAGACGCTGCAGAGTGCTCTATCTCTTCAGCGGAGAACAGCGGAAGACTTCAGTGGCAGAGATTTTAAAGGTGCTGGCATTTGAGCAAGGCACTGAAGTGGAGATTGACGAGGTGGACATTTGCAGGGATCCATCTCAAGACATGGCCATTTTGGCCCATCAACAGAAGATTTTACAGGCAGTAGAGCAAGGGCTCTATTCAGCTATTTTGATCACACCACCTTGCAGCACTTGGTCCAGAGTTAGAGGAGCAAACACCAGGGGCCCACCTATGATCAGATCCAAGCAATGGCCATGGGGTTTTCCGTGGTTGGCGCATCGCTTCAAGATACAAATCGAGGTGGGCAACACTTTGGTGCGTTTCACCATTCAAGTGCTGCTGGTGGTAGATGTACAGAGCAGGAAGATCGGGCGAGCATGGTGCGCAGTTTTCGCCGAACACCCAGAAGATTTGGGTGTCATTTTCAGGGAGGAGGACAACAAGGTGTTTTATCCAGCGAGCATTTGGCAGTTGGAGGAGTTGAGACGCTTGGTGGATGAGGAATCACCATTGCAGCTGGCCACTATAGCAATATGCCAGTGTTGCTTCGGTGCGCCATATCGAAAACCAACCCGTTTGCTGTCCAACATTCCCGAGGTCAAAGCTTGGGGCTCTCATGAATGGCCGTCATTTTCGCATGACGGCAGATATGCAGGGCCATTGGTCAAGTCCTGCAGTTGCACGCCCACACAATCCCTGGCGAGGCAGCGAGATGACACTGCCTTTCGCACTTCAGGTACATCTGCATATCCGCCTGAGATGGACCGAGCCTTGGCGGCTGGCATCCTTCGATGGTTGATGGAGGCCCCACTCTCTGCTTCTGAAGCTGGGAAAGGAGCAGAGGGTGGGTCCGAAATCCCGGAAAAGGCTGTCAGCAAGGGGGAGGAAGAAGTTGTTGGTGCAGTGGAGGCGGAAGAGACAACTTCGAAAGGGGCCACCTCGAGGGCAAAACGAAAGTCCCAAGATCACCTGCCCATGGAGCTTCCCAACTTACAACGTGGGAAGAGTACCATCACGACAGGAGGGCAGGGGCCGCCGATTTTGGCCTACTACAAGGGCGACTCTCGTCCTATCAATGATGGAGGAGGAATCTGTTCTCCCGGCAGGTGGAGGCCCGACAAACGGTGGGGCGCTCAAGGGCCGGCAGCCCTGGGACTTCGGTGCGAGGTGAAGAAGCTCTTCCTCAGATGGTTGTCAAAGCCAGGTGCAGATGCGTCAAAGGGCCCTGAAGACTTGTTCTGGAGGATGGCAGCAGGCAAGATGCAATCATCCCCCTTTCAGGAAGCGATGGAGGATTGCAGAAAGCGGCTGGACGATTATATGCTGGCTGAAGGTGCTGAACCGTTGAGGCGGGAGACTGACCGTGACACTGAGGTGAACTTCAGGAGGTTGGCTGCAGCGCTTCAACTTATGGGGGATGTGGACTATTCCTATTTGGAGGAGGTGGCATCGGTTGGGGTCCCGATCGGTGTGGAGGTTGAGCTGCCGAGGACGGAAGCCGTGTTTGAAGAGAAGACCCGATGGGCGGTGGAAGGCACGGAGGAGGAATACCATGATGTGGTATCTGAAAACTATGCATCGGCTGAGGAGAGCCACTTGGACATACGCCGACAAGTGCTAGAGGAGGTGGAAAAGGGCAGCATCGTGAAGATGTCCATGGAGGAGGCGCAGCGAGAGTTTGGTGGAAGGCTGGCCATAGCGGCTTTGGGCGCGGTTCCAAAGGAGCTCAATAGCGACAGGGTCAGGTTGATCCATGATGGCACCTACAGTGTGGATATCAACAGGCGCATCCGAGTGAGAGACAGGATGCGTTTTCCGTTGATTGACGATGCTGCAGCAGTGATGTGCTCAGTTGAGGACCATGTGGATCGAGAGGTGCAGAAGGTGAGGTTCTCAATGGTGTACGACATAGCGCGTGCGCACAAATTGATACCGGTGAGAAGGATGGATTGGGGGTACCAGGCATTCAGATTGCCGGGGCCCAAAGAAACGCCAGAGGAGGAGTCTGCAGTATATCTGCATACGAGAGGAACCTTTGGAGTGGCATCAGCAGCATACTGGTGGGGGCGCTGCGCTGCGTCAGCAGTGAGATTAGCGCACAACCTCGCAGATGAGCACTTGGGCTTGTGGCATTTATTGTTCGCTGATGATGGGTGGCTGACAGCTACCGGCAGGTGGTTCTGGCGCAAAATCCTATACTGGTTCTTTGTGCTGGATCTGTTTGAGTTCCCGATTAGCTGGAAGAAGGTGTCAGGTGGCTGCGTGGTGCAATGGATTGGATACCAGCTTGATGTGCAGCAGTTTACAGTGGGGATCAGTGACCGGAAGAAAGAATGGGTCAGGAGCTGGGTTGCCGCTAGATTGAAAGAAGGAGGAGTTGTGGGACGTGAGATGCGTGCAGCTCTGGGCAGACTGACTTTTGTAGCGGGAGCTCTCAGGCACGTTCGGCCTTTCTTAGGACCACTGTTCGCCTGGACGTCTATGGTTTCAGGTGGCAAGTTCACCAAGATGCCAGATGCGGTAGTGATCTTGCTGGAGTTTGTGTCGATGGAAGTGGAGAGGTGCCCCATGAGAGCAGCCACGAGGCCACCGGTCTTGGAGGGAGACTGCTTCAGGATCGACGCAAAGGCAGCAGGCGAAGAGATCGTCATTGGAGGCTGGGAAAGTTATGGGAACGTGCACACCAAACAGGCACGTTGGTTTTCAATAGCCTTGTCGAGGAGAACAGTCCCTTGGGCGTATCTGCGTGGAGATCCTTTCAGGGCGATAGCCAGTTTGGAGTTGTTGGCGGTGCTCACTGCGATTATGTTGTTTTCCAGGGATGCGCCATGGAAGGATGGGCGCAGAAAGGTGGTGTTGCCTGCCTTCACAGACAACCTCTCGAACATGCATGTTCTGAAGAAGTTTGGATCCAGCAAGTTTCCACTTTCAATAGTAGCAATGGAGTTGGCTTGTCAGTTGGAGATTGCCAAGGTGGAACTAGATCTTTCATGGGTGCCGCGTTGTCAAAATGAAGAAGCTGACGCATTGACAAATTCACGGTATGAAGAGTTTGATGAAAGTAGGAGAATCAATGTGCAGTTCGAAGACTTGAGATTTGTTCTTCTGGATCGGCTGATGACCAAGGCAGGGGAACTGGACAGTGAATTGAAATTGCACAAAACTTCGAAAGAAGCGAAGAGGTCGGCGATGGCGGAAGAAGCCAAGACGACCAGCAATAAGAAGAGGGGCGAGATGAAGTGGAAAGATCCATGGTGAGGACGGGGAGAAATAAACGATGTGTTATAAAATAGATTGGGTAATACATCTCGCGTTAGATTTGATGGTATTCACCTTTTCATTTGTCTAAAGTTGGGAAAGTGCAAATGGAAAGGTTCAATGCAAAGCTGGTAATTGCATGGAAGAAATCTTTCTATGCAAAATCAGAGACATGATGTTGAAAATAAAACATCATGTGGCATGGTGAAGCGTCGGAT
>Ga0126342_10019295_pt1 | contig 11595 bp, 11 predicted proteins | sample Cyp1metagenome_FD_92528 | JGI IMG/M metagenome (GOLD analysis project Ga0126342, IMG submission 92528) | Coral microbial communities from Lord Howe Island, Old Settlement Bay, Australia - Cyphastrea 1 metagenome | ecosystem: Host-associated > Invertebrates > Cnidaria > Coral ... | reverse complement strand
ATTAGATAGATTAGATAGATTAGATAGATTAGATAGATTAGATAGATTAGATAGATTAGATAGATTAGATAGATTAGATAGATTAGATAGATTAGATAGATTAGATAGATTAGAAAGATTAGAAATATCAGATAGATAGATAGATAGATAGATAGCTAGATAGCTAGATAGCTAGATAGCTAGATAGGATAGATAGATAGATAGATAGATAGATAGATAGATAGATAGAAAGATAGATAGATAGATAGATAAGATAGATAAGATAGATAGATAGATAGATAGATAGATACATAGATCGATAGATCGATAGATCGATAGATAGATAGATACATAAATAGATAGAAAGATAGATCGATAGATAGATAGATCAATGGAAATATAGATAGATAGATAGATAGATAGAAAGATAGATAGATGGATGGATGGATGGATGGATGGATAGATGGAAAGATAGATGGATGGATGGATGGATAGGTGGATGGATAGATAGATAGATAGATGGATGGTTGGATGGATAGATGGATAGATGGATAGATGGATAGATAGATAAGATAGATCAGATAGATTAATTAGATAGATTAGACAGATTAGACAGATTAGACAGATCAGACAGATTAGACAGATTAGACAGATGCGATCGATGAGATCGATGAGATCGATGAGATAGATGAGATAGATGAGATAGATGCGATAGATGAGATAGATTAGATAGATGAGATCGATGAGATAGATGAGATAGATGAGATAGATGAGATAGATGAGATAGATGAGATAAATGAGATAGATTAGATAGATTAGATAGATTAGATTGATTAGATTGAATAGAATGATTAGATTGGATAGATAGATTAGATAGATTAGATAGATTAGATAGATTAGATAGATTAGATAGATTAGATAGATTAGATAGATTAGATAGAATAGATAGATTAGATAGATGAGATAGATAGATACATAGATAAATAAATAGATAGATAGATAGATAGTTAGATAGATAGATAAATATATAGATAGATAGAGAGATAGAGAGATAGAGTGATAGAGAGATAGAGAGATAGAGAGATAGAGTGATAGAGAGATAGAGAGATAGAGTGATAGCGATAAAGTGATAGAGAAAGATATAGAGATATTAGATATTAGATATAGATTTAGATATTAGATATTAGATAGTAGATATTATAGATAGATAGATATTAGATATAGATAGTAGATATAGACAGATAGATCGATAGATAGATAGATAGATAGCTAGCTAGATAGATAGATAAGATTAGATAGATAAGATTAGATAAGATTAGATAAGATTAGATAAAATTAGATAAGATTAGATAAGATTAGATAAGATTAGATAAGATCAGATAAGATTAGATAAGATAAGATAAGATAAGATGATATAAGATAAGAAAATATAAGATAAGATAAGATAGAAAGATAGATAGATAGATAGATAGATTAGTATGTATGTATACATGTAAATGTTTAATGCTGTCACCCCTCACCCCAATTTCAAACCATCTCCAATTACTTGCCATAAATGGCTTGTAGAAACAATCCCCTAAATGGCATTCGGTTTACCACATCATCTTATGCAAAAAAAACATAAACATCGAGAAACGATAATCTTGTGATGAGCAAATTGTGGTTTCCCCATGGTTTTCCCATAGTTTTCCCATAGTTTTCCTCTCAAAAAGGGCTTCTTCAGATGGGATCCGATGTTGCAACGGAAGGCAACGGAGCTCCCGCCTGCCAAAGTCCATAGTGTTTCCCCATGGTGAGCCTCAGTGGATCATGGATATGTCCTCCAGCTTCATGTCATCCTGGAAAACTCCAAAACACATCATATTTATGTAATACCATCTGGTTATGACTAACATAGCCATAGAAAATCACCATGCTATTAATAGGTAAACCATCTATTTCTATGGGAAATCTATACCATGGCTATGTTAGTCATAACCAGAGGGTAATATCAGGTTCATGTCATCCAATCTCGAAGCTTCCCCAAATGGACTCGACCGGGCCCCCAGGGCCCCCAGGGCCCCCAGACTGGATGGACTTCCTCCGATTGGCCGACACTCCCTGGAAGGCTGCCACACTGAGGCCTGCCAACAGACCACCTCAATGGCTGCGACTCGACCTGTTTTCGTTAAATCATTAGATTATCGCCATTGTATATTAATCATGTATGATAGTATCATTATATCATAGGATCATTTTACTTGATTGAACTACAGTATCATGTACGATAATATTTCGATATACATGATATAAATCATTGTATGACATTGTATGAATTATCGTAGATTTTCACGCATGATGATATATTACTGATCCTCAATTGTCATGCATTATCATTGTATGGCACATTTAAGGAAAAGCCGAAATGGCTGAAAATCATTGAAAATCTAAGGTACCTGCAGGGCCCAGGCTGCCAGGCAAGGCTCTTAGATTTTGGCCCCCTACCCACCTCACCTCCCCATAAATATGTTGTTCAATACACATGTGCCATCATGTTCTTGACTACTGTAAACCCTAACCCCAGCTTTCTTGATCAACATCCTATTTTGGTACTCTTTGCGTTTCAATGAATTAAATCGTCCAAAATAGCTGGTTGGTACCGGGTAAACATAGAAGTAGAAACCCCATGGTTTCCCTAGATGATCTACATGTCTGGTGGATTTTTCCACATTTATGTTACATGTTACCTTCTGGTAATTTGTCACATAGCTATTGAAGCCATGGCCCATGGAAATAGTTGATCTACCCTCTGGTAAACTAACATAGCTATGGAAAGATCCACCATTTTAAATGGGTAAATCCACTATTTCTATGGCCATGTTCAATAGCAACGTGTTAAATTACCAGAGAAATAGTTGATTTACCTACCAAAGATGGTGATTTTCCATATCCCCCGCGCCATCCCGGGGATCACCCGGGTCTCCCGGCCCAAAAGCTGCGCAGCAACGTAGCAGGCGGCCTTGCTTCGGCCACACTTACCGCGCAGCAGCACGGCCAGGGTCACGGCCGGGTTCCTCCCAAAGAAATCATGGTTTCTGGGCGGTGTTCAGTACTGGGGAAAGGATTCAAGGACATGTTCAGCCAAGGGAAACCTTGCCAGGAACGAGCGTTTGTCAATTTGGACTGGAATTTGCGTTAGACATGGATGAACATCTTGTTTTGGTCAAAGAATCGGATGTTTTAGCACCGGAAGATGGATGAAATTTGGGGATGAGCTGAAACACGATCATAAATATACTTATACCAATTTCCAAAAATCTGATTTTTGCACCAACAATAGCAAAACTTGACTTTCTAACCGATTGGATTTTCCCAGAAATGGGGATTGTCAGCCATCCAATGGAACCCCTCAGCCAACCATGAATAGAAAAATCCAGAAGTGTTGGAGTTTGGATGAATTTGGGTTCCAAAAGATTGCAAATGTAGACTGCAGGGTCTCTCCGAAACTGCTGGATACCTCAATTTCTAGCCATTCAATCATGATAATGACGGAATATGTATGTACATATATTATGTATATATATATATATATATGTACTGTGTATATATATATAGGGTATATATAATATATACATATACAATCATATACATATATGATGTAATGTGGTAAACCCTATAATGAACCTATCATTTGGGAATGGTTTACACAACTAAAAAAATGGCAAGACATTGGTGATGTTCTTTTTCTTGCGGGTTGATTTTTCCCACATTATACATAAAATAATGCAATTACCATTGGATCTTTCAGTGATGTTCCTTAATTCAACCTGAACATCGATACCATAGATAATCCACTAGTAGATATAACCATATATATATATATAGTTTTTTTTGTTGTTCCACATGTTTTTTTCGAACAGAGGTTGGGGAGTCCACAACTACTCCACCGCGCAGTGCTGCGCAGTGCGCCCGTTTCGTCAAGGAACAGATGAGCTCCGGAGATGTTGCCCAACGAGTAGACCATGCACATCCTGTGTAGACCATCAGAATCTACGCTGGATATGACTGGATTGATTTCAGGGCAAATTCGGCAGGAAACAAATGGTTTCTACATGTTTCTACTAGTCCAGAATTACAAGGGGGCTCCAATTCTCCTATCCGTTTCAGGGAAATGGTCTCGCAATATTTTGACGATAAAAGTTGCGGGTCCAAGTTTGAGACAACATGGTTTTCCTTGGACGATGTTGTTCATCTTGGGTGATGACACAAAGTTTCCAAAGGGATTGTCCTCTCACAAGGTAGGAAATAAGAAAACATTGACTACCACGACTAACAGGTGTGTTTAGAAGGTGCACATGCATCAATCCCTGTGTTGATTGATGCGCATTTCATTTGGGGATATTTGGGGTATGGTAGCGACACCGTGCTGAACGAATATCTATAATACATTACTGATGTCCATGAAATATATTAATGTATAATGTGGACGGTACGGCAAGTGACTGCATCAACTATGTTGTTTTGCGACGTGACGTGGAAAAAAAAAACAAGACTATTCCGAAAATCGTACGGAATAGGAAAATATTGGGGTTATAAATGATGTCAAACGAACATGGTTCACGCATGGCGTGGAATCTCAACAATCAACATGCGTTATCACATTCCGTATCATCACCGAAAGCACCGCCAAGATTCAGCGCAGCTGCCGCTGAAAAAGCCGTGGATGGCGACTTTGAAACCAAGTTCATGCCAACTGTGAAGGCCTGCGCTTGCGCCACGGATGGTACTTAAACTACCAGTATAATTGGATATATACCATCTGGTTATGACTAACATAGCCATGAAAAATCACCATTTTTAATAGGTAAACCATCTATTTCTATGGGCCATTTCCCATGACTATGTTAGGTTAAATAACCAGAGGGTAAACTACCAGTTTTTTCGGGGCCCCATCTCCCAACTCCTGGGATCTAACTATGGTTTCATCCATTTTTTATAGTAACCACTATTAACCACCATTAACCACTATAGTGGTTAACAGCAATTAATAGTGGTTAATAGTGTTAATGGTGGTTAATAGTGGTCACTATAAACAGCATTAACCACCATTAATAGTAACCACTATGGACTGCTATTAATACCACTATTAACCACTACATTAGCCACTGTTTTAATTCCCCATTACTAACCCCAACTGCGCCCCACTGCATGATGTTTCTTGGTCCCCAGGGCTCCCTGCCAGCACAAAAGTGCCCAAGAACTCTGCTGCAGAGGACACCAAGAGGCCTTCCGTTTTAGCAGCTAGCCAGCTAGCGCTTCATCATGGGGATTTAATGGGGATGGAATGGAATGATAATTTGTGAAATATGTACCGATATACCCAAGACTGCTAAAGACTATTGTGTAAACAAACTAGTTGTTGTTGTTGCAAGAACGTTTTTTGCGGAAAACATATTTTTTGTCAGAAAAACAGAACACTGTGTTGATCCCCTGATTTTGCAAGGAGCAATTTAAATGACCTTTATTTCCGTCTACAAGTATGAAAGCAGGCATATTATCCGCATTTTTTTCCCCTCCTAAACAAAACCTTTCTTAACACTGCAAAAATCAATCATAGACATCCATCCACACCAGGTATCCGAATACTGTGACCACTGACACAATTGCCGCTGTTTTCGCTCGACTTGGCAAGGTGCCTGTCCTAATTGTAGATTCAATACCGCTGTCTCGCTGAGCAAAATGGTCAGAAATTCAGACATACCCTCTGGGAAAATCACCATATTCACCATGTTAATAAGTAAATCATTATAAATTATCATGTTTATCATCGAACTAAACGGGCCATGTTACATAGCAAGCTGTTAAATCACCAGAGGATATCATGTTATCTGTTGTGGTTCCCTTAGCCCGTTGTCCCAGTGCCTGGCTCGTGGGCCTGCAACGTCTCATCCGTAGCATCCTGGAGGGAATTGGAGGCTGGGCCCCACCTGGAAGTGCTAAAGACACAGAACCGAAAGAAAAACACGTCAAATTTCAACAATAAAACGGTGAAATCCAATGTTTTCACAAGTCCTGCAATACAGTTTACATGGAAACCCTGGTGCTGGATAGTAGATATGCTATGCCAACCTTAAAGAAACCTAAAAGTTGCATCAATTTCCATTGGTCAGCAGAAGCAAACAAAACCGATTTTATCAAAAAATTGGCGATGTACCCACAATTAATCGGCAATTTTTAAAGAGAAAATCATTTTCCAAAACTGTGGGATTTCCGCGTTTCCCACAATTGTTCCATCATTTTCCCAGAGTTCTCCAAGATTTCTTCAAAATGTCCAAGGTTTTCCAACAAAAAACATGGTTTCACATGTTTTTTGGATCATTTCCCATGTTTTGCCATGTTTTGCCGACTTCTCCCGCGATGTCCCGGGACTTTCCCATCGCTTCGGCGGTATAAAGGGCGTCCTCCGCGAACTCCTCGCGGCGCAGCAGCCGAAAGACGCCGGCCGCCGAGGCGCCGCCCAGGAGCTCGGCGACGCACCAGAGCCAGCACCAGTGGATCTCCTGGGACCCAGAGATTTTGGATGAACAATCCCATGATCATCCCATTAATTATCCAATGGCAATATATGGCAATATATGATGATAACGTATGATATCATATTTATTATCTCCACGGTTCCATGGTTTATACTTCCGTTGGATGTACCCTTTGGACATTTAACAGTGATTAATGGTGATTAATGGTGATTCATGGAGGTTATTAATGGCTAATAGTGAATTAATGGTGATTACCCTCTAGTTATGTCAACAGTTTGCTATTGAAGCCATGGCCATAGAAATAGTGGATTTACCCATTTAAAATAATCTCCACGGTTCCATGGTTTATACTTCCGTTGGATGTACCCTTTGGACATTTAACAGTGATTCATGGTGATCAATGGTGATTAATGGAGGTTATTAATGGCTAATAGTGAATTAATGGTGATTACCCTCTGGTTATGTCAACAGTTTGCTATTGAAGCCATGGCCATAGAAATAGTGGATTTAGCCATTTAAAATGGTGGATCTTTCCATAGCTATGCAAACGTTTACCAGAGGGTATCATCCCATTAATTATCCAATGGCAATATATGGCAATATATGGCAATATATGGCAATATATGATGATATCACGTATGATATGTATATATATATATATATTTATGATCATCATGGTAATATATGGCAATAAGCTATAGATTCTGTAATACGATAATATCTGATATATCAAAAAAATAGTGATAAAATGTATATAACAAATATATATATATACATATACATAATGATGATGATATCCCCAAGCACCTCAACCCCCCGCTCGCCTTGCCACTGGTATTCCCCAGACTCAACGCCAGTGCCGGGTTCAGTGCGGCACCGGACACGGCGCCCACAGCGTGGCCACCCGCCACAATGACGAAGCCAATGGCCAGGCCATAGAACTGGTTGGGGTCCTAACCCACGGTGGAAATCATGAAAAATCATGGGCTATGACAGCTATGATTTGGGGAATCTTATGATATCTATAATTGATGGGGTCAATCCGGATATGGATTGGATATGGAAAATTGGTTTTTGGGTTATGGCATTTATATGGAATATCTAAGTGATGTATACAAATGATGTATACAAATGAAATCAGTTTCAATCAATATCGGGTGCCTTAAATCTTGACCCATGCGTAGCAAGGCTGCAGGGGTGCTGTTGGAAATCCATGTAGCAAGGAAGTCTGGTTACATGATATGGTACTGATACTTTACTTAGTGATTACAACCTATACAACATATATACCAAACATGAGTGCATACATATATATATAATATATATATCAATATATATATATATATATCAATATATATATATATATCAATTTATATATATATGCACATTATATGATTATATATATATAACATACAAATACTCTCTGTAAAAGAACAATACATGTACCAACTCCAAGGGGCGCTGCCAGGATTGGTGCGTTTCGAGGCAGCGCAGTTTAGCACCACAAAGACCAAGACGAAGGTGTAGAAGAATTCAGCCACAAAGCAGGACCCTGCCAGGTCGAAAAAAAAAACAAGGGGACATTTTGGGGATGGATTTAAGGGATGATCAATGGAGATAAAATGGGGGATTTCTGGGGATTTGGGATGATAAATGGAGATGTCTGGGGATTTCAGCAAGAAATAGAGGATCTCTGTAAGAATCATAATGATAATGATGGATTTACCTGCACTAAATGGTGATGTCTTTCCATAAACAAAGGGATTGAACTGATAGTTGATATGAACCTGCTGTTTAAATGGAGTGGTCTTGCATGGTCTTATAGGTCAACAATGGTGGTTTTCAACAGCGATGTTACATTGTTTTGGATAACAAAAACACCAATAAAGAGGTAAAGAGAATGGATTGGGAGATGGGGATTAAACTAACAGCAATGGGTGTTTCAAGGATTTCAAGCAGAAAAATGCTGATGTCACTGACAAATATGTCTTCAATGACTTAGCGTTCCAATGTGCTTTTCGAGCCTGCGCCAAATGGCAAGATGGGTGCCACCATCACATAGTTGGGAGCACAAATGCAGCGATAAGCCAAGGCAGCCGAGAAAGCACCAATCAATTGCGCGGCCCAGTACTTCAACCTGAACTGAAAATGATGGAGGATCTTCGGTTTGGCAAAAAAAGGTGCACCAAAATAAAGCTAGAGTTCATGTACGGTAGCAGCATGTAGCAACAAGCAACATGTATTTAAAGATCTGTTTTTTTTGTCTGCCTGACTCATTGATCTACCCAGAAATTCCACCAGAATTTCTGCTCCTATCCTCGCCACTTGTGCTGAGGGGCATCTGAAGCCAAGGCATCTTGCCCGAAATGGCCAAGCCCAAAGAGACAGCGGGGTTCAGATTGCCTCACACAGATGGCCCCTGGGTTTGCGCGACCCAGGTGGATTGAAAATATCGAAACAACAAATGCGCCCTGCAAGGGAAAGTTGCAGGAAAGCAATGGCTGGTTTTTTTGATGGTTTTAAGTTTTAGACGGTTTTAGATGGTTTTCGATTCAGATCACTTAAAGATTCCAAACATTTCAACTGGGCTGTACTTAGTTCCCTGACCTGCGCCCTTGAAAACGGGAGTACCACCAATGTAGATATCCACTGGCTGGGTCAGAAACAGAATGGCTGGGATGTTCACCCAAAGTTTCCGGCATCAACACATATTTTTCCAACGCTGTACGAGTCTGCTGTAGCTTCTGTGAAGAAAGATATTTAATATAATATGCCTGTTTACTTTTGCATCCAAGTTGCATCCTACTTAGAAACTAGAACATCTACAACTCCTAAGAAAAAAATCTGACTAAGTCTACTTTCATCTACTTCCCTAATAGAACGGGTAAATTACCACCCCTTGTTGCCATTCCCCGCCTCCAGAGATGGGTCCTGTGGCATAGACCATCACCTCGCCGTTCATGGGCGTGTTTAGGATCTGTTTTTTGGAGGAGATGTGATAAAACCATCATGAATCTTCCCCTGAAAACCAGATTTACCATGCGGATGTGCAGTACTAACAGCCATGAACTAATGAGGAACATTCGTTGATGAACCATCGGACGGAATGTGGGCATACATGAGACAAAGCGGTTTGCCGTGTAGGTGATGAACACCAAAGGTCAGATCCCCTTAAAACTGTGTCACCTCCCAATCTGGGTGTGTCTGACAATAGATTAACCCAAACTCCCATGGTTGATGATCCTTTTCACTAAAGTTACCATAAATGGAAGAGAGTTGCGGATGATTCCACCCTTTGCAAACACACCCAATTGCCATTATCAATCAATTAAATCCTTGTACTTGATGGTTAAATCTCCGTAAAACGGGTGGTTTACAATAGTTTACAAGTTGAAATCCCGTGAAAATCCAAATAAATCAGACCAAAACGCTAAAAAGAATTTGGTTGTGTATCCCATGATGTCCTGTTCTGTCCTGATGGTATCCCCATATTAACCCATGATATCCCCATATCAGCACCCAGTCACCATCAACAGCGCTGCAATGGCCGTGGGAGCCCAGGGTGCCGGCGCAGGCCCTGTCACTGCGCATCCTGGGATTCATCCATACATAGACCATTTTTGTCCACATCTAGTGGTGATTTTACCCTAGGGCATGTGTTGGGTATTGATGTTGGGTATTGATGTCGGGTATTGAAGCATAGGCTCTTGGACATATTTTTTAAACACAGGTTAAACATTCATTTTTGGGTGTATGAGATTGTCTCTACCTCTGAAACCTTCAATTTTCAAATGTAGAAAATTATTTGAAGATCTGACGCCATCCATTTTTTTGGGGGGTACAATTTTGAGCCATTCCCAAATTGGGTTTTAATCGGATAAAGGAACAGGAGGGATTGCCATTCAGATGTTCCTTCGGGTGAAACTAGACTCGGCTTGGAATCAAAAGTTGCACACATCAAAGAACTGGACTTAGTATGTGATTAATATTGATTAACATTGGTTAATGATTCCATCTGATTCAATGATCATTAATATTGATGCACGTGTCATCACTGGGCACCCCCACCCACCACCAGGACCAGGCAGAAGGTGCCCAGACCTTCAGCCTTGGAGCAGAAGGAGCACCCCGTGAAGGTTTTCCCTTGGAGAATGATTTGATACAGTTAAAATATGTTAAAATCATGTATTAACACCCCAACATACTATGATGTCATTGGCTGATTTTTTAAAATGTTGATATCTAAACACCTCCAAGTTTAGAGAATGTTTGGGATATTTAAGTATTAACATCTCGAAAATCTGAGAACTCTAGAGTCTAGAACAGAATTAGAACGATGATGTTTCAAAGAACCCATCGTTCTCTTGGTCACAGCACGTTTCGTTTCAGACCAGCCAGGTCACCAGCAGGGTAGGACTCAGCGGGTTGGACGGAAGCTTCCACTGCCAAGTCCATGGCATGACCCACTTCCAGCCGCCTGTGGCCTTGCAGAGGTTTAGTGATTGGAAACGTGTTTTAGCGATTGGAAACGTGTTTTACCCTAGTTTTACCTGAGGGTACACATACAACATGTTGTGGAAACCCATGGTTTCCCGTTTGGAAAAAATATAATTTTAAAATGATCTACAAATCTGGTGGGTTTTCCAGATCTACATTAGTTTAGAGGAGGGTAACTTTACGCAACCGACTAAGTGACTATATTAATGTGCCATGGTCAAGTTGCATCCCATGCCATGCCATGGGAATCCGATTGATGACCATCCCCTCAATACAGGTGTCACGGTGCTCCAACGAGTGACAATGGCACATATCAAAAATCTACGTTTTCCAGATGTTTGTTCCCCCTTCCCACCGGTCTTGAGTCATCGTTTTGTTGAAAGTCACATTAAAATCGCAAATAGTATCAAATAGTAAGATATAGTTGGCTAAATATATATATATATATATATGTGAAAGCAGTATCCCAATCAGAGTCATTTGACTCCATCCATCTGGCCAGGTCAACCGAACATTCATATCGTGCTGCATTCGCCAAGACTCGCAGGCACGCTGGTTCGAGGACGAAATGGAGCGAAGCCTTGTGGTGTGAACCTAGGTAGGT
>Ga0126342_10019294_pt1:0-10000 | contig 11595 bp, 9 predicted proteins | sample Cyp1metagenome_FD_92528 | JGI IMG/M metagenome (GOLD analysis project Ga0126342, IMG submission 92528) | Coral microbial communities from Lord Howe Island, Old Settlement Bay, Australia - Cyphastrea 1 metagenome | ecosystem: Host-associated > Invertebrates > Cnidaria > Coral ... | reverse complement strand
ACAAACAAACAAACACGTCATGTTCCCCTAGAAAAAAACAAAAACAATCAACAAGCCTGCAGTAGAATGGCACATCAACCAGCAACACACATGGTATCAACGTCTGTAAGAGGCCGCGTCGGTGATGACATCGGCGAGTGACATTTTGATTCTTCAAGTGTCCAAAACTTTGGTAGTTTGCGTTTGTTCAATATCCTTCATCAAATTCGTTGTTCATTTTCTATGGAATGGTTATATAATATAATTGAAGAATGGGAAATGGTGTGTTTTACCGTTTTCCCACAATGAAACTGTCATTTTTTGATCCCGGTCTGTCGTGCAAAACTTTGCCGCTTCTATTTTTCAATGTTTTCCACAAAGTTCGCCAAGTTTGTTGAGAAAGTTGCCTGTAAGGGTTTCCGCACACACCAGCATACAAGTACTTCCAGAGCTTTGGAAGTCTTGTCTGCAGTCTTTGTGTGAGTGCCACTGCCTTGGACTTGGATTTTCAACCAATCCCATTGTCCGAGTGGAAGCGCAAATGAACGTACACTAGCATAGCATGACGTAAGTGCCAGAGCACGCCGGGTAGCGTAGCATGACATATATATGTGTCAAAGCGCAAATGAACACACAGTAGCGTAGCATGAAAGTGCAAAAGACGCACAGTAGCGTCGCATGATGTATGTGTAAAAGAGCAAGGAATCATCTACCCATCGGTCATCTTCCATGGCAAATTGTTGAATTATCATGCACAGAGTATTTCTTTGTTCACTATGAAATCCCATGAAATCCTGGCACATGACCATGAAATGTTTGGTTTTGTCGTTTGTGTGTAATATGTGTGTCTGAGCGCACCCATGAATGTGCAGGACGAATCTGCAGATGACCGAGGAGCGTGTTTGCCAGGGGGGAAAGGTTGAGCATCCAATGGTTTCAAACCTCATGTCTCCCTTTTTTGGCCCTATAATTTGACCCATCTTGACCAATTTTGTTTTGCATTATCACAATCCGCGAAGGGGAACCACAATCCATCTGATATACTAATCAATATTGATTGGGATTTTCTTGTGGGTATGCTAATCAATGTCTGAAACATTGATGATTATATGGGGTTATACAAATCAATGCAAATCATATTGGGGACTATCATGGATTATCAAAATCTATGAAGGGGGAATGCCGTTCTCAACCAGGCAGTTTTTCCTGGACGACACAGGGTTTCGAACACTGCTCAATCGGACATATTTTTAGGGAATACTAAGAATGAAGAGGATTTAAATCCTAGTTTTAGGGCTGAACATGGACAAAAAGGTCCTCATTTTTTTTCACATTGCCATTGGGACCTGCTAAAAACATCCAACAATTCAAAAAAAACATGCTTATCAACTACTTTAATACCAATGTTGGAGAGTGTCGATTTTGAAAGTATGATTGTTTCCTGTATCAAAATTATGTTTAAATCAATGCTGAGACGGTGACGACCGATTCCATGGTTTTATGACCATATGTGCTAAGGTCCAATGTTGGACTATATATCCATAAAAGGGGGCCTTCAATTCACAGAGATTATCATATACTAATATGATCTAAAATGTTTATATATCACGTATATATTGTTGCATGATATTGTGTCACACAGTCACACATCATGTATCATAATATATATATATATTCTTAATATGAGCCACCGCAAAAACCCCGGCAATACTAAATATGTATTGGACGGACATTGGTTTATGGAAATTGATGGAACTTGTTAAAAACACACGGTAAGCGATGGGACCTTCCCAAATTAGTGATACCCCTTTTCAAGGTTATGTCATTGTATTTCTCTAATATCCACATTAGCGATACCCAAATTGGACGTTGATGTCTGTGAATTATATATATATATAAATGTAGCAGTTTCCTGCAAGCGATACCCCCCAAGTTTACCATATATCATTATTGTACAAATGTGTGGTAAGCGATGGGACCTTAACAAATTTGTGGATGTCCTTTCCATGAACCTAGGGTTTTCGAGATTGCTCATTCATACATATATATATATATATACATATATATATATACATATACATATACATAAAATCCCTGTTGATTATACTATATAGTTTCGCTGTACTTTCTCGATATCTGAAAATATGTTATACGTATATAATATAAATATATGTATATATAAGTATCTGATATACTGTACACCCATTCTGTTCGGACTCCCATGGCATGGGTGTCAGTTTCTTCACTAGGCTTTTTTTTTAGCTCGCAGGATCCGTGGTAGCCTGACCCTTGCTGGGCCGTCACCGGCCACTACCACAACTGGTACCCTCTGGTAAACATACCAAAAACTATGGGACATCACCATGCTATCCATGGGTAAATCAACTATTTCTATGGCCATTTTCAATAGCAATGTTTGATTATGTTTGTTTACCAGTGGGTAAGCAGCTTGTCTCACTGCCAAAGCAGGAGCACAGTTGTGTAGCACAGCAAAGTGTAGAGAGGATTTGTGGTGCTCGGATGGGGATGTTCCAGACCGGCTCTTAGCCTAACGAAGATACGTTTCAAACGTATTGTTTGGACAGTATACTTGGGATCAATCCCAATCTTTGATGGTTTCAGATCTGTTTTCTCTTGGCCGAAGAACTTGAATAACTACATTCCCACCATAGCATGGGTGACGACTCTCCACACGAATGTATTCGATTAGGTACCGGAGATTCCCAAAAAGGTTCAGGCACCATATCGAAAGCAGGGTGCACCATATCGAAAGCAGGGTGAATATTAGATGTGTGTTGGTGTTTGGATATCTGTGTTTCCAGAGATATCCAACTGTTTATTGTGTTTATTGAGTTTATTCATTCCTGGAAACACAATAATAGGAAACAAGTTTTACTCACTACTGAATATTTATTGAGATTCCAACATCAATAATTCTGCTGTTTTAGGCGATTTCGCGTCAACTCGCCGGGTATCCAAATCTGGCGAAGCCTGAACGGTGTGATAAAGTCAACTCTATGCCAACGCCATTCCCATTGGGTTCCCATTAAGGCCGTTGATTGGTGCCCGGCTGGATTTTCCCGGCTCGATTGGCTCCTTCAATTTGGAGCTTAGGAAAAAAATAGGGCTACCCCTAGTTATCATCCAAATTTTACTAGGATTTTCCATGAAATAAAGAATCCATTTCGGGATATCCCCATGTCAGGAAACCCCCATTTGACCCCCGGCCATTCTTGGTGCTTCAATGCTCCATAATTCTTCTCTTGCCGCTTTCGCGCGACCGCGCGGCAAGCAGCTGAAGATGTTTCACCCCAATACGGACCAACAAAAAGATGCATCGGGAGTGGAGTATATGTTTAAAAAATACACTGTTTGGGAGTTTGGGATATATGATATGCCATTCTAGATATTTTTGGATAACAAATATATATATATATATAATTATGCAATGTTTGAGTCTATTCAAATCCTGTGTGGTTTCTATATATATATATATATACTTGGAACGCTGGGATGATACTGTAGTCCCTTGTGTAATTTTTTCAGGGATGAAAGCATGGTAAACATTTGTTCAGCCAAATCCTTTAATTTCAGTCTTTGTGCCACACATGAGATCACATGAGATGATCTGAGCACGGATTTTTTGAGGTGAATGGTTCACCCGCAGTCACAAACTCCTAGTGCCACCATAGCAATGCTTGTCATGTGCCTGGAAGCCAACTGACCCCTAGAGTTGCTTTGGGACTGCGCCTAATTTCGGTGGGCAAACACAAATGCTTGAGAAGATTGAAAAAATCATGTCCTATATATAGGTATTGCATGTTTTTGCCTGTTCATCCCGTTGATATCAGGGTTCATGGAGATTTCACCAAATCACCAAATCACGGGGATAAACTCAGCAAAAACTCAGTTAAAATTGACCTTCAGTGATATGATCGACCAACTTACCAATCCAAATCCTGCATGTTGGTGAACATCACCATTTATTTTAATCGATTAACATATATCACCTGTTGGTGGTTTGGAACATTTTTTATTTTTCCATATATTGGGAACAATAATCCCATTTGACTAATATTTTTCAGAGGGGTTGAAACCACCAACCAGATCATATCCCATTATACCTTCAATATATCCCAATGAAATGGCTGGTTCAATCCCCACATGTCCAAATTCGTTGCTGACATCGCTCAAATGCCGAACAACAAATTATCCGTTTGCCCGGAAATCACCCATACATCATAGGCCTCGTGAAATCATCATTGAAATTCCCATACAAATCTCATAGAAATCCCCAGAAACTCCCCACGTTTGCTGCTCGAATTGCCAGGCGCCCGATGTCGCGAAGTCTTCCTCCGCCGTGTCGGGGCCGGGGCGTTTTGACATGGGCTGCGACAAGAAACGGGGCGGGGTTGACCCATTGAACATCAAGAGACATAGAGAGAACATGGGGAAAATGCGGAGAGAATATGGCAAACATATAGAACAAATATATGGAGAAATCATAGAAACATTGAGAAACGTGGTGATAAGGATGCAACAAATTGGAGCACTCACATGATTTGACTGGAACAAAAACGTAAGCTATCCAAGTCCGGGAAGACTGGTAATTTAACATAGCTATGAAAAATGGCCCATTCATAGATGATCTAACTATATATTAACTATTAACCATGGTGATGTTCATTGATTTTCCAAACTATATTAAATTACCACGGGTATGTGGTGAGTTGTTGAGGAACAGCTGCCCCCACTTGAAGATTCGCACAGCCATCGCAGCTGTGCGTCTTGTTGAAATGTGGTGATAAATCCTGGCAAATCATTTTTTTTGGCAATGAAACACAGCACAAATTGCAATCACAATTCCTGAAGAAACACATAGTGTAGATAGTGTAGAATTATCTAGACCATGATCTAGAAAAGTATCTAGAAACACTTTACATTTTTCAAGACGAAACTAGGGTGCTCCAATGTTTTTCTTGGTGAAATGAACGGTGAATCCGCTCCTGCCTGCCACACCGTGTCATTGGTGCCTTGATGTGCCAGGGGACCCTGCGTACTCCTTGTCACGGAGAATGGCATGGGCATGCGGATTCCGTTGAACAGCAAGAGGACGGCACTTTTTCAGATCCAGTCGGTGATTTTGGGAAATCCTTGGAAATTTTCTAAAAATATGCAAAGATATACTGCTTGGTGGTGACTGGAACATGAATTTTACTTTCAATAATATATGGGATGTCATACTTCCCATTGACTTTCACTCATATATTTTTCAGAGGGTTAGGTCAACCACCAACCAGATGTAGTCTACAAATGGAAACAAAACATCTACAAATGGATCATGGAGGTCTATTTTTAGGAGAATTCCTACACTATTTTTGGAGGTCTATCGCTGGGAAAATCATCGAAGATCTCTGGGGTTTCACCGATCAATAAACCAGCCGACTGGGGATGTTTTTTTTGGGGAACAAAAAAGGCATGCGGAATGATGGTTTCATGGTGGTTAAAAAACATAAACGGAATATATAAAATATACTCAGAGGATCATTCCTAAAATGGTCCATAGTTACCATAGTTTTAGGAACGATCCCCTGTTGATACTCCATAAATATTCTTTCGGAGCAGATACTTAGGGAATGATCCATGATGATCGCCGACGAATATGTTTCAGGCATTGGCTTGAAACTACCAAGGAGTAATCGATCATAGAACTCTTGAACAACTTCACCATGTGATGTCATGGTGATGTGTTTTTCTCATGGTCATCACTGGGGATGGGCCATGGCGGCCATGGGAAACATCGCAAGTTGAGGAAAAAAATGCCCCCACTGGAGACGTGCATCTAGATGACTATGGTCTCTTTGGTTTCGGAAGATGTGTTTGGATATGTTGGGCATCCGCAAAATCCAAGCGTTTAGTTCATCATGTTTCCTATTAAAAATTGCAATTTTGTGAGGTTGAATCACCCATTTCCAGGATTTTCCAGGTACCAAAAGCCAGTGCTGATGATCCACAACATCAGCCAGTCAAACCACCAGCTGCGCGATTGGTGAGGATTGGCCTCGCTCGCAAGGGTGGCAGGGGCAAGAGGGTCATGAAGCTGCTCGGGCGAGAATTGGCTTGCTCCCCTCAGAATTTGTCTACAGAATTGCCCTTTTAGGGTCCATTTTGGAAGAGAGGGGTACATGTTTAAATATTGTTGCTTTCAGACAGAAATTCATGAGTTGCCGGGTTGAATTCATCCAATTCTTCGAGGATCTTCAAAGAAAAGTACATAGAAATAATCAGACGCCAGAGAAGTGGGGGGTCAGCAAGGTTTTACGGATGCCTCCTTTGAGAACGTGCATCAAGGAATCATGGCAAGTTCTGCATAGCTCTGGGGCCCAAGATGCGAGGAACACTGCCCTGTATAATATGATAATATATGATATGTCTGTACTTTTTCCCCGGTGAAAATGGTCCAAACTTGCCAGGGGTCTGCTGCCTTCAATGCCGTCATAAATTGCCCAGCTGAGGATCCCCATCGGACGAGAACTTGACCATGGCACATGTGAAACTTTATAAACCCCATCGATACCCTCTGGTAATTTAACAGTTAGCTATTGAAAATGACCCATAGAAATAGTGGATTTACCGATTGAACATGGTGATTTTCCATAGTTATGTTAGTTTACCAGAGGGTAATGATAAAGCTGCGGAACCTTGAACATGTTCTCCGAACACCACCCGACAAAACTTGTGAAAATTCACAAAATCAAACGATTTTTGGGGATAGAATGGACATCTTCATGAAAATAGTATTCTCTGATATCCTCTAATCATGAAATACACCCCTCTAAACCTGGGTTTATGATATTGGCTATTCGGCTATTCATTTCGGGGGCCCAATATGGGAGTATTTAAGATGATCAGGGTGATGTACTGTACGGGGCAGTGCCATTGTGATCCATGGTCAAGCTACATGGTGAATGCGGCGTGTTTTTTTCATAAGCTGTCCACCAACATTGGATCAATTTAAATTGTTTCTTTCATTGGATTGATATTTTGTTTCTTTACAATTTTGATAGACTTCAATCGAGTTTTGAAAGAAACAAAAGCTGTCCCTTGATGCTTGTTGCATTTAATATGAAAGCGGGCTAAAAGTGTGCAAAGATGTCCAAATTAACCAGGCCTGATGTGCACTAACATGGCACCTTCCCTGCACATATCCCACTCATATGTTTTAAGATAGTGACCTTACCATGAAACACATGTTGTTTTCTTTGTACAACAATAGTTTTCGGGATAGTATAACCAACCATTCATTGAAACCATTGTAAAATGTTTTCCATGAGGGTTTTTGACACTGCTCACTCACCTATAATATCCTATAATATTATCATGCAATTGTTCATGCAAAGTGGTGCCCCTAGTTATAAGTTTGTTTAAAAAAAACACAGGCATAGTTATAGTAACACCGTAACACCCAGCAAAATAGTGGTGAATGCGTTTTCTTTTTTTTGATAATATATATATATATATAGTCACCAGCAACCCCAGCTGACTTAAAATTCCAGCTTGGTGACCATCATCATCTCAGGGTGCAAGATGATGATGAAGTGGTGTCGGTTGGGGCGCCTGGCCTGTCGCCGATCCACCATCCCCAATGCCTTACCATGCATGGGTGGAAAAAAAACCATCAACATATGGCTGATGATTGCTAACATTAGCCCACTTTCAGACAAACCCAATTTAAGTTGATATTATGTTGATATATTTTGAATATGTGTGACGTCGTCAGTTTTTTGGATATGTCAGTGAGAATTCTGGAGTATTCTGGAATATCCTGTTGTTGATTCAAGATGTTTAGATACACCACATCTTCTAATTCTAAACCCATTTATGTATTCATTCAGTGTCATTTGAATATGTAATTCGTGATACATGGGTTTTGACAACATGTGTGGATGTTTAGATGTTCGGGGTCTGTGAAATATTTGTTTGATAAACGCCCTGGCGTCAATGTCGAAACTGACGAGCTGGTGAGCCATTGTTGGAGTTTTTTATGCTACGCTGCGTGTTCAAACAATATCAAAATGGACGAGAACCATCTGGTAGAATTACCATTTTTAATGGGAAAACTCACTATAAATGGGTCATTTTCAATAGCAAACTGTTAGTTTACCAGAGGGTATGATGAATCAATTCATCCACTTTTCAGAGTTCATTGATATATTGTAGCTGGTTGGTGGTTTGGAACATTTTTGTTTTCCCATATATTGGGAATAATCATCCCAACTGACTTTCATATTTTCAGGGGGGAAGGTATACCATTTCCATAATATATGGGATAATCCTTCCCATTGACTAATATTTTTCAAGATGGTTGAAACCACGAACCAGGTAGTGTTGTTAAATGTTATTGCTCATGATTATCCCATTATCCCATGGCGCTTGGAAAGCACCTAACACTTTGGGAAATCCCAAAGACCTCAGGTATTTTTCTAAGCACTATCGCATGTTCGCCACCCTGAAAACATATGAAAACATGGGTTAAGATGATCTCATCATCATTTATCTTCCATCCTGTATTATCCCATCCTTGTTTCCCATATTTGAAGCATATGATCATCCTATGTTTGCTACACTTATCCCATGTCATATATGGCCCCCTTTTATCCCATATCGTAGTTAAATTTATCCAACTACTTATACCATCATATAATTATCACTGGATACACTTATAACTATTATAATATGTTTTTTTTTTGGATGTGCCTGTTTGGGCCCGCCTCCTCCCAGCTGCTTGGCTTTGCGCAATGGCAGACGAGATGCATTCAAATAGTACATTGTTCGCCCCAAAGCCGCAGGTTTTGGAAATGTGAACATTTCCTTCTGGCCAAGAGTTGCCAACATGTTTCAGACATTATTATTGACTTCTGTTGGGCGACGGCGCCCATGGCGGCTGCGCCCATGGCGGCTGCAGTGGCAGATTGCAGTTGCAGCGGCTGTGGCGCTGTGGCAGATTGCAGTTGGCTGTGGCGCTGTGGCAGATTGCAGCTGCTGTGCCATGCAGCTGTGGCGGCTGTGGCACTTGTGGCTGTGGCACTTGTGGCTTGGTTGTTCTGAAAGGATTTGGAAACAAAGAAAACAAAGACACCATACACAATACGTTCAAACTTGCTTATGATGCCGCGTTCATAGGGGGGGATGTGGTGGCAGGGGCAGTTCAGCCAAATAAATCGCTGCTCCATTTTAACATGTCAGGTTTCTCTCGGATGTTTGCGTTGTCGGGGGAAGATACGGAATAGATTAGAATAGCAAAGACATGCAAGGACTGCCCCCTCGTGTTTTCGTGTTGAAATCATTTGCTATTGCGGCTTGGCATTAGGAATTTCAGAGCTCACCTGTTGACCTTTTCACATTCTTTGGAAAGATTGTTTTGGAATAGATTCTTTTTTATAGGGATCCTGATCCTGCCTTCCACCATCTTCCACTATAGAAAGATGAGGCAACGGTGGAGCAAATGGCGACAGCAGCTGCTGCGACCTTGGAACAATGGCATTGTCAGAACTGTGACCTCTCACGGTATCTCGCGGTGATTACCTTCAATTTATGGCCGTGTCAACGGAGAACACGAATTGAGAAAATTGAGGTTCAGACCCACGACATTCTTGGGGTGCCCTATCAGGCAAACCCAGCTCTGTGAATTTGCACGATCTTCGTGTCAGTGCCACTGTGATCCTCTATGTACTGTGTATGCATGTACATGCATTACCTTGGACACGTACATGTAAACAGACATCTCAGATTTTCTCCACTTTTGGCGGCTACAAATGTGACGTCATGTGACGTCATGTGGCTACCATGTCTCATGATCTCTGGTTCATCGATAAACGCATGTAAACGCCAAGTTTGTCGTGCCAGGTCTACTTTGGAGTTCACGAATGTGAGGTGGGTTTCACCAAGCGGATCGAAGCGTTTGGTGCTGCCATGTTGGAAGCCCAGATGACCGGAAAGCAACAGCTGCAGTTCGCAGTTT
>Ga0126342_10019293_pt1 | contig 11595 bp, 9 predicted proteins | sample Cyp1metagenome_FD_92528 | JGI IMG/M metagenome (GOLD analysis project Ga0126342, IMG submission 92528) | Coral microbial communities from Lord Howe Island, Old Settlement Bay, Australia - Cyphastrea 1 metagenome | ecosystem: Host-associated > Invertebrates > Cnidaria > Coral ... | reverse complement strand
GCTCTGTTCCAAGCTCCCCCTCTCATTTCGTACCCAAAGGCTGAAGCGAAATAGTCCACTGCATAAAGGAAGCTCCTCGGTGTCAGGTATCCAACTTGTTGATGCATGAGGTGTTCTACAAACAGATAAGAGGCTGCTTAGAGAAGAAGTAGCTGAGACAAGAGGTACCTCACAAAAGAGGTTGCTCAGTGAAGAAGTAGCTCAACAAAGAAGTAGCTCACTCATCCATCCATCCATTCCTTCCTTCCTTCCTTCCTTCTTTCCTTCCTTCCATTCATTCCATTCGTTCGTTCGTTCGTTCGTTCCTTCGTTCGTTCCTTCGTTCCTTCATTCCTTCATTCCTTCATTCCTTCATTCCTTCATTCCTTCATTCCTTCATTCCTTCATTCCTTCATTCCTTCATTCATTCATTCATTCGTTCGTTCGTTCGTTCATTCATTCATTCGTTCGTTCGTTCATTCATTCCTTAGTTTGTTTGTTTGTTCGTTCGTGCGTTCGTCCATCCATCCATCCATCCATCCATCCATGCATGCATCCATCCATCCATCCATCCATCCATCCATCCATCGTTCGTTCGTCCGTCCATCCATCCATCCATCCATCGTTCGTTCGTCCGTCCATCCATCCATCCATTCATTTCCATTCCATTCCGTTCCGTTCCGTTCCATTCCATTCCATCTGTTCATTGGTTCACTGATTCAATGATTCACCCTTTCATTGGCTAGTTGATTCGATGAGTCATTGATTAGTTGATTCGATGAGTCGTTGATTCGTTGATTCATTGATTCATTACTTTATCGACGATTCATGGACTCACTGATTTGTTGACTCATCGACTCACACTCATTCATTGTTTCATTGAGTCACTGAATCATCGATTCATGTCATGTCATATTCGCATCTCGCTCATTCGTTGATGCGCCTCACAACTGCAACAATTCATAGCTCTGCGTCGCAAAAACTTTCCTATAGGCCATTGATTTTTCGAAACTTCTGCCCCAGCATGGGGCAGCACTACTGGTATCCGACTATACCACCATACTTTGTGCTTAAATCCCCCTGTTTGTTGCTTAACCCCCAGTTTCTGTTCCCGTTTTTTGGCGCCAGGAAGAAGCCGGTGCCGCAACTCAGCACCTCAGCGAACGGCTGGCGTCCGGGGATGAAGCGTTCCCCCATCGATGAGCTGAAGCGTCAAGTGCAAGGCGCGGACACAACGAGGGGTTGGATGCCAAGTGAAACCATAAAAAGGTGGCATGGTCACTATATATGTAAAGATATACATACATACATGCATTTTTTTATGTATGCATGTAAATATATATATATACACACATGTAAATGTATATGAAAATGTATATGCAAATGAATATGTATACACATGATACATACATACATACATACATACATACATACATACAGGCATGCATACATACATACATACAAACATTTTTTATTTATGTATATATATACATGTACATGTATATTTATATGTAGATGTATATGCAAATGAATATGTATACACATGATACGTAATACATACATACATACATACATACATACATACATACATACATACATACACAGACAGATATACATACATATACATATACATATATATATATTATTTGTGTGTATATATATATATATGTATTTTTGTATTTACATCATATGCATACTATACATCATATTTTTAAAATTTTTACACATCTACCTATAGTTATAGCCATAAAGATACCGTATGGATGTGCGTTGGATTCTTTATAATGCTTGAATTTACACGCACACACACACATATATATATATCGTAGGCCTGTGAATGATTGGACATGAGCATCTGCAATGTGGCCATTGATGTGCACATTTTTTTGATATTTCCAATCTGCGTCCCAGGGCCAGCTTTCTTTAAGACCCCACAGGAAGGCCCCAAACGATAGCTTAATGTTGGTTTGTTTCACTAAGCTAGCGGCTAACATTTGGATTCATGGTGGATATATGTCATGTGATATTAATAATTGCTTGAAATTATTGACCCAAAGTATTGACTTTAAAAAATGACCAAACGGGGAAGGAGTGAAACATGTCAAAAAATATTTCGTTGTTTGCATGTTGATACTACTCGAACTAGTTTGATGGGGAACATAAACCAATTGATAGTTGTGGGGTTGGCCTTGCTGCATTAGGTGTAGTGACTTTAGTATATATCAGTTTTGGGAGATGTCCCGCTGAGGGCCCAAATTTGTATATCGTCTCAGCGACATTTGGTCATACGAACTACAATCAGGGGTTATATCAAACATCACCAAACACACGGGGACATGGTGTAAGAACCAAACTTTAGTATTTATTTAACTTTGGTAGGGGAAACCCGTGTAACAATGGGCAGCTTCCATTTTTGGACAAATCATCACAATGCACAATTCCAAGAAAAAATCGGACTGTACTTGCGACCGTTTGGCACAGTAAGCTGCCAAATTAGAGATTCACAGTACGTGGAGGACAGCATCTTGGGCATGTCCCGTAATCACAGACTTCCCAAATCCACCATTTCTTCCACATCCCCCAAGAACGAGCATGACTCCTAAACGATTTGATGTGGTTAACACCCCCTTTTGTATATTTGTGGGTTATATCGAATAAATAAATGAACGAATAAATAGATAGATAGATAGATAGATAGATAGGTATATATATAAATATATATACATATATATATACACATAAACATATATATATACATACATTTATATAAATATTTACATATATATATATATATATGTGTGTACATAATCATACATATATGTATATACAAATACACGCATATATATACACATACATATACATATACATATACATATACATATACATATACATATACATATACATATACATACATACATACATGCATACATACATATACATATATAAATACATATACACATACATATATATATGTACATACGTATACATAGACATATATTTATATTTTTCATATACATATATAAATGCGTATGTACATATATATGTACATATGTATAAATATAAATATATATATATATATATATGCATGCGTATTTATATATATACATATATATATACATATACATATACATATACATATATATACATATATATATACATATATTTACATATTATATATACATTTTTTATATTTATATACATGAACATATGTACATATATATATATACACATGTACATATATATTTTTTAAAATACATATATATATATATATACATACCTACATATTTTTACACACATATATACATATGTACATATATAAATACATATAGGCAGACAAATATATATATATATATATATACACAGGTATATATACACATACATATATATATATATATACATATAAATATATATGTATATTTACACATATATATACACATATGTATATATGCAATACACATATGTATATATACATATGTTTCACAAAATACACAATAAATAGAAAATGCAACAACTAAATAAATCAATCAATAAATCAATGCACACATATATATATATACATGTACACCTTGTTTATCACACGGTTGTTACCAACCACAGAAACAGGGATGCAGATCAAAATCGTTGAAACACCCCAACGCGCTGCAGGATTGCTGAACAAGATCTGCCCGGATAACGTTGACTCCATCATCGAGAAGATCGCAGCAATCACGGTGAACGACATCAAGGAGCTGGAGGTGATCTTCTGAAGTTCCGAGAGCTGGGTAGGAGAATATATATCTATATCTATATCTATATCCATATCTGTATCTATATTTCTTTATCTATATCTATATTTATATCTATATCTATACCTATATATCTATACCACATATATATATGTATATATGTATATATGTATATATGTATACATGTATATATGTATATATGTATATATGTATATATGTATACATGTATATATGTATATATGTATATATGTATATATGTATATATGTATATATGTACATATGTACATATGTATATATATATCTACAGCTAAATACACTTGTAGGGACGATAGAGGGTTTCATGATTTCTAACAACTGGTTAAGAGTCTGGCGATTGGTTTTGCAATCTGTTTTTGTGGCACTCTTCGTTTTGGATCAGCGCAAGATCAGAGTTGCATCCCCAAAGGTTACAACATAGTGTGATAATCCCAGCTATGAATGTTCAAAATGCATAGCCAATCACCAGGGTCATGTACCAGCGACTGGTTTTTTTATTTCCCAGTCTCAACATGCGTAGAGTCACAACATGCGTAGGAAAGCGACATCCATTTGCCAGGCTATTATCGAACTGATGTTCAAGAAGGCTGGTCCTGAGATTTTCAGGTCCAGGATTTCAGGATTGTTGGGGAAAACTGAAAAAGGAAATCATTTCGTTTTTGCCTCCAAATATAGCCCCTAAATTTGACTTCGGGAGTGTACATCTGTGGGGGGTTGCCATTGAGTTTTCCCGCACACCCCACCAGAGGAGAAGATTACATGAAAGTTGTGATTCCTGGGGTTGGCAGAGTGCCCAGAGCAAAAAACATGGACGAAAGCATGCAAAATAGACTTTTGATGTCCGGTAACTTGGCTGAGTAGTCTTAAATGGCTCATGTTTTATGCAACCCATTGGGTTTGTCTCACAAATATTGGGGGCTTGACCACCAATGACCTCCTGGTCACCAAGCTGAGTCGCATCCGGGCCAGGCCGTGACAGAGCCACACTACTGCGAGACCTATGCAGACATGGTCTTCAACCTCAAGGTGGACTAGTTATTAACTGATTTAACTGGGCCAGGTTGTGGTACAAGTTTCGGGGACATTTGAAATCGTGAAATCGCTGAACACAAAAAATTGTGGCGTTTCGGATGGGCGGCTTGTTAGTAGCTTACCGGTATCTTACCGAGACTGGACTTCGGGTTCCAATGAGATCATGGGTTTCGATGAGGAAAATGAAAGCCTTGGCCAAGTTGATGTTTGGCGAAGGCTTCTATCCTTGTTAGTACATGTTTTTTTTTTGGTTACTGAGATTGCATCATCATACAATTTGCATATATAGTATACGTACTGTGGATGGAAGAAATCCTGCACCACCTGGGATGGTAGAAAACCTGTAAATAATGGGATAAACCACCTATGAACTGGTACAGGATTTCTTCCATCCACCGTATGTAACAGTATATATACGAATGATGTATTTATTTAGCACGACATTTTTGGATCTGCCGTTCCCCAATAGCTGGATTCTGAAACAACATCTGCGACCCTTTAACTATTGGTCTTCATTTTTGTGAGCCCATGATTGTCCAGGTCAACAGTTGTCCCCAATCTTGGAAGTGGTTGCCACCCTTGGTGGCCCAACTTTTCCGCGAGGCAGTGTACCCATCCTTCCCAGATCCAGATGGCGGAAAACCTGTGACCTTTAAGGGGCTTGTGCTTAACATTTGTGTGTGCCTCAGGCTGACTTCACTTGCAAAATGGGGATTTTGGGAATCGATGATTCGTCCGACATGGCGTCGGAGAAATGGGATGTAACGATTCTTCAAATGACTTTAGATCCCCCGAAATGGGCCTTGGAAATGGAAGCTGACAAGTTTTAGCTCTTTTAGATCATACAGTTTGTGATCCCCATGTCAGGCGCCTTTATATCATAGATTATAACCAATTCCAAAATTTACAAAAATGCATAGCTAACTGACCCTTCATTAGTGTATTCAAATAGACAACTGGATCAACAGCTGACTCCCCATGGCTCCCCATGGTGTTTTACTCCCGAGGCCAGAACGAGTTTGAAGAGTTGTTGGCCTCCGGCGATTTGTCAGAAGAAGAGCCACTCGTTGTCCAGTCGTTGAGCCGACCGAACGCCTGGCCGTTGGGGGCAGTTTTGAGGTCAAATGGACAGTATTGGTGTTACATGATGTGTTACATGATGTGTTACTGTTTATTGTCCATGTTTTTATATGTTTTTGATGTTTTATAGTAGCTGAGCATTAAAAAAACAAAATGCATATGTTTTTGATACATTTCTTGATTTTAGCAACTTGAAGCAACCAAATTTAAAATGGGAACTTGATTGATCCTTAAAGAATCGAGGGGATCGTCTATTGACTTCTTGATGATGATGATGATGATGACGACGACGACGACGACGACGACCAAAACGATGACGATGACCATGATGATGCGTTGGTGGTTGCTGTTGCTATCGGACCTATATAGATCTACCATCCTTTGAGATCTCCTTGTGCTTCGAGGAAGGCCAAGCTGGACCAGGAAGAGATTGACTTCCTCCGCAAGAAGCGCAAGGACCTACGGTGAGAGCCAGGATGAAATCCCATGGAAATCCTAAAATCCCTTCCGTACTCAATGGTTGGCCGGCAGATCCAGATAGATCCAGTATGAATGGAGGTTTTTGTGGGAAAATCATCTACAAACGGGGGGATTGTCATGGATTGTCCATAGCCATGTTGGATTGTCGGAGGGTAGCCAGGAAGGATCGAAAAGCATCGTGGTTGATGGTTGATGCTGGTTGATTTTTGATGGGTGGCTCTGTTTGGGAGGTGATGCTAATTCTGATTACAACCAGCAATAAATTGAAAATATTGAAATTACGAGACCAAGATACCACCGGTGCCGGAAAACTTCAAACCGTATGCCCTGGCGTGTTTGTTTGAAGATTTCTTTGTGAGGCCAGATGAACACCTTCACATCCCCGGTCTCCATCTCTCTTCCACACACTCTCTCTTTCTCTCTCTATCTCTCCCTCATAAATACATCCACAATCATACACACATTCTATATAGAGTACATATTAGACATATATATATATATATATACTGTATGTATGTATATATATATACACATCTATCTAAGCCTTAGCATATACTAGATAGATAGCAAAATCATCACCACGAGTGATGCAATGCCAAAAGCCTCCTTGGATTCATCCCATTCGCGTCGGATTCCCAGGATCGCATGCGGGGCAACATGAAATTCATTGGACACCTCTTCTTGCGCCAGCTCCTCTCAGCCAAGGTCATTGGAAGTGTCATCTGCTGCTTGGCGATGTTCCGGTGTGCAATATATATGTTGGTCAAGACCCTTTAAAAAGGCGTGGGTTTGTTCCCAAGGTTTTCTTTTTAAAGAAAAATCGGGTCTTAGATGTGATGGCTACAAATCATGAAATTCATTTCTTCATTTCATCCCAGTTTGGTTGAAACCCAAAAATCATCCCAGCTCCATCCATCTCCATCCCCTCCGCCCCAAGGTGAGCTGGTGCTCTGCGAGCAAGTGGATGATCTGCCAGAGGAACATGCGCTGGAGTGCGCCTGCGAGCTCCTCTTGGCGATTGGCTCGGGAGCCCGGAACGGACCCCGCAACGGTGCCCACCATGGTGCCATGGTACCATGGGAGAATAGCGATTCAATTGGATGGGAATTGCATGAAGGAAGTACTTGGTTGTTTTATCTAGTTTTTCCATCTTGGAAGATGGTCGTCAATCTACCTAATCGGGCTTACTATGCACATTTTTTGGAGGATTCCAGTTCATGATGGTGGGATGACCATAAGCAAAAAATACCACATGTGCCATGGTCAAAAGTTGGATGACAAAGACCCATCAAAGGGGATTGCTCATTTCCCAGCATTTTCATATGGTTAGTTTCATTGATTTGTACCCATCGTGCTATGAATCCCATTCATGATGGTGGGATGACCATAGCCCATATACCATGTTTTACCATGGCACGCAAAACAGTACTCCAGTTTATGACTGTATATTCCCTTTACCTAGTTTGATAATTTGTGATAATTTACTACTAAGACGGTTGACTGATGGGGCTAAAACATCTTAAAACCATATTAACATAGCTGGTAAAAAGATGTTCATCGCTCCAAATATGGCATGACTGCTTTTGGACCGACCTTATTGCTCCAAATGACCCAACATTTGTAGGTCCTTTGGTAATGAGGGACACCTAAGCAATCTCCAGTTTTAGCCCTTTGAGAACCTCAACCTCAATGAGTCAGCTATACTACCTGGTTATTTATTGGGGATTCTTGTTACCATTTATTATGCTATAAGAAATCCCTCAATATTAAACACCCCTATTCTATGGTCCAGAAGAAGTGATTTCATCCATCATTAAACCATGGAGTTTTTGGGGTGTTTCAACGGGGAATTGGATCTTTTTTGGATACCACGGGATACCTATCGCAGACCAGCCTGACCCAGCCTGGGGTGAGGCTACACCATGGAGAACATGGCGGCAGGGCAAGCTGCAATCACTTCCGTCCCGTGGAAGGGATTAAGTATGGAGAGATCGCCAGAGTTGGTTTCAAACATGGGGCCGGTAACATGGCTAGCTGGAAAATCCTCTATAAATGGAGGTTAAACAAATGGCTAAATCATGCAAAAAATGGTGGATTTTCCAGCTAGCCATGTTTGATTGCTGGAGGGTGAACATCCATCGAAATCCCATATTTTTGGGAGGTGAAACATGATGAATCCCAGCTATGAACTGGTGTGAACAGAGGGGTACCAGGGTTTCGACCTACCAGAGTCATGATAGATTTTGCATTTCCAAAGATAGGATGATCGAGACAATAGATAGATTCTGATATTCTGAGATTCTTGCAAGATTTTCCGGACTTTTTCGACCTGAAATGGCAATTTTATGATGACCCCTGCGGTTTGGCTCAGGTCTGTGGTAGGTTGAAGGACCTGAAGCAAAGGAAGTTGGAGAATGGCAAGTCGGCCTATTGCAAGCGCGTGACCTGACCCATTTTGGCCCATTTTGACCCATTTTGGCCCATTTTGGGGATGGGTGGTGCGGGTAGTTTTGAGAACTTGGGACGAGGATCCCAACTGACGAAAATGTTTCGGGTTGACACCGCCAAAGCCAGATTGGATGAGTGCATGAATAGGGATTGATATGGCCAACATCTCTGATGGTGGGATGACCATACACCAAAAAAAAACACAGTCTTTTGACCATGGCACATATGTCTGTTCCACCAAAAAAGATGATCCCGCACAACTTGGCAATTTGGGGTCCCCCTTATGTCGAAAAAAAGTCACAACATATCCACATGGGTTTATTTTTTCAGAGTTAAGATGGTTAAGGGAAACAAACAGATTTGATGTGTTAATCAGTTAATCCACGGTTTTCTTTGTTTCTTTTGGCCAACTAAAAAGTCTCCAAAACACGGAGAGTTCCCCATCTCTCAGCTATTGAAGACCGCCAGCTGACCGCTGAGGTTCAATTCACCATCCAGGCCCAGTGCGTCCTGTGGAGATGGCATGGTAATGGCATCATGCTATGTCACCCATTACCCTCTGGTAAACTAACATAGCTATGGAAAATGGCCATTTATAGTGGATTTACCCATTGAAAATGGTGGTTTTCCATAGCTATGTTAGTTTACCAGAGGGTAAAAAATGGCACGCGGATGCACATGGTATTCATGAAAACTCATGAAAACTCATGAAATATTTCTGGGGGAAGACCTTGGTTGAGCATTGATTGATGGTGACAATCATGGTGACCAACCATGGGGATTTTTTAACAGAGAAAACCACTGGGTGTAGACCTTGGTTGCAGCTAAGCAAAGCCTATTTGTTCAGGGTGTCTAAGAGTAATCATGGCACTTAACCAGAATTTCACCAGGGCAATCGAACACAAAAAACAGGAAGCTGATCTGTTGCCCAGGGTATCTCTTCGAGAATTGGGGGTACGCCAAATCCTCAAAGCCTGGTCTCTTTTGGCGTTGCATTTGGCGAAGAGCAGCCATCCAATGTGTCTACACAGTCATCCCTTTGTCACAGAAAAAGAATACATATGTATGTACATATACGTATATATATATATATAGATACACATTATACATAATATATATATATATGTATATTATATTCATGTGTATATATATACATACATACAGACCTACCTACCTACATACATACATACATACATACACATACATATAAACACATATACATACATATACAAACACATACATACACATACATATACATACATACACATACATACACACACATACATATACATACATACACATACACACACATATACATACATATACATATACATAGACATACATAGATATACATATATACATGGATATACATGGATATACATGGATATACATGGATATACATCGATATACATGGATATACATGGATATACATCGATATACATAGATATACATGGATATACATGGATATACATAGATATACATACGTATACATACATATACATATATATATAGATATACATAGATATACATACATATACATACATATACATATATGTATATACATAGATATACATACATATACATATATATATATATATGTACATATATATATATATATGTACATATATATATATGTACATACATATATATGTACATACATACATACATACATACATACATACACACATACACACATACATACATACATACATACATACATACATACATACATACATACATACATATACATACATATATATACACATTATATACATGTATACTGTATACTGTATATATATAGATAGATTAGATAGATAGATAGATAGATAGATAGATAGAGTCCAAATGGGCAGAGCAGAACAAGTCCAAAGGAGAGTTGGTGTGAGGTACCATGCCAAATGGCTCTTTGTCTCGAAAATAAGCGGGCATTTGACCCAATTACCACACACAACGGGCCCCAAGAAAAGCCTGGCCCTTCTTTTCTTGAATTTGACCCTCCAAAGTCCTCAAAAAACAGACCAAAAAGAATTAGAATAAGTACTGTAAGTATCAATTAGTCATAGTTAGTATAATCAATATTTATCAATTTGTTACAATGTTATAATGAGTTATGATTCGTATCTTCTGGGACCCCCAGCCATCCATTGCAGGACGTCCTGGACACACGTGCTGCGGGCTGGACCCGGAAGGTCGCGGTGTGGGGCTGGCTGGAGAGCTATCATCAATGAGCTATTTTTGTCAAAAATCCTATGGAAAAATCAGCTAATTTGATGGAAAACACATGAAAAAACACCTTGAATTGATATTCAAATTATGAAATTCTCATGTTTCCTGGTAAAATCTCGAGCATTAAACCTGATGGTTTTCTGACTGACAAAAGCGTCAACTTTTCTTCAAGGTTTTGTTGGCTAGCCAGCAACACGCTTGGGACTGTGCTACTTGAAGCTGATTTGGTTTCGAATGGGACAACACCTACAACACCTACAAACATTTGATTTGGTTTCGAATGCTTCGATGTTCCGTTCCTGGATGCTGACTCTCGTGTTGGGATGGATCAACAGTATGATCCGGCATGTATCGGTCCCATATGTCATGGATGATGACAATCCCCACTGTATATATATATATATGTTATATATATATTATACACATATATATATAATACACATATATATATGATATATATATATATAATATATATATATATATATATATATATATTACATATATATATGTTATATATATATATATATTCTATATTATATATATGTTATATATATATTGCATATATATATTGCATATATATATATTGCAT
>Ga0126342_10019292_pt1:0-10000 | contig 11597 bp, 8 predicted proteins | sample Cyp1metagenome_FD_92528 | JGI IMG/M metagenome (GOLD analysis project Ga0126342, IMG submission 92528) | Coral microbial communities from Lord Howe Island, Old Settlement Bay, Australia - Cyphastrea 1 metagenome | ecosystem: Host-associated > Invertebrates > Cnidaria > Coral ... | reverse complement strand
TGGATTATACTAGAATATCATTCTTGGAAGGTGCTACAAGCGATGGGAAGATGACTGTACAATCAGCAGCCGTGGAAATGAAGGTTCTGAATACACCTATAAATAGATTTATAAATAGAATTATATAGATACTGGCAGCAAGCATCGAAAATGGAATTTCAACAACAAACAACGGGCATTGTAGCTATCCAAGCTGAGACCTAAAACCAAAAAATGCAATGGAGGTTCTAAATCTACAAAACCTTGGATGACACCATCATTAATTACTGGGAATGAAACTGAATAAAGCTCTTCGAAGGAATGTGCAAGCTCTCACCGTCAGTTCCAGACTCCAAGATCCTGGGGGTACTATAAACCGAAGGTGTAAAACTGCAGGGATGAAATTTGCTTCTTTAGACCCAACGACTGTAAGATATCACCTGCGCTTGGTTCACATGTGTTTTTTTTGTTTGAGCAAATGAATCATAGAAAACCTCATCAAGACAAAACGCAAAAATACCCTTATAAGCCAAGTTGGCAATGGAATGTCCCTGATCATTAGATTGCATGTTTTCCTCTTGCAAATAGTCCTTTTCTATTTTATCCATTGCCATCTAAGATCCTGGAAGGACGTGCCGCCTGAAGATACATAAAAACTGATAATGTCAAGTATAAACAATCCCCCCAGTCAATCATACCCCCGCTCTCCCCAGGTTATTGGGGCAACTTTATGTCTATAAATCCGGCTCAACCACCATTGCCGAATACAACCATTGAATTTCCACCATGGCAGCGACGCTGGGCTTCGAACCATGGAAATCGCTCCGAAGGAAAGGAGGCCGACCTCACCACTGGTGGCGACGGACGATGAATTTCCCTGGGATTTTCCGATATTGGACCATGAAAAATATGCGCAGTTTAACACTGTTTAACATCATATAACTTATAACCATCAAACAATGATGAAGAAATTGGTTGTAATCGACCAAAATGGAGATTCAATGGTTGTTTTTATGGGAAAAACTCTGGAAAACTATGGCCATTACCTTGAAACATAATGATACAAGGTGGTTTTGCAAAAAAAAACATCGTCCAATTCCGGGATGATACTGAAAGCTACGAAGCAGCTCTCAGCAGAACGGTTCCCGCTTCGATACGCATCTATCCTTATAATCTGACAGCCTACTGCAGCATGTCCGCAGCACCTGCTTCCACTGGCATCAATCTGCATCTATGAAGCTATATACAATGCAGGCTATACATACACCCCTACATATCAACCAAGGGGGATATATCTACTGTCGTCTGTTTTTCTGTCCGGCTATTAACCACCAGTATACCTACAAACATAGTGTGCTGGGCTGGCCCAACACGTGAGGTCACAGACACAGCTGTCCTTGGCAGTTGCAGGTGATACATGGTGAAATGCTGAGGCAAGGTGCTGCTTAATAGATTTTAACAGTAGGTTTCGCTGCTTAATAGATTGTAATACTAGGTTTTGTTTAGTAATCCCAATGCTGTTGAGCTGCGGCTAGTCATACCAGGTAGGGACAGAAAAACACCAGCAAGGAAAATAACTAGATACACCAATGAGATCTGCAATCTATCTTAAATCTCCAATCACCGAGAGATTGCTCCGCTTACACAGTCATCGGTCATCTGAGTTTGTGTACCTTCCAATGACCCAAACCAACAGCGATGAATCCACCAGAAATCCAGTGAAACATGATCCACAGCAACCCTTGTGGGCTCAGTACTCAATATGACTCAATATACCATTCGGTACCAAAATGACCACAAAACACACTCCAAGTGTAACGGAAGAACAGCAGACACGGCTACAGCTACAGGAAGCAAAGAGCGGCGCAGCCCGGGGTGATGGCATAGGCGTAGTGTGCTACACTTAGTAATCTAGGGGACATGAACACTCTGACTCTACACGGGCCCCAACACTCAAGGAACCCTACGATAAGTGCGTCTACAGACTTTGACCTTTTCAAAACTATGAAAGTCCCCAATACTGCAAGAACATAAACATAATCCAACGATCTTCCAACTAGGCCAATGTCACAGGCTCCCCATCCACCTTGGAATACCTTGGACAAGTAGCATGTCATCTGGCGCAAAGAAACCAAACTGCGCTCCAAAAATGAAGCCTTAGCTGCTGCACCTCACTCGGAGAACGCTCTCTCTCTCTCTCTCTCAAGTTTGTTGCTAACACTGTACACTTGATTAGCTTAGATATAGACCTATACCCCACAAGATGCCACAAGTAGGTATTTGACCCCAGGATTTTCACCATGTTTAATTTTTCTGAGTACTTGGAGCAGGCTGCGCAGGCTCCACGCAGAGGGGCTCCAATCATGTCAAGTCTGTTCGGTAACCTTTCAGGTCCCATTTTCGTTTCCTTGGATACATATACATATCATATATATATAATTAAATATATACAATATTAGATATAATCACATATATATGTATATTATAACTATATATACGCAAACCCCGGTTTACCTGGCCTTACCCCGCAAATACATACACATACATACAAATCTATACCATCCAAGAAGAAATAGTTCTTGAACGGACACAACAATCTAACAATCCAAGTCCATCCAGAGGTGGCTGAACTTCATTGAAAACTGACGACAAACAGAAGAAATACTGTGGATGAAAGAACTCCGGCACCAGTTGTTAGATGGCAAGCATCACAGTATAACCCCATTAAAAAAGTGTTTCATATAGTTACCAACAGTAGGATTTTGTCCATCCACAGAAGAAACCATCCATCATTGCCAAAATGCCAAGTCCACCAGTGGCTAAGAGCCTCGAGAAGTTGGTGCCCTGGCCGATTTTTCGGGGGAGTTCTGAAAGTTCATCCCGACCAAAATATCGTACTTATGTTTCTGTTCACTATGTCATAGGTGTTCATCCATTTTTTCAGAAGTTTTGATCATGATCTCCATATACAAAAAAAAACAAAACACAGGGATGGGATATTCCCAACGGCTTAGTCTGCACTTAATATGCTTTGATGAATTTGATGGTATGGGCATGGGCCGACGCCCCGACCCAAATTGGCAAGCAGCGGATTAAAAACCTGCAGAAACCTTCAATTTTCGGAGTAAGGAACACATACAACACCCGCCACATAAAGCAGCAGCAAATCCAACTTCTATTAGATTCGTTTATGGGTCCACCTCCATCCCGCTAAAACACATCAAGAACTCCATGCCATGCCAACCTGGATCAAAACCCCCAAGCAAATAAACAGAATATCATATCTTGTAATCATATGTGTATAAATATATATTTTTATGACAGTCATAGTTTTTATATATCGCACATCATATCTTTCAAATATACACTACAAATCTGTGATTTTCTTCATGATTTTCTCATGGACGGCTTCCAGGGTTCTCACCTTGTCCCTGGAGGTCTGGAGCCATGCCCTTCGCACCAAGAGATGAAAGGCGCGCCACGATGATGTGCTGCTGTGCGGCGCAGGCGGTGTCAAGCTTGGAGCTCCTGCAGTGTGACCATGACATCGAAACATCGCAGGATGAAAATCAAACAAACACAGTTTGACATGAACACATGCAGCACAGGCACAGACACACATATAGAAACACCAGAGGCAAAAGAAAGTGCCTCAGGCCCCCGAGGCAAAACAATAACGCCGCATGAGTTGCCTTTTGCCTCTGGTGAGTTAAAAACGCCTCTGGAAAGCAAAAAACACCTCAAACACAAGAGTTTACAAAAGCGATTGGACTCCCCATGGCCACTTTTGCAGTTGCAAAGCTCACAACTAGGGACCAAACCCCTGACAAACAACCGCACATACTGCTAAGGATTTCCCATGATTTTCCTATGTAATAAACACCGCCAGAACAACAATGCAGAAAACAAACCCTACAGTACAGTAAATATGTGTTCATAGTTGCACATTTCAAGCGTTGTCTTACATCGCCATTGGGTCAATTGGATTGCAACTTGATAACACCTTGTGGACATGTTTCCGGCAAGATTTGGACCTCAATTTTCAGAGTCCGTCCTTTTCCGCCGTTTTCCCGCCCTTTTCCGCCGTTTCCCGCCCTTTTCCGCCGTCTTCTGTCCTCTGAATTTTCTGTTTTGTTCATGGTTTTCCATGTTTTTCCTGGTTTACCTTGTTCTTTTCATGGCAACAAATTTGGTTGTATTCACTTCCGTTGCCTTTTGGAAAGATGCTGCAAATGCCAAAATGCAACAAACAATTCCAGTGAGACAGCATTTTGTGGGCAATGACAGTCTTGCTGACAGATTCAGCCACGCAGAAGCTATGTTCCCAGTTTTAGGTGATGTTATGCTATTGAGATTTGAAATTGGATTTACCAATTCTTTGAGTTCGCAGGTATTGAAATCAAAACAATGTCCGCTGTCATTTACCCATGCTAGACCAATCTAGAACAAAGAAAAAAGGAAAAACAAGGATTACAAACTCATCAGAAAACAAAAAATGCCTCACCAAAGCAAACAATGCCTCGGATCAACTGGAGGCGCCGCAAACCCTACGATTTTTTTTTGCCAATTGTTTTTCCGTATATATATATATATATGTGTGTGTGTGTAAATAAATGTGTAAATATATATTTATATACATATATGTGTAAATCATTGTAAATCTATATATATATGTAAATATATCTGTGTATATATATATATATACATTTATATATGTGAACAAAGACATATATACTGTATATATATTGAAATATTTTTTTATATATACATATAAATATTTACATATAAATATATACACACAAATATTTACATATGTATATATATATACATATTTGTTTATTTATATATACATATATATATATATATATATATTTACATACATGCAGTCATGCATGTATGTAAGGTATGCTATAAAGCGGTGAATTTTGTTTGATGATTTTGCCACTACCACAGACTACCACCCCAATTTAGTTCGGGAATTTCCCAGCCAGCCATGCCAAAATTGCTAGCGGGGATCACTCAAATATCCTATTTTAGGGCTAGCTATACAGTTTTATAATGTTTATATCTCACTATTATCCCATTCTTAGACTTGGATATGTTCGATTATATCGCTATTCTATCACCATTATATACAATATTATACACACATGTTTCATGATGATCACCATGATATAATATGGTATCATGGAGATAGAAAAGCCTTATTTAGACCGTGTGGGGTCTATTACCCTCCGGTAATTTGTTACATAGCTATTGAACATTGCCATTTAGTTCATTGATTTACCCATTATAAGCATGGTGATGTTCCAGTTCGCTACGTTAGTTGACCAGAGGTTATCCCATTAATATCCCATTAAATCATTCTACATTAAAAACATGATAATCCCATTAAAATCCCATTCAAAAAAATAAAATCCCATTAAAACCCCATTGAATCACCAGCTATAAGTTAAATTGCCATTAAACCATGATATCCACACGTTTCCCTGGTTTAAAATCCAAAAGTTCACCCGATCGCGGCCTGGTGGCCTCGCTACTGCACGTTTGGCTCTCGCCAAGTTCTCCGCCAAGCTGAGCCGGAAACGTTGTCTGGAAATAAACACATGGGGTACGTTTCATCCAGTTGGTTTCATTGAATCCAATAGTTTTTGTCCACTGTGATGTTATCAGATATGGATAAAAAGATATCAAAAGATTATAAAAGGACATCTCTCCCTCTCTCTCTCTCTATGCATCACCAAACTCTCATTCTTGGAGCATATAACTATAGAAATTGGAACCATCTCTTCCCCGCCAACAATCATACCAATCTACTGTAGTAATTTTGAAGTGAAACTACATGTATGGCTGATAATTCCTGTAGTGGCTGGTGGCCCCTACAGTATGTACACTGGTGTTGGTGGCCTATATGGGCCACGGTCAATTTTTGAAGAGTGCATTATCGTTTTTCCAGGTTTTAGTATATAAGCACATGTTATCGTTAAAAATTGGCTGTAGCACATATAATGATATTAAATCAATCATGCATTTGCAGTACACCATACAAGCAAGTGCAAACTTGTTTGGTTTTCATGCTTCTCTGTGTGTGTGTTTAAGTGTGTATTAAGAGAACCAGCCTAAGAGCCTAATGAACATGTACGAGTACATAAAAGAATCATATGTTGAACACACGCACGCGCATATACAAACACACACACATATATATATATGAATATATAAATGAATATATATATATATATATGTGTGTGTGTTGTAATGATAGGCATGTGTCATGTGTCTATATATACATATATATATATATAATTATATAATGATGTTTACAACTTTACAACATAAACTTTCCATAGTATTTGTACACATCCAAACTCAGTATTCCCACAGCACCCTCAACAGGCACCTAGCAATGCGCCGATGGTCTTCGTCAACCTGTGCTCCTGCGGAAACGACATGTCATCTGTGCCACAAGGAATCATATATAAAAGTTTTGTAGGGATCTAAATGGCGTAGGAGTAGAAATAACGACATTTGTTCCATTTTGCCACTAAACAATTGACTGCAACCAAACTGAGCGGCACGCAAGTTCAGCCATTTGCTATAGATATCTTCGGAGTAATTCATGATGATTTATCTCGTTGGTCTTAGCTCATCATATTGTATCTGTTCTCCATTCTAAACCCACGCAGAGATCTAGCCGCTGACCGTCATCTAAAAAATTGGGTTCAAGGGGGCCTCCGGATTTTTTTCATATTTTTTCCTGGAGGGTATAGCCACCCAAAAAAAATCTATCGACAAGTTGTCCATTTCATCTGTCTTCCGCTATCCACCATCTTGGTTGACCTTTGTAAACATAATTCCTGTCCTTCACTATGCACAGAGATCAGGTCAATGATGAAGTCAGCAGGATTCACCTGGGATGAAACAACATCCTGGAAGTGCATACAGTACATGGCTTGTGATTGAGACCCATGACCCAGTATTCGACTTCAACATTTGTACGTTTGCTGCAAATATAAATAAACACACACACACTATATATATATATTATTTTATTTATCGGTATGTATTCTATATTTATACACACATTTGATAAAATGTCAAAAACATTGATTCATCAAAAAAAAGTATATGTATGTATGTATGTAATGTAATGAAATGCTATGTAATGTACTAAAATGAAATGTAATGTAATGAAATGTAATGTATGCATGCATGCATGCATGTATGTGTGTGTATGTGTGTATGTATGTATATGTACCAATATGTAAATGTATGTGTATGTATGTGTATGTATGTGTATCGTATGTGTATGTATGTGTATGTATGTGTATGTATGTGTATGTATGTGTATGTATGTGTATGTATGTGTATGCATGTGTATGCATGTGTATGTATGTGTATCTATGTGTATGTATATGTATGTGAATGTATGTGAATGTATGTGTATGTATGTGTATGTGTATGTATGTGTATGTGTATGTAGATATGCATGTATGCACGAATATATATATATGGATATATATATATATATATTTATGGATATAATATATATACGGATATGTATATATATAAATATGTATAGAGAGAGAGAGAGATACAAAGAGAGAGAGAGAGAGGGTTCACCAATTTTGATGTGTGCCATGTCAAAACATGGCAAAACATTTGCGTTAGGTTACGGTTATCCATGGTTGTCCCACCTGTGAGAATCACTACATCTAAGTGTCTCAAATACTAACCACTTACTGGCTTCGACAATTTTTCACAATCTAAATATATTTAAATGGAGGATGTGATTATCCAAAAACAAACAAATTCGCCTGTTTGCTGGGTGTATTGTGTGTTTGAGATGGCTGAAGGAAACGTGAAGGAAACCTTGGAAATATTGGCACAATAGATAAAATGTTCACAGGTTTTCGGACAATAGCGACTCTAAACTTGTCCCAGAGGTAGATCATAAGTATACCTTAATTATCATCATTTTACCTTCCAAAAACCTTCACAATCTTGATTTCTACATGAATTGCGCAAATCAAATCCCCTATCTCCGCCCGGCGGCCCCTTCGCGCGGACAGGCGTGGCCCAGCGCGGCCAACTGCTCCAAGATCTCTGTGCGGCTGCCGCAGAACACCGCGCGGCCTCCTGGCCTTGCAGCATTGTTGCGTCTCTTGCGTCGTTTGGTAGGTGGCTACATTTATAAGGGCTATAACTTGGCTATAACATGGCTGTAATCTGGTTATAATTTGAGTTATAATATGACCATATGGCTACAATCACATGGCTATATGGCGATGAAAAAAAGGCCATAACAATAACGATGATGATGATAATGGTGCTGATGATGATGATAACAATAATAATCATGATAAAGTACTGATAAATATATATATATATATATATGTGTGTGTGCGTGTGCAATCAATATATATATACACACATATATAGAGGTTCTATGTTCTACATTGTTTTATTGTCATAAAACATTGCCATTAATGATGCTTTTTGCTTGCTGGGTTGATGTATGGCTACTGAATGTTGGGTTATGGATGGATGAACATGACAAGTGTGCTAGGTATATATCACGTGGTTTAAGAAAATGATGGCCATGGGAGTTGCGAATTGGTGATCAAAACTAAGGTACCGGGTTCCAACCCACGAGACATAGCCAGTTGAAAACATCTGGCTATATATATATATATATTATGTCTATATTGTAGCTAGCCATGGCCCATCTAAGAAGCAATAAGTGGGGTGTAACGGTGTAACCAAGCCAAATTGATGGGTTTAAGCAGGCAAGAATGTGGAGGTTCAGCCAGTTGAGCAGCCAATCACTGCACCCGGCTTCCTAAAAGGATGTGTGAGGGGGACAGGTAAAAAATGTGCTCTCATGTCAAGTGGTGCTGTTCAGCTTCTACCATGATTTGTATGATGAAGTGACGCTTGTTATGAATTCTGAAGGATCGGATAGGAGGATGACCACGGGGGTGCTTAACACTAGCTAGAGGAGCACAATTTTATGCATATAGAACATGTATGATATAAATATAATAATCACGTATATATATATATACACATATATACATATATATAGATATCTTTAAATAATTTTATAGATACGAGCCGACTATAATTTTTGAATATCTTCTGATATGATATGAACAGAGCGCCCCTGCCACCTCCACAGCTGGGAGCCGCACCCCAAGAGCAGCACGTCTTCGATCATGGCCCACACCGAAGATCGCGGTTGATGGATGGTCCTTGGAGGATTCGCGGTGGATCACTCAGCTGCATGCAGGCCATGCACCCTGGGGCTTAGGGTAAGCCAACAGAAAGAGGTGGAAAACATGGGTTTTCCACAGAAAATGATCTACAATTGCTAGGTTTTCTACATCTATCTAAGTTTGCAGGAGGGTGACTGCACTATATAATCATGGCTATTGCGACTCCAAAACTTCAAGCCTTGGAACACAGGCACAGTGCAATTTGCAATACCAAATTCTTACACCCCAAGGGGTGATGATAAAACCCCCAGGACCTGAAGCTGCACCAAGCCTTACCCATATTATTTACCACCATCATTTCCGAGGTGCAAACCCCTTGTCAAGGTTGGGGCCCCCAGTTACGTTTGTTGGTTTACTAGTTCGCTATATCTACCATACACTATACCAACTAAATTATCGAATCTTGGGGTCCCATGAATCGTAATTGCTTGAGAACTCTGGTTGTATAATGTTGTATGATAAGTAACATAAGTAGCCTGTCCCATTTGTAAGTGGCTACTTACAACCATACTGAGCAGTTTCTCTTACCAAGTTGGGATCAAAACAATTGTGTTTGTTGGTCTATAACAGCCATTAATAGTTGTATCATGTTTTGTTTACCAGAAACCATAGAAATCAACTAACTACAGTAGATGGACAAAATATTCAAACCCTGCAGCACGCAATATGTTGAACCCCCGCACCCCCAAATCTCAATGTTTCATCGCGCGCGTTAGCAAAAGTGATGTTAGGGGTTTGATTTT
>Ga0126342_10019291_pt1 | contig 11597 bp, 15 predicted proteins | sample Cyp1metagenome_FD_92528 | JGI IMG/M metagenome (GOLD analysis project Ga0126342, IMG submission 92528) | Coral microbial communities from Lord Howe Island, Old Settlement Bay, Australia - Cyphastrea 1 metagenome | ecosystem: Host-associated > Invertebrates > Cnidaria > Coral ... | reverse complement strand
CCGCAGTCTGGACAGCACCCTGCACAGCACCCTGCACAGCACCCTGGCTCAAAAGTTCGCCACCGGAGACCCCACCTTAGAGAAGTAAGAACCCCTATAGCTTGCCAGCTATCTGGGGAAAAAAAAACACCCATAAAACCATAAAACTGGTGATTTTGGGGATGATTATTGGGTTTACCCCAGTAAATTGAATATGTTTGGTATGGCTTCAGCCATTTGGTGGGTCCTAAAAGTTGGTGACTGCAGCGAAATCCAGATTTTTCAATCCCACCTCAAGACGGCCCCGCTCTGCTGCTGAATGAATTGCCGTGTCTCCATTGCAGTCTCCCATGGTTGCGGCCTACAGGATTTGGAATCATTGAATGTATAGAATATGATAGAATATGATAGAATGGATAGAATGGATAGAATGGATAGAATGGATAGAATGGTGAACAAATGGATAGAATGGTTGAGTCATGGTTGAAATGCTCTCCATCCCGCAGCTTCATTGGCTTCATGCTGCCTCAAAGTCCAGATTCGTGAGCTGCATCACACATTTGGTGGAAAGCTCCGCATTGGCCAGCTGCGACGCATGATGTAAAGCATTGAGACCCTGATTGGCCGCAGAGGCATCACAAAAAAGGTGCCAATATGGGTGTGTTTAAAAATGACGTACAAAAAAAACATGTGTTATCAATCTTTATCATGATGTTGTCATCATCTTCAGCCATTTTCCGGTCTAGTAAAGCCCACAGGACAAACCGAGGGTTGGATCCTGAGGATCGCGAGCTCGTAGAATGATCGCTGCGTTCTTGCTCAGCTTCATCAGCAGTGGATAGACCTCAGCACCGAGGAATTCCGAGGAATTCCGAGGAATTCCGATGCGGTGGCTGCACTGGGGTCTGAGGCTCTAACGTCTGTTAACATTTGGGTCTCGATTGCGTAGATCACAACGTTCCAACCTCTCTTGTCCAGCACATCCAAATTGGATTTCTTTTCGACCTGAGCTGAATCATCTTCTCATCAATTGCGGGGAGTTACGATATGTTGCGGTGTATTTAGTGTATTTTTCACAAGTCTTTGCTGGCGACAGTTGAGCCACCCACGATCTTTTGGAACAAACGCCTGTTTCCGCGATCCATTGCCAACATGATGGGAGTTCTTCCTTCGCAATCGTACGCATTCACGCCTTAGCATACACGACTCGACAGCTGGAAGGATGTGAGTTTCTACATTCATGCTGTGGAAGCCCAGCCCATTGCAAGATAGATACAAGTAGCATAGAATGATGATGATTTCTGCAATGAAGCTACACAAGATGTTTTCGTCCAGAATACTCAAATAAGTTCATGAGCAATTCCTACATTCGCAGATACTGCGGGGCTGAACAGTGCTGAACATCATCTCTCCCGCGTGTACCATGGCCTTGACCCATGGCAATCTTTGGGCATCCCCGCTGGCCCCCGCTTTCAGCAAGAGGTTGGACATGCTTTCATCGCCCATCTCCAAAGATCCATGCAGTGGTGTTCGAAAGTACCTGGTCGCCAAGCCACACCGGGGCCACACCTCCCCCGGGAACGCACGGAGCAAGTTGGAACGCACGGAACGAGCAGTATTTCTCTTCTCTTCCCTTCTTTTGTTCTGTGTTTTGAAACTTTACAGCGAAAGCGTGCTAAAGTTTAGCTAAAGTATACTAAAGTACTCAACTATCCAGCTGAAATTTCTCCAGTCATAGCTGTTGAATTCATTCATACAAGATTATACGAGTCTACTAAATGTATCTCGGCTACTTTGTAACAACTTGCGACTTGGATGGGTCCCACTGATCAGTCGCATTGATGTTCGCTCCAGCTCGGAGGAGAAGGTCAACTGTATCCAAGTGTTCGTTGCAGGCTGCAGCGAAGAGTGGAACCTGACCTTCCTCAGTTCGAGACACAGCGTGTTTGGCTCCAATGAATTGACAAGGGGGGGGTGCGGGTACAAAAGACTTTCAAACTCAGGTCAAACATTGGCAAACTGCATCTACTGCACCAAGAAAACTAAGCCTTGCGCTCTGTCAGCAAACCCAATGTTCGCGCGAGCATCTAGCAGTCGGCTCACTGCAAACGTGCGCCCATAGCGCGCAGCATATAGCAGGGCCGTACGACGGCGGTTGTCAAAAGCATCCACCTTGTTGTTCAACACAAATCCAGCTTTGCACAACACTGCAATCTGGAAATCTGAACGAAAAAAAACTCAACCATTAAAATCCATTAAACATGTTCAATCTGACTGGTCAGTTCAAACCACCCAACCTTAATCTTTGGCGACGAGATCAACGCGTTCAGAACAAGGATTTCAATGCGGTTGGGATAGAACTTCCAGACCTTGTGAGGCAAATTGTGTCAACTTGTGTCCACTTGAAGAGCTTCAACTAGGTCGAAGCTGGTCATATGTGCCATCGTCACATAACATGGGATATATATGCATTATATATGCATTACCCTCTGGTAAACAGCCACATAACTATGGAAAATCACAATTTTTAATGGGAAAATTCACTCTGGTTGCCATTACCAGAGGGTAATAGGATGTGGTCTGGTACATCCCGCCATGATCACATATTCCAAATAAGAATGGCTATATATTTGACTGATCCACCAGCATCCAAATCGTCCCAATCGTCTGGGCTTACCCAAAATTCGCCCCAGAGAAATCACCTCAAAGCCTGACCCTGAGTTTCCTGCCACATTGGGCGCAGTGGTAGAAACACTTCCAGCGCCCATTTCTTTGCCAATACCAGCTGCGGTGCCAAAGTGCGGGAAGCAAGACATCCACCAGTCCATACCAGTTCATACCAGCTCAGAATTTAAATATATATATATATGTATATATATATATATGCAAAATGATGTAAATTATATATCCGCCGACCCCGATTCGGGGGAGCGCGTGAGAGCAGCAACTTTTGTCCGTCCTTCACTGCCGTGGTGTTTTAACTCTGCGGCACCGCCCTTGGACCCGAGCTGTGCCGGACGAAAGCAAGCGAGGTGGCAGCCAGCACATTGAAGGTTTGAAGCTAGTTTCTAGTCGGCTCAGAAAGTGACGTTTGGCACTCTGGGCTACGGGCCGTGGGCCCGATCCGTCCTTCACCGCCATGGTCTTTTAGCTCTGCGGCACCGCCCTTGGACGGAGCTGTGCCGGACGAAAGCAAGCGAGGTGGCAGCCAGCAGTGCAGGAAGGCGAGCACATTGAAGGTTTGAAGCTAGTTTCTAGTCGGTTCAGAAACTGACGTTTGGCACTCGAGCTACGGGCCGCGGGCCCGATCCGTCCTTCACTGCCATGGTGTTTTAGCTCTGCGGCACCGCCCTTGGACCCGAGCTTTGCCAGACGAAAGCAAGCGAGGTGGCAGCCAGCAGCAGTGCAGGAAGGCGAGCAACTTGAAGGTTTGAAGCTTGTTTCGATTGAAGGTTCGAAGCTGGTTGCTAATCGGTTCAGAAGTGACGTTTGGCACTCTGAACTCGGGGCCACGGGCCCGATCCGTCCTTCACTGCCATGGTGTTTTAGCTCTGCGGCACCGCCCTTGGACCCGAGCTGTGCCGGACGAAAGCAAGCGCGGTGGCAGCCAGCAGTGCAGGAAGGCGAGCAAATTGAAGGCTTGGAGTTAGATTTGGATTGAAGGTTTGAAGCTAGTTTCTAGTCGGTTCAGAAAGTGACGTTTGCACTCTGGGCTACGGGCCGCGGGCCCAATCCGTCCTTCACTGCCATTGTGTTTCAGCTCTGCGGCACCGCCCTTGGACCCGAGCTGTGCCAGACGAAAGCAAGCGAGGTGGCAGCCAGCAGTGCAGGAAGGCGAGCAAATTGAAGGTTTGGAGGTAGATTAGGATTGAAGGTTTGAAGCTCGTTTCTTGTCGGTTCAGAAAGTGACGTTTGGCACTCTGGGCTACGGGCCGCGGGCCCAATCCGTCCTTCACTGCCATTGTGTTTTAGCTCTGCGGCACCGCCCTTGGACCCGAGCTGTGCCAGACGAAAGCAAGCGAGGTGGCAGCCAGCAGTGCCCGACCCGTCCTTCACTGCCATTGTGTTTTAGCTCTGCTGCCACCCCCGCGCCTCCGTGTCTCACCCACCACCACCAGGACACTGTTTGAGCCAACTGGTCCCACGGGTCGGTGCCAGCCCCACTTATATATTACAGCTTGATCCGGCCAGGGGCCCTGCAGGGGCCCGGAGCTGGCCGTGGCATTGCCGTACGGCAGCTCTCTCCTCTCCGAAGGAGAGAGGGGCCGCCGCCCCTGCCGCTGACAGACCGCCGACCACCAAAAGCACCTAAAAAGTCCCGCGTTTTACAGTGTTTTTTGCTGTTCCTATTTTTTCCCATTTTTCGGAGCTTATGGCTCAAGATGGGTCAACATGGGCCAACATAGGTGTCAAGATGGACCAACATAGCTTCAAGATGGGGCAACATAACCCCCAAGATGGGCCACATAGGCCAACATAGCCACAAGATGGGCCCACATAGCCCCAAGCAGGTCCACCATTCCAACCGAGCCCTCCAGGTAGGCCAACATAGCCCCAAGCTGGGCCAACAGAGCTCCAAGGGGCCCGGAGCTGGCCGTGGCATTGCCGTAGGCCTTCTCTCCTCTCCGAAGTAGAGAGGGGCCGCCGCGCCTGCCGCCGACCTCAAAAACTCCCGCGTTTTACGGTGTTTTTTGCTGTTCCCATTTTTCGGATCTTGTGGGTCAACGTGGGCCAACATAGGCCGCAAGATGGGCCAACATAGCCCCAAGATGGGCCAACCTAGCCCTAAGATGGGTCAAGATGGGCCAACATAGCCCTAAGATGGGCCCAAATTGCCCTCAAGATAGGCCAACATAGCCTCAAGATGGGCCAAGATAGGCCAACATAGCCCCAAGATGGGCCCATATAGCCCCAAGCCGTTCACCCCTATCACCTCAACATGGGCCCCTGGCCGGCTGTCGCGCGTAAGCGCTTAAATAATATCCATCCAGAGTATAGATTGCATCATTTTCATAGCACCATCTAGCACACCACACCTGCCAGGTCTGCGTCTAAACGATCTTCTTCTTGCTCCCGCAGGGCTTTCAGTGCATCTTGACCTCGAAAAAAAATCCCCACCATTGGTGATGACGATTTGAATCATTGACGGTTGGCTAAACTCAATTGAATTCAAACATTCATTTAGTAAATATATAGTTACAGTAAGTTATGTAGTGATTCTCTTTCGATTTTCAAGGTTGGAAGATTTTGTCGCTGGACAAAAATGATGCTTCTCCCAGTTTTGCGTCCCTTTCTGAGGGGCCGAACGTGCTTTCAATCTTCTAGCTCGGTCTTTTCTAGAGACCAGATCCACCAAGTACAACTTTGGCGACGAAGCCGCAAACATGAGCGGGGTGCAACCATGCTTTTCCTCCAAGACATGAGTGAGTCAAGCGACAGTGTCCCAATGGATACAAATATAATAAAATATATATATATGGCTCGATCTGCAGTTCTGCTAAACTCCAGTCATCTCAAGTCCCTGGCCTTGGCATTCACATCTGCAGTGGACTGGAGCATGAGGTTGATGCAAGCCACCTTCCACAGCGAGATTATGCGAGGTTCCCACGTTGTCCAACGTTGTCCAACCAGGAAGAAAGAAGCACATGCAGTGGAACCTGCCCGTGGAAGGCAGCTATGTGCAAAGGCGTCCATCCCATCTTTGTTTTGATGTCCTCAGTAGGCAAACATGAAGGCTGCTTCTAAGACTTTGGAAAGCTTTGGAAACGTGTACAATATCCTTTTACGTGCTTCCAAGGATGAAACTTCTACTTTTGCTGATAGCATCTGAATCGATCTTTTCAAAGGTTGCTGAAAAACTTCCGCTTCTCTTTTTTAAGGACAGGTCATGCCGAGATCGAGCACCTAGAAGGATCTCCACCTCAACTGCTCATGGCAGATCATGGCACATCTTGGCCATTGGGGGATCTTAATGGATCTTGATGAATCTTGGCCGAGGTGGTGACAGCTCGGTGCTGTCCATGTTCCGCAGCTAGATGGAGAGCTGTTCGACCATGCTGATCTGGAGAGTCAATGGCCAAGTGCCTGCGCGGCTCTGAACAAGGCACTGATGATGATGACCCCAGCAACCCCAACCAACCCGAAGAAATCATACAAAGTCCCACAAATTATCACAAATTCAAGTGAGGTTCATAAGATTTCATAAGTATTTCATATATAAGGTCTCATCTGCCCCCTGAAACCCTAAACGGCCCCCATCATACTCTTGGTCGACTGAGATCACTCAAAACGAATGGGCACAAGTAGAAGTAGGTCGAAGTAGGTCCCGGACGGCGAGCGCGTCATCTTGACCAGCTGCCATCGATTTCCTGCAACATCATTGAACCATGTCTAGGCAGGATGGCCCAGGATGGCATAAGGTGGGAACTACAAGCGCGATCGATATGGACCCATTGGACCCACCTCTGATGGCTGCTTGTCGAAACTTCTTCAACTCTGCTTGCACTCGCTCCTTGGCCCTGTCCAGAGTTAGTTGTAAAAATGAGATACAAAATGGAACGGACGCAAAACGACACATGAATGCCAGAGTGAACACGGCCCCATGTCCAACTGCATGTTCGCCATGTCCAACTGCATGTTCGTGCAATTCCCAGCCTTGAGCTTGCCTCTGCCATGAGCTTTTTCTCGTCCTGTGACGTCAAAATGCTGCCTTGCTCATTCTGATTGTGTCATTGGCTCTCGGCTCTCTCCTCCTCTTTTTCATCATCCTCATCTTCGTCCTCATCTTCATCGTCTGGCTCTTCCTTTTGATGAGGATGTATGTCACTGATGTCACTAATGTTGCCAAACACAGCAGTGATCCACACAGTGCTATGCTATGGATGGCTATGAATGGTTATGGATGGCTATGGCCTTTTCCTTTTCGGCGTCTTCATCATCTTCGAGTTTGTCTTCATCATCCTGGGCTTAACGCCAGCTGGTCCCGAAATGCCGAATGTCCAGAGCAGGTCTGAGCAGGTCCTCCTCATCTGGCGCCAGCCCCAACAGCACATCATCCTACAAAATTACTGTCAGAGACTTCGCCCTGTAGGAGTTGCGACAAGTTGAGACTGTGAAGTACTCAATATAAAATAATTATAATAATTATATACGTTTATAAACTGTCCTCGATGTAGTCAGGCCGGCACTTTTCCAGATAGGCAGCTGCTCCTCAGACATCGTGTGACGCTGAGTTTTGCTCACAACACTTAAGCCAAGCTGCAGAGAAGAGAAGGGTTCTCACTGAGTCCAATCCCCACACTCAGTCAGAAACGCGCCCGGGTTTGGTTAAAAGCGATTCGCTCCTGGGAGCTGTGACGACACAAAAAAACAAGCCGTGTGTTGAACGAAAAATCGATGTTGTTCACACCAAGACTATGACATGACTATGACATCCCAACGGAATCAAACGGATTTAACGAAGTTGCTGTCTGCCGAGTCTGCCGAGTCTGCCGTGCCTCTTCCCGCTTGGCTAAAATGATGCCCATGCTTTGTGGGGAGAGCGCTAGATAGCTCCAACCTGCAGCGTCGGGTAGGGCGTCTGCGTGCAAGTCTGCGTGCAACGCAATCGCGATCGCGATCTAACTTCTTGGGGAGTGGAGTTGAGGCGCCAACACCATGGTGAAGCCAAATCATGGCGCTCAAAACTTGGGATTTGGATGGACTTGGATGGACTTGGATGGACTTGGTCCACGGTAATTGATGGTAATTGTAATCAGCTGGATTGACGAGGATGTGCTTTTTCTCTGCGTTTCATATGTTTGCTGTCTTCTGTTGCTCCCTGTCTGCACCAAGTGTGGCTACGAAAGAATTCTCATTGCACTTGTTGAGTATGCAATCCATTGTTTTGTCATCATGTTTCCTCTCTACTGTGGAGAGGGTCAGCTTCAGAGTCGGCAGCAATCAGTGAGATTGTGACAACGTCCTCAACATCTTCCATCTCAAGCAATATTGAAAACGTGCTGCGTTTACAGTTTACATTCACACTTTCTTTTCACTCTCCGCTTTGGGTCTCTTCTTGGCTCAAATCAGCGTGCTATGAGTCGAACCATTACTAGTTACTAGTATACTACTATTCCTGAAGCCTGAATAGTTTCTGTTGCCAGTCGTAAGAACTGTTCAGAAGGAGCATGAAGCCAGCTGATTCGAAGCTGATTCGAATTATTCGAAGACTGTCTGGCACAGGGGGTCCATCAGAGTCCATCAGAGCCCATCATGTTCCAGCGAACGCCAGTCATATCAGTCATACTGAAATGGAAACGCACCACCCTATGACTTCAGTCTTCGCTGTCGCCAGATTTCGCTGAATTGCTGCATGGGTCTGGTCGCTGTTCCTGAGGATTCCTGAGGCATTGAAACTGAATACATCTTATTGCATCTTAGAATAAGTAATTATAGTGTATAGATTTATAATATTTTATAATGATTTATATAAGTCATCTATAGTCATCTATAGTCATCTTATTTTATTACTACATTTTTGTGGACCAAGCTTATGGTATCAGAGGCCCTTAAAGGTGGTGAGACCGCTCAAAGCCAGACCTCGGAGAATCAAACCATCTAGCAGCTATCTAGCAAACATGCAAATGCACTGAGAAGAGATCCAGTGGTAGTGGTTTGTCACGGACCGAGTTCGTCACGATCCCTCCGGAAACCCAGGCAACCAAGTCCTGAACCGGAACTCAAGAACAGAACAATCCTCAAATATGGCATCTCCAGTTGGTGTAACTATGTGTAACTCCCCTTTTCGATCACTCCATCCTCTCCTCCTTCGGGATTTTGGCCATCTCCACCTGTTGGGCTCCATAACCTGCTGGAAGGAAATTAAAGGAACTGAGTAATTTACTTCACTAATCGTGTCACCAGTGTGTGACCGCACTTGAGGTCCGGGCTGCTGAAATTCGTCACGTTGGTACGCCACGCAGGATTGCTTACCAGCGCGTTGAAGATCAGCTTAAGGTCAGTATCTAACCATAAAGATGCCATTCACGCAACGAAGTCGTAGGAAAAGAAGGGACTGTGAAGATGCGACAAACGTCCAACGAAAAAACACACACATCAACTAACATGGTCTTCAAGATTCTTCAAGCCCAGCCTTCCCATTTGACCTGGATTGTCTTGTACGTCAGCTCGCTGAATTCCAACATGGTCAATCCACCCTCAATGCGGATTCTCAGCTCCAAGGTATTGGTGTACATTCCAAAATCCAGGCGCAAAATGGCAAAACCAAGTCCGCCACATGTGGTCCTCCATAAGTTCTGGCGTGCTGATCGTAAACTGAAGCCATGTGGTTCTCACCCTCCTGCCATCTCTCAGCAAGAATAGGTTCTTCCATTCAGATCAAAGCGGCACAATGCGGCACATCCAGACTTGTCCGATACTGGAGGAAATATCCCCCCCATGGGCCCCGGATCATCTTACGGCAATTGTTCGTGGGGAAATCTGGTGAACATATCATGATTTTCCACCATGAGATGGAAGCCCCATTGACAAAAACCCATGGCGCACAGCCGCCTGGGCAAAGACCTGCCGGACTTTATTCAGCTTCTGACTTTTGATGAAGCCGATCACCAGCGCAGCAATCTCGGTCATTTCCATGGATTGGCAACATTGGATCATATTGGGTCGGTCATATCAAAGCTCGGGTGAGTCTAAACAAACAAAAAAACTGGGGCGGAAAGTCCCGTACTGGTTTGGTTGGGAAGTTCAATCCATGGTTCTGCACGGATCATATCCCCTTTGAATCCGTGGTCAATCCGTCATGACTTCCCAGTTCACTAAAACTACCAGCTCGGCGCCCCTGACGCCAACGATGATGGGAATCATGCTGAGCACAAAGGCCAAGAATTTCAGGCCAGAGCTCTCCTGCCAATCAACATAATCAACCGTCTACAAGATTCTACAAGTGGATTCTGGGAATGCTGACAATTGGGACAACTGATAACTCTGATAACAACCTTGGAGGGCGCACCAGGTTGTCCCACATCGTGGAGAAGAGTGCACAGCCGAGGAAGAGAAAGGCAATTCCTTTGCCTCCAGGTCCACCCCTTGCCACAGCTTTGGGTCCAAATAGATCCAGATGGACAATGTCTATCAATGTCTCGGGTCGCCTGTAACACGAGTTAGGATGTTCACATACTTCGAGAAGTATTCCCGGTGATCTTTCACCTGGCATGTTGGCTTTGACTCACAGAATCATCAAGCATCAAGGTGGCACAGCGCATGTGACAGAATGCTGCAAGCTGTCACAATGCGTCAGAAGTACAGTCTTCACAGTTTTGAAGCACGGGGTGTCCATCAAAGCAAGAACACCTGAGTGCCATCCATGGCACAACCCAGCTCTCTAAGATCATCAACGGCTGTGCTTCTACTTCAGAATCCCATGGCTGTCAAGGCACCGCCAAAAACTAGTATGTAGCACATTTCCAGGAAGTCAACCAACCTCAGCATGGCGCGATTCGTCCAACTCAGAACTACTCAGGATATCTCAGGATCGGAAACCTATGGAAAGCTGACCCCCGGGTGTATCAATTTGTCCACATCATCTGTATCCGCTGGAAATAACTTCACAGTAAGAAAAAATCACCTGGCATGAGACCTTGGGCAAACTTTCAGGGCCAAACTCAAAAGAAAAGAAAAGGCACAGGCCGCCGATAAAAGCTCCAAGCCTTTGCCAAAGCAAAGCCAGGTCACAACGAACATCTAGAAATGCAGCAATTGCCAGATGATTTTGGAACATCAAAAAATCAGAGTTGGTGAACTGGAACCTCTAAAATTGTTGAATATGTCAAATGATTCTGTCAACTGGAACCTCAAGAATTGTTCACGAAATGATTCTGAGTGTTGTGACATCGTGGAGCAGGACGCCACGAAGAAATAAATGCTCCTGAGCACATACAATAACGTTGAGCCGACAAGGACGACGACAACAGGAAGAAGGAGAATAATATAGACACGGCACACCTTCAGAACATTTAAAGATCATAAGAATCAGACCTCCAACAATTGTATATGATAATATCAGACTAGTTGATGTATTTCACTTGTTGCACTGCAAAAGCTTCATGGAAAAACTGGAAAAGCTCTGGAAACTCAGCGCTCCAGTCGGGATTGAGGACGCTCTTGGACGCTCTCTCGCTCTGCTGATTGCCACCTGGACCTGGCATCAGAACAAAACCCTCTGGTAGATCGTCTTGCAGCATTTCTTGTTTCAAATCTGCGGGGATTCTTTGGGTATGCTTAGATGTATACTGACAGTATGTATATAATAATATATGATATAACACAATACAATACAATACAATACAATATAATATAATATATTATACTATAATATATTATACTATAATATATAAAATTAAATTATTATTTTACATCATATTACATTATATTATATTATATCTTATATGTTTTAATACTTTATATTATATTATATTTTATATTAAAATATATTCTATATTATATTAAATATTATAATTTTATATATTAAATATTACATATTATATATTATATATTATATATATCATATATTGTATTACTTATTATAATATATATTTATTATATATAATATTATATTATAT
>Ga0126342_10019290_pt1 | contig 11598 bp, 10 predicted proteins | sample Cyp1metagenome_FD_92528 | JGI IMG/M metagenome (GOLD analysis project Ga0126342, IMG submission 92528) | Coral microbial communities from Lord Howe Island, Old Settlement Bay, Australia - Cyphastrea 1 metagenome | ecosystem: Host-associated > Invertebrates > Cnidaria > Coral ... | reverse complement strand
TCACTAGGTAGAGACGGCATGGCATGACAGCAGTTCATGACCGCAGCCCCTTTTGCACAACCGTGCAGTCAAGGCAGTAAAAGGTGCCACTGTGTTGTGGCAGCTGTGTGTCTAGCGGGGTAAGTAAGCAGAGAGCCCAATATGCTAAACTTGGTGCTCCCCACTCGTATGTATATGGTCTTGGCATTTATATATATATAGCCACCGAAACGGTGGATTTGTCCTCCATTGGACTAAGCAGTGCACAGTAGGAGCAATGCAAAGTGTGCATGGCCCCTGCGCAAAGATGGCACGCTACAGCCCATGTTGAGTGCTCAAAATAGTGCTACCGTTGCATGGTTGCGGAGCTATCATTCCAGGCGGTCTGATAGCTCGGGTGGCAGGACCCAACCACCCGTGGGGACAGGACCCAGATCCCCTAAGGTATCGTCATAGTGTTGCCGTGCTGCTGAGCGGCCATAGTTGGTGAAGTGCTGGATATACCCGTGATTCGTGCAGCTGCGCTGCTGAGCGCTGCTGGTGGTGGTGGTTTCTTGGATATCTTGCGGGTCTTGACGGCATTAGAAGTCATCATTGCAGCAAACTATGGACGGAAGTGTACAACCTGGTCAGCCAGTAAATGTTCAAGCACAACCTCCCCAGCACAAACGAGACACTGATGCAGCTGGCTTGTTTTGACCCAGAACCACGGCCCGATCCTCACAAGGTACTGCTCGATCACCAGACGCATCTTCCTCGGCAGCGCCTTTGAATCCTCCGGCACCGGCTACTACTCCGGCTACTACCACTGACGTCTCCCTCTTCGACATCTGACAATCCCGCGACCAATTTGGGGATGTATTCAGCTACAATGGGAACCCAGCCTCCGGCTCCATTTCCAACCTCGGGACACCATATTACTATTCCCCATCATGGCCGATTCAGTGAACGATTGGTCCACCAGATCTACTTCAAGATCTTTACTTATTCCAGCAACACTCAGGAACTTTCGATCATGGAGATCCCATCAACTGGCTATACTCAAGGACCAGAGACCCGGAAAATTTCTTTTTCACCATGACGGGAGACTGGGAGTGGTCCCAGCGTACAGCGGATTACTGGCGCCACTTCTTCGGAGTACCTATGCGTCATGGAGGGAATCCTTTTGCTGACTACTATCCACCTGGCATGGAATCAGCCGGTACGCAGACACCACAGCCGACAATCGCTGTTCTCGCAACAGAATTACAAGGCCTACTGTAACTCAACTTCGGCATCTGGCGAACTGTTGGAGCCCTTGACCGTGGAGCAACGAACAACATTCATGGAAGTCCTGCACATCTTGTCGTCATCACAAAGTACGCTGCTCGAGGATATCGACTGATGGGGACTTCCCTTGGCTAACATTGCAGCTGGTACCATAGCTTTGCAGCTTATGCCTCTTCCGGAAAATAAACCTTGCTGCGGCAGGGTGTGTGTGTGTGACACATCTGTACAGATGTAAAACTTCAGGTTTCTAATCTTGGTTTGCATGCCAGTGTGTCATCTGTGATATCGATGGGGACGCTCATCGACGTACCTGCTATTTTTCATATCATTTCTGCAATGGGACGTGGCTAACCCAAGAACCACCATGCCGTTGTTTGGTCTTTATTCTATCCTATTTGATGACAATTCTGGTCTCGATAGTCTTTCTGGAGAACTTCTATTATTCGATGGGTACTACGTAGGTTAATTTGTTTCTCATATAATTTGCACGTTAACAGGACTCAGTTCCTGATGGATCTCTTAAAAGATCCAATTTTGTCTAGTGTGTGGATGTGTTTTGCAATGCATGGCTGGTACCAAAATTCATATCTTTCATGTTGACAAAACATTGAATCAAGGATGTCATTTCTGTGCTCATAAGTGGGCCTGATATTTGTGTGCAGCGTAGGGTCTGAAGATTTGAGGAAGTCAAACCTGCCAGGCAAAACGTTCTTGTAAAAAAACGAAAATGCAAATGAAACGGTTGTGCCGCAAGGAAGAAAGGAGCGCCAAAACGGAACATTTTGGTTTTGTTTCGTGCTGCATTTTCGGCTTCAGCACGATGCCAAGACAAGTGCAAAACATCTGTTGTCCGGCGCTTAGGTCAAATTGCCAAGTAGACCTCCCATGCGTAGGAGGAATTTGATGCATCATGGATTGATGTGATGGCCTAAGGTCAGGCTCAAACACGAAGCCCTCATGGGGGCCAGTGTCAGCAATTGTTGCAGTTCTGCATTCGAACTTTTGGCTGCAGTGAGTGTTGGTTGCTTATAGGTTGGATTTTTCTATCGAAACGCGAGACATTTGTTTTTCTAACAAACGCCTGCTTTGGGTTGCCTTGGTGCATTATTTTCATTTTATGGGCCATACAAAGGGTGGGAATCATTGGCAACGCAGGTGATTACTTTTCAAAAGGGCCTATCAATTTCACATGCATACAGTGTCAGGTGTATTCGGTGGTAAGACCCTCACACACCCAAAGTTACTGGTGCGTGGTTTGGTGAAGTGTAGTGTGTTCCTGTGTTATTGTTGCGCATGCAAGGAACGAAATGAACTCAATGTGACAGCAGGGCATGGTGCTGAGAATGTCCACAGTGAACATGTGTTCCAATTGTGGGTGTCATGCGCATGTTCAGTGGAGAGAAAATAGTGTTATGTGACATATGTGACATTTTTTCAGTATTCAACGGTTTTGTCTGTAAGGCAGGAAGGGGCGGTTGCTCGGATGCTCGGCAGCAGCTGCCGAGTAAACAAACATATATAAAAATGGACGATGTATACTATGTATACAATGCATTTCGTCCAAAATTCAGGGTCACTTCGACAAGTCTTGCTGCGAGTGACGCGTGCTAGTTTTTGTTTTTCCCCAGGATGGTTCTTGTGGAGGCTGGCGTGGTTCATTTTTGAGACTTTGGCAGACAATGTCTTTGGATTTGGGAGATTTGTGACTTGAGATAAACAAACATCAAACAGGCGAAGGAACTCGGTTCAAGATCTTCACGAAGCACTGCGTTTCATCGATCTATGACGGTTTTTGCCGGCGTGCGTCAAAAGGTGAGGTGTGCTAGAAATTGCGTCTGTCAAACAATCCATTTCCATCCATTTCCATGTTTGTTGGATTGCCATTGGCTTGCTCTTATTTCCTTCTTGACATGATACAGTGATATAGATTCAATTTACTATATTTACTGCTCTAGCTGCGTTGGCCTTCCCATATTGCCAAGAAACTAATAAGGCTGCAAGGATAATTGTGACTCAAAAGTTTTGGAAATAGGTATCTGATGACGTGGCGGGTGTCCATGAACTGCCGATTTGTCCTCTTCATGGTGTTACCCTGAGTTTCATGCAGGCTCGGGAAAACGAATGAAAACGATTTTTTCAGTTCTTTGGAAATTATGCTGCATTATGAAAATCTTATGTTTCTTTTCTGTATGAAACAACTTGAAGCGATTCATTGCCATCATTCTTTCATTTGTGGCACCAAAATCTGTACAGCCATTGTTGGTCACGAGTACTGATTATTCAACATGCAAAACCTGATGTGAGTTCTGGGTTTCACAATGAACTTGCCATTCAATGATGTGGTAGAGGGTGTACGTTGCTTTGCTGGTTCGGAACTATTTGCATTGGAACCATTTAGAACCATATGTTTCTATGAACAATTCAAATTGGATGCAAAACCGCTAGGAATTCGGAGTGCAGAACAAGACGAAGGCGGAAACTCTCATGTTGGGAAGGGGGGTGCTTGTGATGGCAGCGCGGAACTATTGCCTCTTGAGTCTTGAGGTAGGGATGCACAGATTCTTTTCATCGTGTGGCTGAGGTCAGCGCAAAGGAATATTCCATTGGTCCCTTGTTTGCGAGAAAAATGAGAAAACATGCTAATGGTAATTTTGCGAAATGTTTCGCTGAGGCGGACTTTGCACAACGGTGATAAAACCGCTGACAATGTTCAAGAAGGGCAAGTGACTTGCCAGTCTTGTGACGTGTTGAGATGTGCTGAGATGGGGATAGTCCATCGCTTTTCTCCTGTATAGCACTGCAGTTGCCATGAACCCAAAATGACTTCATCCAGAAACAATTTTTGTTTTCATTTGCAAATTTGGCAAGGTGGTGCAGAGTCAGCACAGAGATACCATGTGATGGTGAAATTGCTGGGCCAAGATCCGGCTGTAGGACTGTTTCAAGAAGGCCAAATCAAGTAGACGAAGTAGACTTAGACACGGGATGATCGGGAAGCAGTTACGCATCTTGCATGCGAAGTCATAGTTGTGAGTTACAGGCCAGGAACATGTACAGTAAGATCAGCAAGCATTCAGAAGAAAGTTAGAGTTCGAGGGAAAGACAAATTTCACTCACAACCTACAGGAAGCTTCTCCAAAGATTTGAGTAAAATGGTCGAACATGGAACTTGCAACCCTTTGTTGCTGCTTGATTTTTGCAGTGGAACACTTGCTTTGGCTTGTCATTCTGAGGCTCTGCTCAACTTCTGAAGAAGCAGATTCACTCTTATCCTATGCGGAGGCCTGTTCTGCACCAAACCCATGCTGAGGATCAAACTTTGCAACGGTTTTCACGTGTGTCTTGAACAGTGGGGAGACAATATGGTAATATGATGCAATATGATGTAATATGATGTAATATGGTACATCGAAACTCCTGTGGCTGAAGGTCGGTTTCCGAGACAGCCTTCGTGACATCAAGAAGCAGCCAGCTTTTGCTCGATTAGTGTCTTCGCTGCATAGCAGCTCAAACATATCAATATCAAACAAATTCCTAGCTACAATGCGTTGTAAGTGAACATTTCAAAATGTCAGAGGCTTAACAGCCTCCCACGCCATGCCCATGCTTTTTCAATATGCTCCTTCCTCATCTTCCTCATCTTCCTCCAAGGCGATGCATTTCGTTTCACATGCTTGGCGGTGCGCCATGGCAAGACCTGGAATCGCATCCTGAAGTTAGAGCGATGAGCGAAGCCATTTTTTTTGAAAATCTAATGGCAAGGACTGGCAAGGTTAGAAACAGTCGCACGGGTCCAACGCACTGGAGCGGTGGAGATTTGTAGGAGAAATGTTCCACAGATGCTTGAGGATTGGAAATGTATGGAAAAGTATTGTACATGTTTGGGCGCTGAAACGCTATGAGACGCTATTGGTCAAATAGAAGTCTACGTTGTACTCATTACTAACATATATATAATAACATCAACATATTGTATAGAAATACAGTAAGTATATAGCAGTCTTGCCTGTTTAGAGCCTCTTCAGGTACGAATATTCAACCTTCCTTGGGGCGCTTGCCAACTGGGACTCTCACAAAGGTGCCATTTGCATTTGGTCCAAGCGCTTGAGCTGGGGCCCACCGCAAGTCGTGCTTTTTGATGTGTTTTTTTGTATTTTTTTGTTGTTACAAGTTCTATTTTCGTGTTTGTTGTTTTTTGGCAAGGTGCCCGCGCTTCCAAGTTGTGCCAGGTGCCGACGTCACCTACTACTGGGTAGATGCATTTGCTGGAATCTCAGCTTAGGATCTTAAGACGCAACTGACAAGTGTTGCTGGCCTCAGGTAGTTAATCAGCACATAGCTGATTCTTATCCAATGGAATGGTGGTCCACTCGCTTTGCCCAAGCTGTCGGTGACTGCGGCAGCAAATAGAACTCAGAGTCAGACCTTGGATAATATTTATCCTATATAAGTTATATATAAGTTATAGAAGGCAGTCTTATATAACTTATAGTTAAAGCCCGATGGGACCCACCCGAGGATCAACGGCCTGTGCAGTGTTATCCAAATATTGTCTTGATACCTACTGACACAACAAGTAGCCCGAGCACACGAAGGAGTCGCTTATGATTCAACAAATAAATGCAAGCTTCAAGTAATGCAATTGAAATTTCAGACTGCATGCGCTCGCCCTGAGGTGACGTGGGAAGCACCATTTTGGTGTCATTGCCATGGGAGGACTCCAGCAATACTCAGACACGTCGAACAACTTTTGCTCATGGACCATGGGCCTTTCACGTTAGCGCAGGACCCAATTCCACTGAAGCGTGTTTGGGTGATTTGGGAGATCTTTAGCGCATTTCAAATGGGAGCGCGCTTTGACATCGCAATGTGCCATCCTCAATTGAGTTCGGCTCGACAGGTGAACCCGAGTGATGCGAGTGATGTGAGTGCATTGCAGTGGCTGTTGGCATTGATGGTCTGGTGGGCTTGCAGTGATTTGATCAACCTTCCCTAACCAAGGCCGAAAGATACTATGGACGATTTCAGAGGAGTGCTCAAGATGCAATAGTCATGAACTTTTGAGGCACCTAAGAATGGAATAAGACTTTGGCAGAAATATGAAGCGCGTGTTGAGTTGACTCATCACAGTTGCGAAGACAAACATGCCCAGATTTGCTGAACTCAGGCTCTGATCAATTCCTTCACCACAGTGCAAACTGCGCTGAGTGGTGTAGATGTCGCTCTGAGTTCTGCGTATCACAAAAGCCATCAGGTCAGTTGAAGCGCTCGAGTTTGAGCTACTCATCTAGTCTCTTCTCGAAAGCCCGTTGAAACAAAAGTCGTCAATGAGCCGAAAGCGAGGCAACAATCAAAGCGACCAGATATTTCTGTAGAACTGTTTGGTCAGGAAATGGTGCATGATGAGATACGGAGGACAATAGGCTTCTTCGCTTGCAGAGAGGGGGTGCGAGACATGCACAAATGGATCATGGATACAATGAGTAACCACATGACGAAGGGAACCCTATGCAACATCACCGAATGGAGGCAAATAGATCTAAATGGATGGTTTTGGGAACAAATTAAGTATCGTCCAGTCCTATGGAATGAATGGAAACGTAGTAGTAGTGGCAACGAAATGAAAGATAGTTTTTGTCAGTGAAGGCCAGGAAGTGCCATGAGGAGAAGTCACCGGCATTTGTCGTTTCTGTCCAACAGCAATTCAAATTTGCACTTGCAATCTTTAAGCATGGAGAAACTGATGCAATAGGTTGAAATACTTACCGAACGCATCCGAACGCTATTTTTCCAACCAAAAATCATTTCCTCCCGTCAAACCTGCTCTTGGACGTGGCTCAGGCTTTACCAAGCTTAACGAGATGGTGCAGCTCCGTATGAATCAGTGGCTCATTGGAGCAGCGACCAAGGAGTCGGATGCCTCAGAGACAGAATTCAGGTCCTATTTAGAGTGTGAGACCATGAGGCCCGAATTATATTTTATGAGTAGTATGAGTATTCTAATTGATTTTTCAACGACCGTGATCACTTCTGCGATGCCACAGATGCTTTCACTTCTATGTAGCTGCGAGCAGGCGCCAGTAGTATGTAGTTGCACTTTTGATGTGCTTCCATAATGGACTACACCATGTTGCCAGTCATGGTGCTTGACTTCCATGACAGCAGACTGCGGCTGATTCCGAGGCTCCAGATCATGAAGCAGAATGCAAATGAAAAGAACAAGAAAGAACAGATTGGATTACAGGAGCTTGTCAACCGGCACGTCCATTTGAGATCCTCGCAAACGTCAGTGTTTGATTAGTTTGTGAAGGGTGAAGGATCACTTGACAATACATTTGAATTACAGATGCTTGACGGCTCACCTTGCGCATTTATATATTTTGTTCATTGGCTGTGTTGTCTCCACCTTGCAGGACAACCTGGGTCGCATGCTGCGAGAAAGTGGGAACTTTGAGGGCGCTGAGTTTTACTTCAAGGATTGACCATTGCGACTGGGTCACAAATCTGGTTCTTTGGTGTTTCTCGGGGGCCATCCGTGCGATTGAGATTGCCGGTGCACATTCGCAAGTCAACTTCTGGAAAAGTCTGCGCAAAGCACATCTACCCCACTACAAGTTGCAGGACCTTCTGGAAGAGATTGAAAGGATGTATGGCAAAGATCATGCTGGCAACTCACTAGAGACCACAGTGAACTGCGGCTTGATGCAGCTTGAATCTTCCAATCAGATTTGCACTGCAACGCACTGCGTGGCGTAACACATCCTTCGAGCACTTCAAAGCAGACTCAGAAAAATCAGACTTGCATAGCGGCATAGCCTAGCATAGCCGGCATAGCCATAGCATTTCAGCTGTGCTTCTACAAGTTTCTACAAGCTCGAGTAGCTTGGGAAGCTCGGGAAGCTCGTAGGTCTGAGCTCAACTTGGAGCTGAGGCTCTAGCCCTGAGCTGCCTGAACCAGCTGGCAGTATGTGTCCCAGAGAAAGTTCACAGGTCAGAGAGAACAGAGAGATTTCCCAAACCATTCGCAACTCAAGAGTGCTAGGATAGACTATGCAAAGAAAGACGGTATTTGCAAAGAGATTCGAGAGCAAAGCTGATTGATGTAGTATATATCTATATCTATATCTATCTATATATATACATATTCTATATCTATCTATATATATATACATATTTTATATAAATACTCCTAGTGGATATTTGCCTTGGCAAGTTCATTGGGTGAAAGGAAGACGGTGTCCTGAGCAGTGCTGACACCGTCTCACACAAATTCAACTCATCAATATAGAGAATGTGGAAATGGAATGGTGCTGGGCAGCTCTTAATCTAAATGTTTTTTTTTCTCTGGAGAAGCCTCAAAATGCTGAACGTTACTTGAGACTTCAAGTACGAGTTAAAGAAGGCAACGCTGGCAATTGGCTAGCGGATTCGCAGCAGCATTTGCCCCCAGGTCACCCTACAAAAGGCCAATCACGTTGAGGAGGCTTCTTGGGAGGATTCGGGAACGCACGGCATTCATTTGAGACATTAATGTCGCGTAAGTGAGGAGAGGGCTGTTGCAAATCAGAGAGGCCTTAAAGGGAACCTCCAGCCGCGGTCAAGCTAGTGAGAAAAGAGTTTGTGCGGCTAGTGCAGTCGGAATTTTCGAGTCGATGGGAGCCGATGGGTTTGAAACAGTGCAGGCCTTACAGTGTCACCGCGACTGTTTGCAACGACGGCGTCGAGTTCTTGGAGAAAATCATGAGGAGCCACAAATTCGGACCAAATGGTTGACACTGTACAGAACAATAAAACTCGCCACAGAGGCTAGTTATATGATGTTATATGCATATATAAATATATTCTACCATCCGCCCAAGACCGACAAAGCCGCTTCTATTTGCTTGTCAAGGGATGTCAGGAATAATATCATCAAGGGCTTACCAGTAAGGTTTTAGGAGTTGGGTTTGGCTCTATCCTTTCGGGTTTGCTAGGTATGACCGTCAGTATGACATTCCCACCCCGTAAAACTTCAGATAAGATGAAGAGCTACAACACGGGACTATGGAGACATTACGCATGACTAGAAAGGCGATCCTTAATTGTATAGCCCCATCCGGGACACGGGATTTGTCACCTTCCCAATGCAATTCCGCTACAAGGTATGACAATGTCAAAACATGTCCAAAACCAACTCCAGCTCAACGAAAAGAGTGGAGATTCTCTTATTAGAAGAAACCTGCAGACAAAGTGTGAGCCATCACCTTTGCCGTTGCTTGTGCCGCGCATTTTAGGCTTCCTTCAAATGGATCCTAGGCAAATCGCAGGTTTTGGCCGCAAAACTTGTTAGCATTACCTTCCCCAAGCTTCGTTGTCCGAGCAGCCGCTTGCGAGCTGCAACCAGTTTGATACTGGCAGATTTTCACGAAATGATTCGCGGCTTCAAATTCTGCCAGAACCTGAGGGCAGGAGGCCAAACCAATTTGGCCATTCAGAGGTGTGCATTGCGATGTGCATGGTTTTCCCCTCTCTATCACACGCTGCCGGACCCAAGCAAAACACACCAAAACCATTTTTTGCGTACATAGTATCATACATAGCATCAAGAGCCAGCGCGAGAGCGCACAGCTTTGCGCCCATACATGCTCGCACACAATGTGTTTGGTGTTCAGCATCCACCGCCGGCAGCCACTCTAAAGGATCATCACCCAGAGACTTTTTTGAGAACAGAATTTGTACTGCTTTGCACATCTTGAGAGCCCAATGTTTTTGGGTACTTGACTACACATTTGATCACCTGCTGCACATATCAGGGCCAAAACATCGTGTTGTCCTGAGTTCGTGGCAGACAAAGACAGTGGGGAACGGCTGGCAGGAGACACTGCAGAGTGTTTCCAACTTGGCAGTCCTTCTGAGCTTGCACAGGTGCTTAAGAAGGGCAACAGGAATGGAGTGTAGTGGCTGAACACGTCAGACGGTGGCAGTTTTGAGTAATTATGAGTGAAGGGTCAGCTAGTGAATTGATTGAAGGATCGCTTATGAAACAGCCCAACTAGGTGTTTCACATGGTATGACACGCTTCGCCCATCGCTGCTGCTCTTGGGGTTGCTTGCGCTGATATCCACCGCAACCTTGACATTGCGTGAGGCCAATGTCCATCGAGATTTTTGAGGAAGCCCGAAGTCTATACAGTTAGATGCCTAGATTGGCTAGATTGGCCTAGATTTGCGATGCCTCCGCCTCCGGTCAAAGTCTCAAAGTCTCAAGGCAAACGACTCACATGACCCTGCCGCAGCCAGGCCTGGCGGTGAAGGGCCGGGAGCTGACAATAGGAGAAAAAGACCCACGTACGTTGTACACGTGCGGAGCTAAGTCAACAAATGTCTTTTAAAAGTTTTCTGCAACTTCCGGTGAGCCTTTGGATGGCTCCCCTTGAATCAATGCATATCAATTTCCATAAGGGGAGAATCTGATGTGATTTTGTGAAAACTGATGAATTCTAATGTCTAACCGTGCCTGATGAAGAAACGGAGCATTCTTCTGCGCTGAGGCTGAGCAATTTCGCTCGTTTCCTTTCTGAGGCAAGGGGACGAGCTCCTCCAGCTTCATTCACTTCATTTACTCTTGCAAGTGTTTCGCACAGTCAAGGACGGAGCTGAATGCAAAATGCAAGCAGTTCTAGTGTAGGCGCCAGAGCCATCGGCTGAGCTCTTCAACGAATCTGATCAGCTTCACCAAAGGGCAGTGCAGTCTCTCAAAGATTTGCTTCAGCAGGCAGCGTTAGATGTCTATCCTGGCGTTGTATTGCATTGCAGGTAGCGTCATGCCACTCATGTTGCTCACAACAATGCAAAGTCAGCATGTACTGTAACTGCTTGGGAGGGAGCGGCCCGGAAATCATAGCCTTGGCTTTTGTACTTGCTTTGATTACTGTGGCCCATGCATTTGCATCAGGGCCATCCGCTGACGCTGTCCTCATTGCACAACCAAGCTTGTTCGTGGCTGGATCGATGTGTCTTCCAAAAGACTTGTTCTGCAGGAGCAGTTATATAGATGTGCTTCTGCTGCTTCTGCGTGGATTTGTTTCGATTAAGTCCTTTGTTGGTGCATGAGAAGTGTGCTCTCGATTCACCGACTCCAGTGAGCAAACAGGAGGGCCTATTGATGAATCGATCAGCCAGTGTCTTGGCAGCTTGCGCATAGCTAACGCTCAAGGTTCAGAACTTAACCTGCGCACGCATGAATGAATCCAATGAATGCGACACAAATACAGAATCACACGCAAACACACACACACATGGATGATGGATGGATGGATGGACGGACGGATGGACGGATGATGGATGGATGGATGGATGGATGGGTGGGTGG
>Ga0126342_10019289_pt1 | contig 11598 bp, 9 predicted proteins | sample Cyp1metagenome_FD_92528 | JGI IMG/M metagenome (GOLD analysis project Ga0126342, IMG submission 92528) | Coral microbial communities from Lord Howe Island, Old Settlement Bay, Australia - Cyphastrea 1 metagenome | ecosystem: Host-associated > Invertebrates > Cnidaria > Coral ... | reverse complement strand
CACCTGTTATATTTTCTGATTATTTCAGTATAGAGATGAGATATAACATCCGTATGGATCTAAACACAGTCTGAGAAGCTACTTCACACCTTAAATCATACCTCAAGCACTCCCTCAGAAGGTACTTGGATCCGTAAGCAATGGGATAATTCACAATCATATTATATATATAATATATATTTATATTATTGTATATATATATATCATTATATATATATCTATTGATGTATATATGGTGGATCACTATCATACCCCAGACACATCCTAAGAAGGTACGGCTGGATCCATAGGGCACGTATTACCCGTGGACCGTGGACGCCGCAGGAGTTGGACCGTCGCTTCCGGGCCGCTGGGACCAAGGCGTCAGCGGTGTCGCTGCATCCAGGCGCCGCGGCGCACCCAACGGGTGGACGGCGCCTCTCAGATCTGATTATGATCACTTATATGATGTATATATATATATTAGAAAATATATATGTTATTATATATATATTATTATATATATAATATATATATATATTATTATTATTATATATATATTATATATATACTATATGGGAAAATATGATGTTTAAAATTGTTAGATTATGCATATATATATATCATCCTGGTAATATTGCCATCCTACCATATAGATGGTTATGATCATTTATATTATATATGTATTGGTTAGTTATATCTATATGGCCTGGGGTTTGTTATATCATCATGACTTAGGAAACCTCCATTTGGAAAAATGGTGAGCAAAGGCATTCTGTTTGGAAAACGAAATGGTGAACAAATGGTGAAATAACTATAGACATATAACAATGGATAAGACATTTTAAGATATGTGTGGCCACCTATAAGGTACTGTAGTGCCTGGTATGTTTATAAACCGATAGTCACTAGTTCGATACATCTACCATAAAGCCATTGGAGTTATTGGAGTTATGTGCCACTTAGCGATTCCGACCTCGGGCACCTGTGGTGATTGCTGGCCAGCAATCATCCCCGGCCCGTTGACCAAAACATTGGCATTGATGTCGCCACTGGTTGCACAAGGATGCGATTTTGATGCGTAGACAACAAACATAGATGTGGTCAGGATGTCAAGTGAGGATATTGAAACAATGCGGAGAGATGGTTTCAACCCAGATAGAGCATCTATAGCAAACCCAAACCAGAAAAGTTGGAAAGCTAGAAACTTTGAGTTTAGGTGGTCATTTTCAAGAAATCACCAACTTCAATATCTTCAATCATCAACTTCATCTATTAACGAGGCTTAAAAATCACCAACTTCATCCATTTTTTTTGTGTTTCCCACTGTCCATCTACCAGGTAATGACTAACAGCTATTGAAGCCATGGCAGCCATGGCACATTTCGATACATTTACTTCGTTGATTTACCAAAGATTGTAATTTTCATTTATTTTCCACTTCGCAAACTGTTAGTTTACCAGAAATCAAACATGGCTATATGTATGACATATTTACCAACATGTGCCCGAACAAAATCACCCAGTTTTGTAGGTAAATATACCAGCACCATGGGTCGCATATGGGTTATAGGATATATTTCATGATATATCGAATATACCTATTAGGATATTTTATGGATAATCATATATGGATATGATAGAACAATAATAATCCAACAATAATCCATAAGTATATAATCCATTAAAAAAATCCAGCTATTATATAATAATCCATACTTATGGTACTTATGGATATTATACAACAATAATATCCCAAAAAAAATCCAGCACCCAAAAAAACGGCCAGGCCTTTGCGCCACAGACCTGGCGCGCTATGTGGTCTCTGGGAAGGACGAACCTTTGGAGGTGACGCTCGACGGGACACGTGGACGGAGATTTTGCACGGCAAAAAAAGGGGGCAGGTGACCATTTTGACGAGTTGATTGGTGATTTTACAATATTTACAGACCATTTGATCAATGTACTTCCCGCACTTTTACACGATTCTCATGGTGATTCACACAGCAAACTTGGGGATCTGACCATCAAAAAGGGTGATTTCATGGTGAAACCTGATGGGGAGATTTGATGGAACACCAAGAACTAGCAGCAATCATTCAGCTATTCCGTGGAAAATATAGGTTCAAGCACAAGAGAACATATTAATTAAATATACCATCATCATAAGAATGACTACTCTCAGGTCATCAAACATGGCGACGGAAACTCATATATATATATATATATCAATAGACCATGGAGGTTATTGCACAAATCCTCTATCAATGGTGTTTTTTAATTTTGCTACGTTTGCTTACCGGAGGGTCATCTTAAAAAAAAAAGGACAAAATGTGGGAGACGGAGCTGCTCCCACACCATGCAAATGGTGTTTTCTTGATGAAGTCTTGGGTAGCACCAACTGGTGAAATCCAACAGTTGATGTGGATACGGGCCAATCAACACAATCCTTAAAGAACAAGTAGTGATAAAAGAGACCGAAAATGGGTTCTGAAAATGGGGTATGCCCTAAATTTGATGGTTTATCATGTTTTGTGTTTTTCCATTTAAATTTTTGGGGGAGGTAGAATTACCTCATCTTCAGACACCTCGGGATGCTTCGACTCTTCCGTTTCTGGCCTAACTCGGCAGGTGACGTACTCCAAATATGCTGCGCCAATCCAAGCCCTGCTTCAGGCGTCAACGGGAAGCAAAGGGGTGAAGCCGGAAGTGGGGCATCTGCGGTGGATATAGCAACCCATCTGCGGTATAGCAACCCAAAAAAAACATACCCCACTAGAGCAATTGAACGTAGCTATGGAAAAATCACCATCAAAGTCATAGGTAAATGATCATCATCGAACTAAATGGGCCATGTTCATCCATTTTCCATGACAATTATATGACATTATAACTATGTCAAAGAACCAGCGAGTAAACATCTCAAATTGTACTGTATTTTTTCACCCTTTCCAACAGCCAGATCAGGAGTCTGGGTTCGACTGCTCTCTGCGTGAAACTGCATACAAATAACATCCTGTTAAAACAGTAGATAAATATAATGTAGTTCTAGTATCTTTTTGTTTGTTGGTCCAGACTATTACAATGATATAATATATATATACTGTATATATATATTGTATTAGATATGATTTAGTTATCTATCTTTTTGTTGTTCAATGACTATTGCAATGATCAATATATAGATATTGGTAATCTAGAGGAGGTTTGATCTAGACACTAATAGGGAACCACGCAAATCCAATATTGATGTATCATCATTTTTTCCCATTTAGACTGGTTTCCCATCAAGGAACACACACTTCCAGCGTATGCCGATAGCTAAACGACATTTCTGGATGTAGCCAGTAGAAATAAAACCACCAGCAGTAGGGTAGATGGGAGTGGAGATACGGCCAACCAGAATTACCAGAGTTTGACGGTTTTTTCATCAACAAAAGAGGAGTTATCACGGACACATCCACTTCCAGATAACGTTCAGGTGAGGCCCTCTAGATAGCCAAGCTGATTCATAGCTTGGTTAAGTAGGGTTCATGGATATTTATCGGGGACCTAGTGCTGATATACCTATAGTCAATCGGGTTCTACACCAACCTATACCTGGAGGGCCCCACTTTATATCAGATCTTCATCCGTGAAAGTCTGATGCCACACCAAGATTTCGGTTGAAGAACTCACCCATCCATAAATTATTCACCCAAGAATTTCCTGGCACAAAATACTGAGGTTGCTGATGTAGAAAAAAAAACAGTATATATGTTGATGGAACACTATTTGTTTGTCCCACTACATACCATTACATACTATTACGTACCATTACATCACCTGCATGCCTTACATCAGAGTAGAAGCCAATGGTCGCCAATGGTGCAGCTGGCCGCTATCGCAGGCTGCCAGGGGAATGCTTCGCCCCGTTCCCCGTGGTGCCAATAGCTGGAACTCCCAAGTGGTGCCACCGCTGCCACCCTACGACCAGGGGTACCAGGGGTGGAAAAAAATAGGTACAACTAGGGTAAGAAATAACCTCCATAGCTAGGTATAACATGGTATAACTTTGGGATTTCTAACCTCCATAAGTTTATATATGAAATATAAGCCCCACAACTATGGTTTAATATATACCACTTATTAGTGAGAACTCCACCCACACACAAGTATCAATATCTACCAAGAATGTTTGGTGATTCTCAAAAGGGGGGACGTTAAACAAATCCAAGACTTGTGATGTTTACTATAAAACCGATGGTTTGAGGTACCTCAATTTCATGAAACATCCATATTCGATCATATTCGTATGACAACTGTAGCCAATGATGCTGCTAACATTGGGACCTGTTCATGGACGTTAAAAACAAATGATATGCATCGAAAAAAAAAACTAAACACCACCTTGTTTGAAACCGTTATTTAGTATTGCTATTGGATGTGTTTGTTTTGGGGTCCAACATTAGGTGGTACAAACCTCTGACAGGAGGATGGGACTTTTGTCGGTAACCATCCTGACCAGAAATGATGTCCGAAAGAACATCGCGAAAAAATGTGGGGCCCCCGTTGACGATAGCTAAGTTAGCCCCCGTTTACGATAGCTAACTTAGGTTATAACTAGTTAGTTTATATTTGTAACTCCAATAACGTTTATGATACTTCTAACATCTTCTAAGTAGGTTATAAACCAACTTATAACTTGGGGGGCCCACATTGTACCATATATGTGATTTTGACCCGTTGATGCCCATTGGCATTTGATGGTGTTGTGTTTTTCTCCTGATGGAATTGGGAAGCATCTGAGATTGGGTCAACGGTCAATGCTCACAAAAGTCATAGGCTTTGCGATGACCAGCAAAATGTATGCATTTCAAGAGCTTGCACAAACCTTTGTCCATAATCCACGGGTCAATTTTGCTTTGCTCCATAGTTCGAGTGGCGGATGTGATTTTCGTTGGAACAAATCTGGTACCAACGGATGATTGGCAAGCGATTCACCCTGTATATAGAGTCTCCGGAAACCGCAGAGCCAGGTAGTGCACCATAGTTCGCTAATGTGGAACACAAAACTGCAATAATTGGTGGAAACCTACAAACATAGACCATAGTAAATGTAGATAAATATATTTTTACATAAACCAAAATTTAGCAACTGTGGTATTTAACGGTATACATCTATAGCTCTGTTTTGTATCAAGCCACGTTTTACATCGCTTGACCGCCGAGGCCAAGTCTTTCTTGCGGCGGGCGCTGACGGTGGCTTGGACCAATCGGGGGGCGAATACTTTCAGGAGACGCTCCGGCGGGTCTGGGAGGATCCCGGGCGCACAATGTCGATTCTGGAAAGATCATAGGGGGAACACATAATATATATATATATATATATTATGATTATATGTATAATTATGTATATATAATTATATATATATATATTATTATCTATAATACTATAGATCGAGTAAATCTATAAGTTAATAAGAATTATATACGCTAATTAACATATCTTTGAGTGTTTTTTAAATAGATGCGCACCCTGGAGTTTCTCGGCATCTGGCCACAACACCGGAACTTGACATTGTGTACCCGGTCAAAGTGCCAAAGGCATCAACTGATGTTGCCTCACCTGGACACTGGACAGCTTGGGATGAGCCTTTTGACTTGCTGACGGTGTCGCAGCCAACCAGCATGAGACGACGTTGGTGGTGACCCTGCTGGGCACAGGTCTGATCGACTTCATTGGCCGGCAATCCGATAGCAACATTTTTTGGACATAATTTAGTTCAACCACAGTGGAAAAAATGAAGGGTGATGAGCGGTGCATTCATTCTAATGGCTGTATACCAAGGGTAAGCATACAAAAACCAAAAAAACAGATTGTTTATAATGAAATTTCCATGGTTTTCGGGGTGTAAACCACATCTATATTATTTTAGATGAGGGTAGTTAGATTATTCGTTGTTGATTTTGTAGGAGAAAGCCGGGTGGCTGGACCCTTCAACAAATTGGAATCACGTCATGGGTTTTGCATCCCAGCCAGAAAAGCATGACCGGAGTGCTTGGCAAAGGTGCCTTTGAACAGGGGCAGTTCACCATGCTTGGCGGCCCGTCATCCCACTATAGGCATTTGTTGAAGGGTTGGTGAAAGTCCGGTTGCCTACTGTTCAGATGTGAAGCCCCAAGCCCCCAGGACATGCAAATCGCTGAGATGCATGAAGACGACCCACCCTTAGTGGATGTTTGACTGTGACTGAAGCTGGCACAAAAATCATGGGAGATTGGAATGGCAAGCTCGCTGGCAATCAAATCCTGAGAAGTAGCAATCAGAATTCTGCTGACTCCTTGGGATCAATTTGTGGATCTTGCGGATGAACACACGCGATGATACCCATGACACACGCTTTCAAAATCAACTAGCATGGTTTATACCTCCAATGTCTTAGAAATCATTCAGCTTGAGACAATGACCCCACCCGAAGGGACTTCTGCATAGGTGATGGAACATTGAAAGATAAACAAGTGTTATTGTTGGCCTGAATTCAAGCTGCCAATTTCAAATTTAATGAAGGAATCCCCACTTCGATTCAATTGGGTGAAGAATTGTAGGCCCTTTCAGATATTCTCATTATATACAAGTGGGTTCCGTGTGCTGAACAACCACTAGGCAATCTACAAGGTGCTTAATAGTTAGCTAAGTTGGTTTATAAGATTTTATAAGTAGGTTATCTAGGACCTAACTAGGATTTATGGTAGATGTCTCGGCAGTTGATGGGGTCTATAAAGCAATTTATAACTGGGGGGGGTACAATCTTGTAGAACCATCCATTGTCTACGGCAAAATCTCACCCCCTCAGGCGTCAGACCCCGAGCTGGGTGCAAGGCTTTGGGAGGCCCTGGGGGCGTGGTGGTCTTTGGGCTGATAAGACCCCAATCTCAAATAGTCATGGGGCCCCCAAATCATATACTGGTTGCTGGTTTGCAACATGAATTTTAGTGTTCCGTTTCATATATGGGATACTCCTTCCCAACTGACGAACTCATATTTTTCAAGATGCTTGAAACCACCAACCAGATATAAGTCATGGATGACCATGACGTAGTATTGGTTAACAACCATGGTGACTATTGAGACAACCTGCAGGTGACGTTGGGGAACCCCAAGTCCTAAGAACCCCCCTAATATGACATCAATGTGGCCCCCCCCAGTTATAAGTTGGTTTATAAACCATAGTCATTAAACCAACTTAGCTATCTAGGGGGCCCCACATTGAATCAATCTGACTAGCTTTCAGTTGAACTCAAAGCCCACCAAACTGCGATTTTCGTTGCAACTCGTCCCAGATGAGGGATGAGGTCCGATGGTGACGAGATCGATGATGGTGACGAGATCGACATGACAAATATCATGTAATGTGGGTAAACCAATGCCATAAACCATCCCCCAGTCATCACCAGTCATCACCATTTTAATAGGTGGTATGTTTAAAATTCTCAGTCATGGGTGGTAAAAATGGCATTGTTTTACCCACTTTAACGATGTTTTTTTGCCAAGAGATTGTATGAAGAGAAGCACCCTCTGGTAGTCAACAAAGATGGCAATTGTTTTTTTTTAATGAAACTTTCTCGCTGGGAAAATCATTGAGGTAAATGGGGGATACATGTTTTTGTGTGTGGAGCAAGAGGGATCTTTTTTTGGAGCAGCCGAACAGAAATTGACGACGTATAGAATCAGTGCGCTGCTTTGACGGTTGCAGAAATGATTATACGCTCTTGCTAATGAATTAATTAATTGATTATCTTGTTGGTGGTTTCATACATTTTTTTTATGTTTCCATATATTGGGAATAATAATCCCAACTGACTACTATTTTTCAGAGGGGTTGAAACCACCAACCAGTTATAATTGATTACTTAATTAGTGTATTATGATCATGGTGCAGAATCCTGAAAGGCGGACGAAATTCCAGCAGTCAAACATATACCCTAATCTATTTGAAGGCTGAAACCACATTGAATGGCTCATCCAAATGCTTCATTTCTTCCTGCTGTGCCTCGGCTTGCATCTTCTGTAGATAGACTGCAGTCCTTTCCATTTGAAAATGATTGGTGAACATGCAGACCATCATCTACCAGTGATCACAGTGGTTCTTGAGAGCTTGCATTGACAGCCAGGTTGTAGCTGGGGCCATCCGGATGGCCATGCGTGGGATAGCCATGGCAGCTGTCAAAGTGGTAAAATGTCGACCTTTCTCCAAGTTACGACCTTTGAAGTTACCCGCCAAACTGCGACATAAGCATGCCTGGGACGTGGCTGGGACATGGTTTCAAGGCGGTCGACAAGAGCAGCTGGTCGGAAAGATGTGACCGGAAAGGACTCCCAAAAAGTGTCCCAGCATTCAGTTGGGTTAAACAATTACATCTAAAGACTTTAGTGGTTAAACAATAACAATTACAGTTAAACAATTACATTTTGGGTTAATTCAGTTACACATGTTTTTGGTGGCATTTGGTGGCATTTTTTGGTAGAAAGCAACAGTTCTGAAGGGAGATCGCAAGACTCTATCGAGTGTCAAATCGCCATGTTTGAAACATTACATATTTTGTTTGGTTGGTTTGTCCTTTTATTGCTACAAACAGATGTTGTCTTGGTGAAACCAGTTAAATCACCATTTTTGCTGGTGAAATCAGCATTTCTGCTGGCTAAATCATGTTAAATCACCATTTGTGCTCGTGAAATCACCATTCACAATTTTTGCCGGTGAAATCAGCATTTTTCACCAAGGACACAGTACTTCCTGGGCGACCTGGCGGAGTGTCAGCGGGAGGGTTTGTGGCGCCCCTGTCGCGTCTCGCGGGTTCCCAGCGACGCGAAGCCGCACGACGGATCCTTTCGGGTGAAGTTCGATGCGGATGCGGAGGAGATGAAATGCTGGTACAAGGACCATGGCTGGTTGGTGCTTTGGAATATTTGTTGTTCCATTCAGTTGGGAATTTGATCATCCTGACGAACTCCATGATTTTTCAGAGGGGTGGCTCAACCACCAACCAGATGGATTCTATAAGGTGGTGGTACCAATAATGTGAACGTTGGTTTATAACATGTTATAACCCCCATAAAAGGATAGGTATATCATGGTATATCTACCATAAACTAAAAGAGCTTGGAGTTATGTTCACCAACTTAGCTAACGAACTGGGGCACCACTTTATATGGGATGAGTAGCCAAAGTGAGTAAACAAATAACTAACTAAAGAAGCGATATGACTGATATATAATTATATATTTATATAATTTATATATGATAATGGGATTGCCCTGATTAAAACAAATGTATTAGATGACGTCATCCTTAGATGGTAATCCAATCATTTTATGTGGATACAATGTGCATACTTGTAAGGGCACAAAGACTTCTAGCTTCGATTTCACCATGCGCGCAAACGAGAATGGCTCAAGACCTTACTTACAGAGGAAGCATTTAATTTCTTGTTCTTCAAATATCCCAAATCCAAAGCTCCATAGGGATCCATATAGGGTATGTTCTCCCAGGACCTTCGCAAGGTCTCCAAGCCTCACCTGGTCCCATGGCCTCCCTGGCTCTCCTCCTGGCAGCCCTCCGAGCCCCCGCCGGACCCCCGTTGCTGGGACCACCTCGAAGCCGGCGACGGCACGGCCGCGACGCCGTGGCGCCACGGGGAAGCCGCGGAGGCCGTGGCGATCTCGGCCGCGGAGCGGCAGCGGGAGGCGGCGCAGTGGCAGCGCTGGGAACAGGAGGAAGCGGAACGAAGGGCGGAGCGACAGAGGCAACGGGAGGAATTTCAGTGACCTGGTGAGTTGGTGAGTTGGATTTTTTTTGGATGGGGGAGATAGGGGCTGGGAAGGTTGCAATTAATGTATTAATGTTTGGAGTAGATCTATGATGCTTTGAAATTGGAGATACGTCGTGGTTTTGTTCAACACTGGCTTGGATGTGAAGGCATGTTTGTTCTGTTTGGGGTGTTGAAGCTGCAATCGATCTATCAGTTTTTTGGTGGTCCTTTGACACATCCAAGGAGATACTGCAGGGACAGGGATGTTTTCTTGAAGGATCATTTAGGCCAAGATGATGGATCTGAAGGCCAGGACACAGACCATGAAGAGCACGCCTCCCAGGTTTGACTTGGGCCTGCGTCCCCAGGGTGATCAGAGACTGATGGATTTGTTCCAACGGGGGGGGGTTGGACAGCCAAACTACTTCCACGGTGTGACTTCCAACTGTCCAGCAGTTGAAGGTGTTCGGCAAGATTTGGCAACAGCTGTGGGTCTGCTGAAGCATTTTGCCAGGTTGAATCTGATCCCTGTGACAGGTAAGTGGGCGGCCTGATGCACAACAGATCCCAGGAGTAGGAAATGGACAACATCGCCTTTTTTCCATAGCCTATGCAGCAGAACAATTGAAATTTGAAAGCTGCTGCAAACTGAGATGCTCAGCTCCGATGTGTTTGACCAGTCCAGCGATGCCGGAGAAGCAAAAATCAGGTGATCCTGGGTGAATCTTGGATGGGTACAAACTAATCCTAACTAGTCTTTTGGTATCAATGGGATAAGATTGGCCATGGATCTAAGATGTTTTAAAAATATTGAAAAATGCATTTCAAATGTGTTTCGCCATTTTTCCAGCTCCATCTCTACTATTTTCTAAGAACTATACTTGGGATTTTAACCATTTTTAACCAAATTCTGCCAGCAGCTTGCTGGGATGAGTGGCACAACTGCGCAACTGCACTTCCCACTTCCCATGGGTGGATTCGGTCGATTTCCCCCCACGATTTCGGGGCCTAATCCCCATCAATCCCTATCAATCTCACCATTGGTGGTATGATTGATTTGATGATCCCCATTACATCATATCCCCATGAAATCATATATCATTTCCCATTAATTAAATATAAAATCCATTAATATATTATATAATCATGTTACAATATGTTACAATATGTTACAATATCATGGATATTGATATTTAAATATGGAATTAAACCATCATATTCCCATAATATCCCAAAACAAACCCATACCAAAACCCAACACCAAACCTCGGCGCCCCAACGCCAGGCTTCCGAACGCCTCACGGGCGTCCAGTACGACTTCGACGCCATGACCTGTCGGAGAGAAAAAGATGGCGCTTTAATGCATCGTTAAGCAACGAAAATAGCTATGGTTTATAGGTGATATATTATATATAATATATAACAGGTGATATATTATCTATAATTGATATATTATCTATAGTTATATAATGTGCAAGGTGGTGCCCCAGTTCGGAATCGCTAAGTTGGGGTTCACATAACTCCAATGTCACTATGGTTTTTGTTGGTGATATATCTATAATTAATGGGATTACAACCAATTTATAACTGGGGGGGGGCACCACCTTGTGGGAAAAAAGTAAGTATGTCATAAAGCATCCCCCAAATTTATCACCATGTTTATAGGTGGTCTGGTTACCATTCCCAAAATGGGTGATTTATGACATTGTTCCCCACCTGCCAGGTGAGGGTTGTTAGATTTTATGTCAGTTGCCTCCTCCTCCTCCTCCTGCTCCTCCTCCTCCGCCTCCTCCTGCCTCGTCCTCCTCTCCTCCTCCTCCTCGTCCT
>Ga0126342_10019288_pt1 | contig 11598 bp, 7 predicted proteins | sample Cyp1metagenome_FD_92528 | JGI IMG/M metagenome (GOLD analysis project Ga0126342, IMG submission 92528) | Coral microbial communities from Lord Howe Island, Old Settlement Bay, Australia - Cyphastrea 1 metagenome | ecosystem: Host-associated > Invertebrates > Cnidaria > Coral ... | reverse complement strand
GTGTGTTTTGTACATTTTGACTTGGAAATGTGCTTCGCGCCACAACGGCGTGCAATTTTTCATCTCTCATCTGGCCAGATGGCTCCGCACCCGCCGCTTTAGCGAGCCTACTTTTCGACCCTCTGGGGCCACAAATCATTGGAAAAACATAGTGTTTCGCGACTCTCCTACCTTTTCGCGCAGCTGTATCTTCTTTCTTCTGACTCTTTCTCTTCTCTGATCTTCTCTCTTCCGCTCTTCTCTTCTCTATTCTTCTGCTCCACCTCTGCTTTTCATCTGTCCATATTGTCAGAAGTTTGACTTCTAAACTTCCTTAGGTAATATTGTTTACACACACACACATATATATATATATGTATTAAATATATATATATATAATAAATATATATATATATATATATATAAATAAATAAATAAATAAGAAAAAAATATATTTAAATATATATATATACAGTATGTCTATGTTTTGCAGTTTATCCAAGATGCTCCAAAAAGATCCCGGAGTTCTGTCCATGGCTTCAGGACATGATCTTTGAGACCATTGGTTTTGTGAAAGGCGCACCCTGCACCGGCCATTTGCGCACTTTTTCAGATGGCTCATCATCTTAGGGAACGATGCTGATTTATAAACTGAATCTAACTCAATCAATCTCAATCATAGAATCTGCTAAATCCATACCCAATCTCAATACTAGGGGATCACCAACACGATACCACTTTCCAGGCATTTACTGCAAGGTGTGACTAGAGACAAAAAACAATGGCGTCTCCCTGGACGCCATTGAGTACTGTGTGCTGAAGCGCCTCATCCATCCGGGAATCCTGTGGCGTCCATCGCATCCTAAGGATGTTTGATGGTTCTTTCCAAGTGTTTTCAATACTTCCAATACTTGGGGTGTCTCAAGCACCAGACTAGAAAGGTAGATCTTTTGAATGGTCTTCCACATCAAAATAGTCACCGGACTGTCGGTCATCCTGCCGCTGGCCAAATGTATGGCTGGACACATATCATCCTCATTGATCTGGTATCGGTGATTTTCCCGACATGTGCCATAGGGGTTACCAGAGGCTCTAGATCAATCCCTACCTAAATGATCTACCATCCCCCAAACATCCCCCCAACATCTCTTAACTAACACAGACCCTGCCCTAGCTAGGGCATTGACAGACTGCCTTCCTCCTCAAACGGGTGTTGATAGTTGGAGAGATGATAATTGGGCAGTGGTGGAGGTTGCCCACTTCAGCCACCAAGTCGCGAACCTCACAGGCCGAATGAAGGGCGAGGATGGTAAGGTCCCGTTGACGGATGAGATGACACACTTTCTAAAGAAGAAGCGTTCCTCGGCCACGTGAAGAAGAGCGGGCAAGTGTATGGCTGTGGCAAACATCATTGGCTAACAGACAGGGTACAACATTAAAATGAGTATGCGCAATGGTTTGTTCATTATTATCCACACTTGAACCTATGACAGTATAGTAAGTACTTTGAGATGAAGTATACGTGTGGATGCCTTGACGATCAATCAGGAGGGAGGCTGTCAGATACTCCCATACAAGCGCGACAGGTCAAGACGTTGAGACGAAACATGGCCCGGGCCTTCTGGCAAAACGCATGGAGGACCCGTGCTGGTGGGCCAGCAGGGAAGGGGGAGAGGAGCCCATGCGGGAGAGGGATGATTTGCATTATACCTGGGAGGCAGAGTAACATGTTTGCCTGAAAAATTAGGGTGAAACTCCAAGCATCTACTGTAGTGGTTTATCATGGTTTATCATCACTATCCCCAATAGTTTTTACAAGGATGCACGGAATGCATCCAAGCATCCCAATGCCCCAAACGTTTCTGCGACCCTTGTGGTTTGCCAATGTTTGCCATTAATTTCCCCAATAAAATGTTTCTCCACTATCAACCAGGTCTTCCAGGTTTGAAGAGGATGAGGTCATAGATGGTCATAGGGTCCCCTTAATACAAGGATCGTATTTGTTACTCAATCTGGGTATGCATCCTTTTTCGGATATCCGTGAAATTCTATCACCCCAGGTGGCTTGAAAAACACTGGTGAACCAGGGGTTCTGGGGAACTTTGTTTGTGGTTCCACGGTTATGTTCTCTGCGTTTGGTGGAGATGTTGCGTTTTGATGTTTCCATGGGTTCCTAAGGCCATGCAAGGTTATCGGAGAAGAGCACAAGTTAGGGACATGTCTGTTGAATATATGAACGCACCGGTAGAGAAAGCAATTGTTTGCGGAGAACAATGCCAAGTTTCATCTCACAGTCTGTATAAATGGTATAATGTGGGTAACACAATAATAAACCATCCCCCAAATCATCATTCTTATAGGTCGTACAAACCATTCCCAGTCATGGGTGGTTTGTGGCATTGCTCTAGCCACATCAGTTGAATCGCTATTTGGTGGTCGACCCAGTGGTCGTTTTTCTCCAGGATCATGGCAAGGAGTTAGAAACCCCAAGCACCGAGACCTTGCTCAGGCCGGTCAATGGAAGGGGAGGTGAAATGTTGTGACTTTATGCCTGGAGATGGGAAATCATCCATTGATAGATCACTATGAGTCATATTTTGGTATATTTTGCCACTAAGAGTATGGAAAAGTTACGTGATTTTCACCATGTTAAAGTGCCACTCAAACAGGGTATCCCTAAGATTTATACAACCATTGCACCATGTTGGAGGATCTTTTCATGGTACGGATTTGGTGCAGATCATTGCATAGCTACCCCAAAGACTGGAAGATGGTGGGGATACAGAAGCCATCACGGAATTCCCTGAACTAAATGGAGATAAATGGAGGTTTGTAGCTGGGAACATCATCGAACTAAATGGTTTTTTCCAGCAAACCATGTTAGTTACCGGAGGGTATTCATGGTTTGGTGGTATTTAGATGTATTTAGTATGTTTAGGGGGATGGGATTTACTCGTGGACTTTCCATGGGGCCACAATGGTGTCCCATTCCAAGAAGTTTTTATCAGCATCGGAACCTGGCGCCCTTTGCAGATGGCGTTGTTTGAAAATACTTGCTATTTTTCCTGATGTATACATGACCATTACGAGGTAATCCCCCATGTTTGGGACAAGCGCAGATACATACAAATATACATCTATAGCCTGCTCCGGAAAGACATACCAGTACTTTACCTCAATGGATTGTTTGAAGGGAAAGCCTACAGGAAAAAATAGTTTTTCCCATTAAATATGGGGTTTTCCTGTAAATTTCCGTTTAACCAATTCATTGATTACCACTACTTTGGTAGATTTCAAGTGTACCTGCCCAACTTCGAGTGCCCAACATGCCTAGTTGCCTCGCTACTAGGCTCCAAAATGAGACGGCAGAGCTGAACCAACGAATTCAAAAAGTCACTTCCCCAGTTTCAGTGGTGTTCTTGGATTTGCTGATGATTTTTGGTTTTCCCTTCAATACAGCAGACATTGCAACAATCCCACCACGCATCGTGGTACCAATTGTTTCCGCTGACAGCAAGTGAGTGCCAACACCGTAGTCTCCGATATTGTCTCACATACGTGACATAATTTTGGACACTATATAGACAACCATTTTAGCACCATGCAACCTTTGCAGCTTTTGCCCAGAGCGAACGTGCTGGGCTGGCTGTTGGGGCAAAACCTCTGAGAAGCCCCGGCAAAAAAAGTGGAAAATCCACTACTTAGGGATCAAAAGGGAACATGTTTAATTTTTGGGGTTCCTGGATCGCAAATCCAAGTGTTCAATGAAGGGATAGGGCCTCGGGCAAATCAGGCAAGTGGGGCTGTATATTTTTCTGGAGCTGAACCAGCTCTTGGTATTAGTTATGGACATATTATACATCAGATTGATTTGAGAAATGTTATGCATAGGCAGAGGTTTGCAAGGATTTAGACGGATCTCACCTGTCATCATTTGAAAGGATGTGCATGTTTCTTGGGGGTTCTGCTATCAGGCCTGCTGCACATGATTATAAGATATTATAGGTCACTTCTCACCGAATTGATGATTAAAGACCACATCAGCCAACCTTTATGATAGCCATGTCATCCGTTTTCACTGCTACTGAAGCATATGATACAATCCCATGGTCCAGCTGCTCTCAGGCGGGAGCGTTGAATCTGAAAGTGACTTCAGAAAGTCAGCTGAATACGGACATCGGGGAAGGGATGAGCGGTTAACCTATGTGATGGACAGAGAGAATCATCCCAAAAGATTGCTTACAATACAATACATCAGAAATTAATTGACAACATTTGGCAATCACAACAAGATATAATATATAACTACTTGATTACTGGTATTCGACGTATTCGAATGATGGACAACTGGGGTTCATATGTCCATTTTAGGAATCATAACTCCAGTAGTCCAGAGAGCCACCACCTCCACTAGATCCATGGCCTGCAGGATTTCGACAAAAATCTGGCTGCTCTCAAGGCTGGAGCTCCACCAAATTTGGAGACGCCCTTGGCCTCAGATCACTTCTGCAACGGGGGTGCTGGATCCTCTCCTCTTAGATGAGGGTAGCCCCTCGTTGGAATCCGTTAGACAACTAGTGGCTAAATAATGGCAAATGGGTGCAAACGGTATGCCCAACGGGTCAGGTGATTTTCCCTTGGGCAACCAGACATATTCGATGTATACGCATGCAACAATATACACATATGGATTAAACTTATCGTTTATCATGTCTATCTGTCTATCTATCTATCTGTCTGTCTTTCTTATCTATTCTCTCTCTCTCTCTCCTATATCGCATATAAGACAACTTCTGTCAGCGAAGCAGCAAGGGCTCTGCAGCAGGAGGATGAGTGTCCTTTGGGCACCATGGCAATAAAATTTGAGGTCATTTGTTCATGTCCAGAAGGCTATTTTGTGTGCATATGTATGTACAAATTACACGTTTGGCAAAAACGAAAGTCACACGGAGAGAGAGAGAGAGAGAGAGAGATATATATATATATATACACATGTATTTTATACTATACATGATGCAGATTTTTGAGCCCGTGTGATTACATACAAGTAAAAACACGCATATACACAGGAATTTGCACAGACGCATCCACGCTCAATATATTTCGAGATGGTTGGAATCTCCATGAACCCATGAGGCTGCAGCAGTTAGCCGACATCATGGATCCGCAGAAGGCCCTCGGGATCCCTCGATGGCTCAGGGTGATTTGGCCCCCTAGGTAAGTTCGTTTACCAGTAGTACCGCACAAGACGCTGGCGGAAGTTTCAATGGTAGGACGCCATAGGAGAGGTGAGTTGTTATGATGCATGGATGGCAGAGCAAATCCACTGATGGACCGAAAGGTAGAGTTGTGTTTTTGGAGTGCTTGCAGGTGTGGTGTAGTGTAGTTGTAGTTGTAGTGTAGTGGAGTTGTACTCGTAGTTGTAGCGCGGCTGAAATTGAAGTTGAAGCTGTAGTTGTAGCTGTGGTTGTAGCGTAGTTGTAGTTGTAGTGTAGTCGAAGTTGAAGCTGTAATTGTAGCTGTGGTCGTGGTTGTAGCTGTAGCGCAGTGGTAGTTGTAATAGTAGCTGTAGTGTAGCGTAGTTGTAGTTGTAGCTGTAGTGTTAGGTAGTGTAGCTGCATATGTAATTGTAGTTGTATTCGTAGTGGTAGTCGTACTTGTAGTGGCAGCTGTAGTTGTAGTGTAGCATAGTTCTGGTTGTCTATCTATTTGTCTATCTACCTGTTACCTGTCTATCTGGTTATCTCTCTAACTGTCTGTCTATCTATCAATTTTTCTGTCTCTCTTTCTATCTGTCTAGCTGCAGGCTTGAAAACAAAGCTATTCCGCGAGACTTCGTCAATTTTGGAACTTGACAACATCAAAAACGCACCAATTCTGCGAGACGTCCTCAATTTTTTGAACTAGACAACGGCAAAAACGAAGCAAATCTGTGAGACTTCTTTAATTTCGAAGTTGGCAACATCAAAACCGAAACAATTCTGCAAGACTTCCTTCAAAAATGGAAAGTTGAGTGCAGAGCTGATTGCCTCGTGCCAATGCGTTTTGCCTTTTTCCCATTCCATCTAAGCCATGTGAGGCCAGGTCATACGATGTGCTGCACCTGTCACGCAAAATCATCTTAATTAGCAAACCTGAAAATCTGATACTCCAAAATGCAACCCGTCTCAGGAAATCTGCGCGCTGACCTCCTAATTCTCTGATGAACATGTCTCTTGTATTGCGCCTGCCACGCGAAATGCATCTTTGCAGATCCTCTTCAAAAGTCCTGTGCGCCTGCCACACAAAACGGCGCTTCAACGTCCAAAAGTGCTCCGAGAACGGTGTGCTTTGCACATTTTGACTTCGAAATGTGCTTCGCGCCGCAACTGCGTGCACTTTTTCGACATCTCAACTTCCAAAATGTGGTCCGAACCTGGTGTGTTTTGAACATTTTGACTTCGAAATGTGCTTCGCGCCGCAACTGCGTGCACTTTTTGAACATCTCAACTTCCAAAAGTGGTCCGGACCTGGTGTGTTTTGTACATTTTGACTTGGAAATGTGCTTCGCGCCGCAACTGCGTGCACTTTTTCAACACCTCAACTTCCAAAAGTTCTCTGATAGTGGTGTGTGTTTTAACATGTTTACTTGGAAACGTGCTTCACGCCACAATGCCGTGCACTTTTCCCGCATTGCAACTTCCAAGAGTTTCGAGCATCATTTTTTTTACATAATTTTGACTTCGACATCTGCTTCACGCCATGACGGCGTGCAATTTTTTCATGTCATCTGGCCAGATGGCTCCGCACCCGCAACTTTAGCGAGCCTCCTTTTCGACCCTCCAGCGCCTCAAAACATTGGAAAAATATATGGTGTTTCGCGACTCTTATACCTGTTCGCCTGTTCGCGCACCTTGATCTTCTGTCTCTCTCTCTCTCTCTCTCTCTGTCTCTCTCTCTCTCTATCTCTATCTCTATCTCTATCTCTCTCTCTCTCTCTCTTTGTCTCTCTCTTCTGACTCTCTTTTTTCTCTGATATTCTTTCTTCTTCTCTACTCTGCTCTTCTCTTCTCTTTTCTTCTCTTCTCTTCTCTTCTCTACTCTGCTCTTCTCTTCTCTTCTCTTTTCTTCTCTTCTCTTCTCTTCTCTTCTCTTTTCTTCTCTTCTCTTCTCTTCTCTTCTCCTCTCCTCTCCTCTCCTCTCTTCTCTTCTCTTCTCGTCTCGTCTCTTCTCTTCTCTTCTCTTCTCTTCTCTTCTCTTCTCTTCTTCTCTTCTCTTCTTCTCTTCTCTTCTCTTCTCTTCTCTGCTCTGCTCTGCTCTGCTCTGCTCTTCTCTTCTCTTCTCTTCTCTTCTCCTCTTCTCTTCTCTTCTCTCCTCTTCTCTTCTCTTCTCTTCTCTTCTCTTCTCTTCTCCTCTCCTCTCCTCTTCTCTTCTCTTCTCTTCTCTTCTCCTCTTCTCTTCTCTCCTCTTCTCTTCTCTTCTCTTCTCTTCTCCTCTCCTCTCCTCTCCTCTTCTCTTCTCTTCTCTTCTCTTCTCTTCTCTTCTCTTCTCTTCTCTTCAGAGACTTCTCTTCTCTTACTCTTCCCACCTCTGCTTTTTCATCTGTCCATACTGTCGGAAGTTTGACTTCTAAGCTTCCTTCGATGGCTATAGACAACAAGTAGTATTGATGGTGGATGTATTCATAGCCCGATGGGGCCTTAAAGTCCAACGCAACGCGCGGCGTGTCCCAACCTGACAACTAGCGCAGGGGGGTTGGGTTTGATCCACAATGGTGGATGGGATGGGCACCCAATTGATGGGTAGTAAAGCATGGGAAGACAAATTACCATGAAGCGTGGGGAGCAGACAAGCCGATATCCTTGGATTGTGTGGAAGCTCCAAAATCATTACAAAGTGATGCAAAGCTGCATGACTTGTAGAAATGAATACGATGCCCTGCATGCTTTGTCTAATCACTCCTGGGGGCTCATCATCCAGGATTTTTCGTGGGAAGCCCAACTCTAAGACCAAGTAAAAATTTTAATGCTGGTAACACCCCCGAAAGTTTGTACAATATTGGGGATGACCACACGAATGATGTTCCAAGTGTTCATCAACTTTGGGTTTCTCAAAAGGCATCCTGTCCAGGATTGGCACACAGACAACGTGGCAGATGAGGACCAGAGGAGAGTTCAGATTGAGACTGAAAGGTGGGGAAGGGAGCAGTGGGCCCGTGTTGGAAAGACTTGGGATGCTTAAGTATGTTGCAGGAAGTATTGACAAGCCAGACGGCCTAAGAGGGCATATGTTTTTGCAGAATATTTGTTTCAGAGACCTAACTAGGTTGGCCATGAGCTGCTCACTGCCAAAGTTCTTTGGGCCTTTGGCAAGGTCCCAGATTAAGCTGGAAGCACTTGGGGGTGCACTTCCACTAATTTGACTTGGTGATATTTCACCATAGTTATAGGCGCTACATCCCACCTTATAGGGTATATCCACAGGGTTTAAGCCCCCCTATGTAAACCAACTTACCTGCATTGTGTAGTGGCTAGACGTCGGGCTCTGAAATGGTAAAGGTCTCTAATCCTGTTCCCCTGAATCCCTGAATACATGCATTTTCTACAACTTCGGCATCGCGTATGTCCTAAGGCCGTACTAAACCAATTAGGACAAGTGGCACAAAAAAAACGGGTCCTCGCCGAGAAACCATAGCAATGCTGTGTTTACGGCCGAGTGTTCGTAGCAATGTTATTGGGTTCAATGGCCGAGGGTTTATAGCAAACTCAGGATCCACTCGCGATTGCTTATGTTTTCTCACAGTTTATTGTTTTTCGCCAATGTGTACATGTGAGGGCCTTTACGTACCTTTTAGACCCCTTTAGGACTGTTCTTGTAGGGTCCTGCGCGATTCCTCACGATCAAGGATGTTATAGCAATGTTCCTTTTTCGGAATTCAAAAGCTACAGTACATCCAAAGGATGTTATAACATTTTTTCTTTTTTGGCCTGGCACCTCAAAAGGTATATCTAAAGGACCTTATAGCAGGTTCTTTTTGAGGTCCGGGACCATCAAAAATACATCATTTGTATATTGTTTTGTCTGGCCCACTTTCCACTTTCTATGGATTTTCATGAGGATGTATTTTTCAAGTCCCTGGGTTCCAGGGGTCATAGTTTCCGCCACCAACGCAGTGACAGTGTTGACGTTCCGAACTGGAAACGTGCCTCGGTTTGACAGAGGAGCAATCTGCAGAAGGCCACGCAAACTAATTACAGTTTTAAACGCTGACTATAGAAGAACGGAAGTAGGGCAGCGTGGCCAGCACGGCTCTCTAATCTTATAATTACCAGTATCTCCTCTAGGGGGCTTTTGGGAAGGGGACTCAAGATTCTATTCTTCAAACACCATCAAAAATGCATGCTGACATCTTAAGAGCAAGGTGAATTTGGATCCAAATTTGGAGCCATGGAGATTTCATATTGTCCCACAGCTGGATGAAGAGATGTCTTCAATGGTAGATAGAAGCTAATGATTCCCCACCTGCCAGGTGAGGGCCTCTAGATTTTGATCAGACTTCCCGCTGGACCCCCACGCACGGACATACACACACACAGAGACACACATAGACACGCACAGACAAACAGACACACAGAAACACAGACACACAGACACACGCACACACGCACACACACGGTGCCCGCACACAATCCTGACAGTAAGTAACTTACTCTGAAGTGGAGCTTTAGAAAGTTGAAATAGTTGTTGCCTGAATGTTACCTAAGAATCCATTCTGACAGTAAAACATGAATCAAGCAAAGCTTTGCACTCAAACTTGACAGACCAGCCTCGGAAAGGGACGCCAGAGCGTCTTCGTTGGTGGTAGACTCTGGACCCTGCTATCACCCCCTGCTGACTTCTAAAAAGATTTCTCAAAAAATGGAATGATTCTTTCCTGCATGATATACCTAGCGGGTTTCACACACACACACAGCTTAAAACAAGGGCGAAATGTAACAAATGTACATTTTCACACCTTTTCACACTGCATCATGGCAAGAAAAGAATAGGTCTCTGAAGCGTCAATCCGTGGATGGCATGATCCAACCAATTTGATGATCTGTTCTTTGATCCAGTGGTCAAACTACAGCTGTTTCGTCTGACAAGAAGTTGCAAGCAAATCTTGTATCTGGGAAATCTGCAATGAAGAAGGCCAAAACGTTTTCACACACACGCATAAGCTGGGGGGGGAAAGGAGGAAGGGAACAAGGACAGCCAGCCACAACAAAGCAACGGATTAACGAGAGGAAAACCACAAGGGCAGAGAACAGGCAAGGGGAGCACACAACAAAAGCAGGCAGAACAAAGGAAGGAAAAGGGGGCAAGGAGGCCCTGGCAGGCAGAAGAGCACGGGCGCAAAGCAGAACAAGCAACAAAGCAAAAACACGGCAGGGAGACAACTTAACTAAAGCAGGACAGCAAAGGGAAGGACAAACACACTCCTGAGGGTGCGGCAAGGGGAGAGAGAAGGGAAGAGCGGGAAGAAAGAGGAGGAATGCTGCATTCATGGACCCACCAGGGAGAAGAGGGAAGGTGCACCCAGCTAGACCCAAGTATCCAGGGTTGCACCAAGAGAGGGGAGGGGGGCTGTGCCAAGTTGCAATCATCGGTTTTCTGCTTCTCACTCGTGGAAATTTCCTGGTCTATTTGACATATGCCAGCTTTGTGACTTTCTCCAATGCTCAAAATTAATTCATATACTGCGGCACGAAGCCAATTCCGGGCACTACTGTATAATTCCCGTCATAATTCCGAGGTATTGCGGGACCTCACAACAACTTCATCGACCCAAGGGGCGCAGGGAAATTCTCGGCGATGAAAGACTTTCGAACGCCGCTGCAAAGGCGCCCATCTGGGATCTTGAACCCATGGACATGAGACTTGAGGTCCCACTCATCAATTTGACAGGAGCTGGGGGAATTGCCGATGCCCAGGAGACCACAGAGCGCACAGACGGCATTCACAAGTCAGTGAGACGGTGCCCGCTCACAATGCTGACGGTAAGTAACTTACTCCTGAAGTGGACCCTGTAGAAAGTTGAAATAGTTGTTGCCTGAATGTTACCTAAGAATCCATTCTGACAGTAAAACATGAATCAAGCAAAGCTTTGCACACAAACTTGACACTTAGGCTCAAATTAGCTGCCGGTGATCACAGCAGTCTTGCACCTACGCATGGCTGATAAGGCCATGTATCACGGTGTGTCACCAGGGAAAGGGACACCAGAGCATCTTCGTTGGTGGTAGACTCTGGACCCTGCTATCACCCCCTGCTGACTTCTAAAAGATTTCTGATTTTTTTGAATGATTCTTTCCTGCGTGATATACCTAGCAGGTTTCACACACACACACAAACACACGCGCACACACACACACGCACGCACGCACGCACACACCCACACACCTACACACACATGCACCCACAGCCGCACCCACACCCACACCCGTGGCACCACACCGCACGCACACCGCACACCGCACACCGCACACCAGACACCAGACGCACGCACGCACGCACACACACAAACACGCACACGCGCGCACACACACACACACCCACACACACACACACCCACGCACGCACACACACACCCACCCACCC
>Ga0126342_10019287_pt1 | contig 11598 bp, 13 predicted proteins | sample Cyp1metagenome_FD_92528 | JGI IMG/M metagenome (GOLD analysis project Ga0126342, IMG submission 92528) | Coral microbial communities from Lord Howe Island, Old Settlement Bay, Australia - Cyphastrea 1 metagenome | ecosystem: Host-associated > Invertebrates > Cnidaria > Coral ... | reverse complement strand
GATTTGTCAAAAATCAATAGATTTTGCATCCACTTTTTTAAACCAAAATTCAGTTATCCAAAGAGTTCGGAAGAGCATTTTATATTGTAAATTACAGGTGATTGTGACTCTCCTGGAAGCAAATAATCAAAACGCTCGCGCGGTTTCCCATCCGCCGGGATGTTTATCCACTTTTCATGTCTTTTTCATGTCTGAACCGTCTAAACCCCTCATTTTTCATTGAACCCGTCACCAACGATTGCCCGCCTGTAGGTTCCCGAGTCCACAAAGCCTAGATCGTCGAGTTCGGACAACCACTGCGGCACCTGACGAAAATGGACGTTTCACCCAGTTTGCACCCATGAAAAATGGAGGTTTAAGCTGGTTTAAGCTGGTTTAAGCAGCTTGAAAGGGGATTCACAAACCAGTATAATTAATCGATATAATCATAATATAATCTAATATAACATGAAATATCCCCCTCCAATACGAAAAACCATGGTGCCATGATGTTGGCATTATGACAAAGGGGAAGGGATTGATGGAAATGGAAAATTCTCCGCAGGGTAGACAGCTATACCAGCCCGTACGGTCAATTAAATCAGTTTGAATCAATGTCTATGTCAATAGAATATATATATATATTACCCTCTGGTAAATTAACATAGACCCTGGCAGTCATCGGGGTTGGAAGACTAGTTTTCATTAAAAATTTGTGATTTTTAGGGTCTACGTTTATTTACCAGAGGGTATCTGGTTGGTGGTTGACCTACCCCTCTGAAAAATATGAAAGTCAGTTGGGATTATTATTCCCAATATATGGAAAAAAAATGTTCCGAACCACCAACTAGTTATAATTGGAAAATCAGTCCATGAACCATCCTAAACCATCAGATTGGGGGTACTGACACATCTAAGCGACATGGGTCTAGGTCAAAATTAGCCTTGACCCATACGCACATCGGTATGTTTTGTCAAACTTGTACCAAGGGACACACAAAATTGGTCATGTTTTCCAGCATGAAAAATTGTTGTGTCAAAGCAAAAATGGGATGTCCAAACACAAGGGTTTATGGTCTACCAAAGGTTTATTGTATTTTTGGTCGCGAATCTGTATGAATATTCCGATATAAAGAATATGGTTCAAGAAAACCCAGTGATATCATATAAACAATTACAAAAAAACCTTCCAAAACCTCTGCCAGTTTCCCTCCCAGACCTGCCTTATTGCTAGATTTGCTCTCCTGTCACACACCACCGTCACAAAAATCCAAGGGTCAGCCAAAGAGCAAATCCTAGCTATAGCCGGTGCATTTCCAGAAACTCAGTAGATCTTGATGATAAGACTTGGAAAAAATCAGCAGTGTTCATAACCCTCTGTCGTCCCTTTATATTGGCTGGTTCATACAGTTTCCCAAAATGGATTGTGATAATCCGCAATGTATTGGATAGTAGGGGTTTTGAACACTGCCCACATGGTTTCACGTTGGCCCCATCTATGGTAAGATCCCCTCAACTGCCCCAAAAAAATTGGATCAACCATGAAATATTCATCCATATTGATCCGTATTAATCCATATGAGTCCAATCCATATTATAAATCCATATCAATCCATATATGTACACATACATATATATAATAATATCATATGAATGACCATAGTCATTGAACTATGTTCCCTTCCCAGCACTCCGTGAAGTGCTCCGTTCCCTCCTTCGGAGGCTTCTCCATCGTCTTGTCCATCTCCGCACTCTTGAGATATTCATCCAAGCGCCGGGCAAAGGGTGTCGTCTCGGCCGACGTCGCGGTTGGTGTCGCCGATGTTTCCCATGGAACTTGTTTGGAACGAAACACGCGAAGTCACCAAATACTTGGGGGGAAAAGATGTTGAAATCTGATTTATTACTACCAGGTATCCAAAGTGTTGATGGGAAGCGAAACAAATTGGTTTTTCCAAGAAACATCCCATAACTCAGGTGTGCGATGGCCAAGCCATAGCCTCCATGGATATATATATATATATATATATATACATACATGCATACATACATGCATACATACATGCATGCATGCATGCATGCAACCATCCATCCATACATACATACATTAATTAATTACATACATGCATACATACATGCATACATGCATACATGCATACATTCATACATGCATACATGCATACATGCATACATGCATACATGCATACATGCATACATGCATGCATGCATACATGCATACATTACATACATACATACATACATACATTACATTACATTACATTACATTACATTACATTACATACATACATACATTACATACATTACATACATACATTACATACATACATACATACATACATGCATACATACATACATACATGCATGCATGCATACATACATACATACATACATACATTTCATACATTTCATACATACATACATACATACATACATACATTTCATACATTTCATACATACATACATTAATTACATACATACATTTTAGACACAATTCATACAAAATAATTTTATGTCTGTTAAAAAAATCTAATATATACATATATATTATAATATAATAGTTTTTATATTATGTAATATTATATTATATTGTGTTATATTATATTATATTAAATTATATTATAGTATAGTATATTGTATTTTTAAAACTATTTTAATATATATATATATATATATGCGTAACTAAAAAAAACAATCTAAAAAATAATATATAACATGTGACATATCATACATAAGCTAAATTAAATAATATAATACTTATATAACAAATTGAAGATAAGCTTAATATAATATATAAAAATTTAATCTATAATACATATAGAATCAAAAATATATATATATATATTGAAATGTATATACATTATAACAGTTTCAACTCACTTCAATTCAAGTCATACACGCGTAAGCAAGTTCAACCGACTTGTGGTCTATGTTTTTCTGGAATTTGGGGTTAGTACTATATATATATATAAAAATATATATTCAAAAATATATCTAAAATATATAACATACTGATTTAAAAAAATGACATATAATAAATACATATAAATATAATATATGTTATAGTTTTGTAAATGCAAATAACAAAAAGTATAATATATATATAAATATATCAACGAATATAAAATGGTTAAATATATAATAAAAAGAACAAACAACATTAATAAAAAATAAGATATACTAGATTATAATATAACATAATATAGTATAATATAATATCATACAGTATAATCTCATATTTCTTGCCTTGCTGCCGGAAAATGACCAAGCAAGGACCACAGTAGAATCCGACAACTCACAGATTGGGGGTCTATGAAATGCCTTGGGTTGTGATGTCGTTGGTACCGGGGGGTCCGTTCATCCATTTTAGTCTCTAAGAAATGCTTGGGGGAGTTCTCTGAGATACCTGCATCCGGGTATCTCGATCACCCTGCCGTCACTATCAAATGCATTTCATCCTCATGACTGACCACACTCACTTTTGCGCCATGAAGCCGGACTATGAGAAGGACTGGTGTGGCCGGGATATGCGTGGTGACAGCCCTCGAGAAGATGAAGGAGGCGACGGAGCGTCGCTTTGGTCGAGGTCCAGAAGCCCATTTTGCCTCTGTTCCGGTGGTCGTCGAGGCAGGCGATCAAACGGCTGGAGGTGCAGAACATCCTCCATGGCAGAGATCGGATCGGGCGGTGGGGCTCCCGGCGGAGCGTTTCCAATCACATAGCCTTCGAATTGGAGGCGCATCTGCGCTGTATCAGGCGACAGGACAGGTGGAAGTGGTCAAGCGCACGGGGAGGTGGACATCAGGGGCGGTTCACCGCTATCTGCACGACGGTGGGGATGTGATCAAAGGCTTGGCAGAGCACATGGCCTCGGTCGACCAGTATGTCCACTACACCTAGGCCAACTACCTCTTTGTGGCGAGAAGGGGGGTGAAGGCAAAGCCACGATGGTGCCTGAGTGGATCCAACCAAGGCGCTGTCCGCAAAAGCTTGGGTTGCAACTGTTGGAACTTTTCTAAAGTGTGACTTATGGGCATTGGGTGATTCAGGTCGGATTTCCTGCAGAGGCGGGAGAGCGCAAACGGAAAACATCTTTCAGGGGAATGGTTTCTATGCGCATATGGCCGCCGACTAGGCTAACAACCCGGTCCTCTCGAAACTTCACTCGGATTGGGCCCTTGCGGGGCTTCTGGATACCAGCCCGCTTCATCGTATCAAAGGTCTCGGATCGACAGGCGCGGCGCAAAACAAAATGACATGAATTCGCGGCGTTCCCTAAAACCAACTTGGGCCCAAGATAGCTTCATCTTGGAGGCCTCCGGTCCGGCCAGCGTTTTAAAACAAAATGAGTCTATGTTGAGGGTCAAAACTGACCACTTTTTGAAGGGTTGCAGAAGCAGTTCTGTGATGCCAACTTGGGCCCAAGATAGCTTCATCTTGGAGGGCTCCGGTCCGGCCAGCGTTCCAAAGCAAAATAAGTCTATGTTGAGGGTCGAAACTGACCACTTTTTGAAGGGTTGCAGAGGCAGTTCTGTGATGCCAACTTGGGCCCAAGATAGCTTCATCTTGGAGGCCTCCGGTCCGGCCAGCGTTTTAAAGCAAAATGAATCTATGTTGAGGGTCGAAACTGACCACTTTTTGAAGGGTTGCAGAGGCAGTTCTGTGATGCCAACTTGGGCCCAAGATAGCTTCATCTTGGAGGCCTCCTGTCCGGCCAGCGTTTTAAAGCAAAATGACTCTATGTTGAGGGTCAAAACTGACCACTTTTTGAAGGGTTGCAGAGGCAGTTCTGTGATGCCAACTTGGGCCCAAGACAGCTTCATCTTGGAGGCCTCCGGTCCGGCCAGCGTTTTAAAGCAAAATGAGTCTATGTTGAGGGTCAAAGCTGACCACTTTTTGAAGGGTTGCAGAGGCAGTTCTGTGATGCCAACTTGGGCCCAAGATAGCTTCATCTTGGAGGCCTCCGGTCCGACCAGCGTTCCAAAGCAAAATGGGTCTACGTTGAAGGTCAAAACTGACCACTTTTTGAAGGGTTGCAGAGGCACTTGTGCGATTGGGCCAAAATAGTTCCATCTTGGGGGGCGTCCGTTCCGGTCAGCGTTTTAAAGGCAAAATGAGTCTATGATTAACCACTTTTTGAAGGCCTGCGGAGGCAATTGTGTGGTGCCAGCGAGGGCCAGAACAGTTCCATCTCAGGGGCCTCTGCGTTTTAATGGCAAAATGATACTATGTTGAGGGTCAAGAGTGGTCACGTAATATTCGCCGCTCCCCGGTAGCCACTTTGGAGGGTTGGAATGCGGCTGGTGGTGGCTGTGTGTGCAAGCAAAATAATCACTGAGGCTGTAAGACTCTAAGATCTTGCAGGTAGATTCAAGACAATGTCTGGTTTCTTGCACTACCGCAAAGTGCAAAAATCTGAGGCAGGCCCCTTGGCTTCGGTTCGGCTTGCACATGACGCAGGCATCAATCAGTCGCTCCTGGCGCTGCATGTGACGCAGAGGAATCCAATGGAAGTGGACGAAAAGGAGACAATGACCCCGTGCTGCAACATAATTGAATTGAGGCTGAGGTCTGGGCCACCAAGAACTTCGCCGCGCTTAAAATGCACGCGCGGGCGGAAAACTAGTTGGAGCTGATGCTTGTAAGGTCAACATCATTCAATGGTGTTCAAATGGATTGAACAATACATGGTTCCATGGACCTAAATGCATGCGTTGATATAATATAAGATCATATAACATAATAATATAATAGATAAATACAATTTAATATAAGATAAGATAATATAAGATAATAAAACATAAATCAATATCATATAATATAAGATAATATAAGATAAGATAACATGATTTAAAATAAGATAATATAAGATAAGATAAGACAAAACAATCTATATATATATAATAATAATATGTAAATATATACGTATAATAATACAATACAAATACAATAACATACAATACAATACAACACAACACAATATAACATAATATAATAAGTGTAATATAATATTATAATTTATAATATAATATTATAATATAATATAATATAATATAATATAGTGTGTGTGGACATTCATGTATGTATATATTAGCTATGAAAGAAATGTTGTGTGAATGTATCTGTCTGTGTGTGATGTATATGTGGATTATGATTGTGATGTCTGTGCATATTTTCGTTGCTTCCTTGGCCCCCACCGCACCAGACCACAGACAGATGCAGAACCAAGTGGCAAACATCACTGCAGCATAATACCAAACGCCAAGAGCAAGGCACGCCAGCACCTCACCCACCGAGGAACCCCGAAAACCATATGCCATGTTTAACTGAATGATCATGTATTCCCGGAATAATCACTGACTCCAAGTCAATAAATGATCAATTTGGATGATAATTTCAGTTATGTTTCATGACTTACGACTAGGAAACCCCATTTTTCAGTTCCGTCCTGGACATTTTTTTTGTTTGTTGCACGCCGAAAAAAATATTTAAAAAAACAACGAACCAAACACCAAGTGGTCGAATTCTGGAGGCGAATCAGCTATTTTAACATCCTTAACATCCATCAACTGGTCGATCTATGTCGATCTTTGAAGGAGAAAAGCAACTGTGACCCCCCCACTCTGATAAGAGCGGAACCGCACTACGCCGATGCAGCTTGGCCTCAAGATAGAAAAAGTGGGTAGGTTCAAAAATTGAGGGTTAAAACATGTTAAAACTGGTGAAACCTACTCTCCAGGTTTTTTTCCTGGCTGGAAAATCAGCAATTTAGATCCATTTACTTCGATGAGATGTTGAACTTCGATGATTTTTTCATATTTTGACTTGGGATGTTCTAGCTCGCCATGGGTTTAATTGCCAAAGGGATCCTTTTTGGGTGTGTTGTTACATGGCTCCTGATGTTTCCTGTTTCCTCCAAATAGACCCTCCAGATAGACTCGCATAAAGCTGGTCCGAAACTCCAAGAGCCTCTGGTAATCAAAGGTGGCAATGGAAAATCCATGAAAATCGACATGGAGGTTTTGATGTGAAAAAACACCTGTACATGGTGGTTGATATCGTTTGATTACTGGAGGCTACAAGAAACTCCTCAATTCTGAATTGGCACATGCAACAGAGCCCAGCTATCGGCACCTGGGGCACCATTGCGCAGATCATGCCCTTGGACATGCCGTCAACGAAATCGTTTGCTGATTGAAAGTGGTTGGTTGGTTCTTTTGTATCAAGATCTGGTTGAAGAATTACATTGAAGAATCCTGAAGCCACGTTTGACTCTTGAGCGGTGCCGTAAATAAGAAATCGTACCACTCCAAAAGGGAGTTGTCCTGGAAATTGTACCAAGCGTTCCATGAATCTCAGAAATCGAGAGAGTATACCACTTGGAATTTCAAAACAGGTGGGCTGGTTCACCACTTCCCTGCTCCACTTGTGCCATGATCACTATCAATTTGAGCCTGCAAGGGGCGGGTCACACGACGTCACGGACTCAGGGTGCCAAACATCACCAAACCCGGAAAGGGCACAGCTGGATTCCGACCTTTGGGGCCATCATTCTGAAGCGTTATTTTCGAGGAAAATCGGAAAACCAAGAGCGCGTTTCCAGCACTAATCTTTCTTCATCTGCTCCAGTGACAGAATAATGGCATCCTGCGGCCAGCTATGCGATGATTTCCCTTATAAAAAGCCATGATTCCAGGGTTCGGGAGAACAGGGTTCGGTCGTGATCAAATTTACCAACATTAATCATCATTCCTAAAAAATCATCCCATCAGTCATAATCACTATATTAATCACTATAATTGTTAACTATCCATTGTTAGTGATTACTAGCGACTAATAGTGATCAACACAGTGGAATAGTATGGAATAGTGACTATTAACAATTTACCCAGATATAAAATAACTATATATATCTATATATCATCTAGTGGAATAGTATGGAATAGTGACTATTAACAATTTACCCAGATATAAAATAACTATATATATATATCTATATATCATCTAGTGGAATAGTATGGAATAGTGACTATTAACAATTTACCCAGATACAAAATAACTATATATATATATATCTATATATCATCTACGCAGGCGACTGGGGCACTGGTCTGGAGCTTCAGAGAAAGAAAAAGGGGCGTTCAGGTTCCATTTCAGCGCTGCCTCGGTGTAAGACGATCCCGCGATTCGCCGCGATTCACTGAGAAAGACGACTGGGGACCCGAGGACCTTCCAACCATGGGGACTTTCAATAGCTGGTTAATATACTGTTAATATATGGTTGATACATGTTAATACCATGGTTATTATCATGGTTATTATGATGGTTAATCATGATATTACTGGCTGGTTGGTGGTATACCTACCCCTCTGAAAAATATGAGTCAATTGGGATGATGACATTCCCAATATGATGGGAAAGTCATATATATATATATATATAAAAGTCCATGGTTCCAAACCATTCCAGTCACCACCAAACCACCAATCAGTAATCTATGAACCCATAATACTGGATTATCCCACATATTATGGAAGGTCGTAAAATTCCATGGTTCCAGTCACATTTCCAGTCACCGCCACATTTCCCATGAAAATTTGATCATCCCTGAAAGATATCCTGAAAGCCTGAAAGATCCACCAGATAGTCACCAGAAAAAATCAGAAAAAAATCCTGAAATGCAAAAGATCTTGAGATGTGAAAACAAAAAACACTAACCATGATTTTTCAGGTCGGCCGGTGACGTGAGAAACCTGTATTTGAACAACCATAAAATGGAGGTTTCCTAAAATGGAGGATCTGCAAAACCAAAGGGTTTCAATGCCAGAACTATGGTAGATTTTTTGGATGATTTGGGGGAACCCCATTTTTGGAAACACTAATTTTGGCAACCCACACACACACACACTGGTGATAGTTGTTTGATTCACAACCTTCAAACAGCACATCAAGAAGGCTGGCGTGCTCGCAAGTCAAGCTTAGCAGCTTCACAACATCTTCACCATGCATAGTTCCTTCAGAAATGTCAAGTTGGACATATTCAGCAACCTTCCCACTGGTGTCATCTTGCAATCTTTTCTGCAGGACCCAAGTGGCAAGAGATCTAAAGTCGGGGTCAACACAAGGTGCCAGATATATCAGTATGTACTAGAAATTACTAGAAGATCGATCACAAACATTACATAGAAAACACATTTGCGCATATTAATGTCGTCTTGCAGGACTATATCATAATCATAACATATCATAACATCATACTTATGGACTTTACATGGTACATTTATGTACGTATCATATAATGACAGATATGTATAATGGAAAATACCCTCTGGTAAACTAACATAGCTATGGAAAATCGCCATTTTTAATGGGAAAACTCACTATAAATGGCCATTTTCAATAGCTACGTTAAATTACCAGAGGGTATCTCCATATCCTTTCCTCCCGTTCCGAAGCCGTTATCCTATGGACTCACCCCGGGACCCCAAACGGCACAACCTCAGAGATTTAGAAAGCCACTACCTGCAAACCTGGGCGCTGTGAACGTTGCCGCCTGTCTTTTCATCGCGTATCTTTGATGCACAGTCTATAGGAGTTTGTTATGGAAAAGATTCAGAGTCTTTAACACTATGAATGTTGTCTGCATGATATAGTATATATATATATATGTGTGTGTGAATGTGTGTGTGTGTGAATTGTGTTTCCAGACATGTCTAACGTATGGAACAATGATTGAAGAATGATGATGTCTACTTTTGAAACAGATCCTGCTTTGGAACCAAACAAATAGAATGGGACTTGTTCGTGATACCCTGATAGTACCGAAACACAAAAATGGATGATTGGCTACAACAAATGTCGAAAATTGAAAGTTTGATGCCAGAAAACAGGAAATTTTGATATATATATATATATATAATTTATATGTGTGTTGATAAACGGGATGGTTTCACACCAAACATGAAATATAATATGTGGATGGATCCATAGTACCAAGAATGGAAAACTGATGGTGCATGAGAGTAAGAATAGAATGGATCGTTTGTACAACAGAACCAAACATGAAGCCACACAGCAACAGTTTTCAGAATGTTTGTATGTATATATATATAATTCACAACTAAGGAAACTGATCCATTCACAGGCCAAAAACAAGGTTTACGCAAACTACGCAGGATTCATGTGGGTTCCAATAGTGCAAAATGGGTGATGGTGCACCTCGCCTGTTATCTTAAAAGATCTTTGGAAGACAAATGCCAGAGGATGCTATGGGCCATGGGCTGGCCATGGGGCAAGACCCACAGAATCCCTTGGTGAACCACAAAATAACTATCAAAATGCGGTATTTCATAGGTTATGATTGCCAAATGTCGATTGGTCGATTGATGATTCACTGGCCCAAAATGCGATTTTCATACAGCTTATATATGCTTATATACTAACATATCTAACATGACATGATAATTTGTTTGCGGGAAGTCACCATCAAGTTGTGTCAACCATTGGCCACAGAGCTCCTGGCCTTTTTCACGAGTTGGGCTTTCGAATTCTGAAATCCCGATATTTTCTGTTTGTCATCTGGGTGGAAAAGGGATAATTAAAACATATTAAAACTCCAGTTGTGTTGTTTACTATGTTTACTTAGAAAATCTGATCTGAATGTAGTTTGCTACGGTGGTACTGTCCGCATATTTAACTGTCCCCATCCCCAAAAATGTTTTGGGATATGTCGGGATCAAACTACCGGGTTGGTACCATTTCTTATGATGTACCCTCCGGTAAACATACAAAAAGCTATTGAAAATGGCCATAGAAGTAGTGGATTTATCCATAAAAAATGATGATTTTCCATAGTTATGTAACAGTTTACCAGAGGATACTCATTGGTTCTTCAATGGAGGGTATCCGGTACCATTTTCATCAACCAGCTAGGAATTGTGTACATTTTATGGTAGGAACTACCCGAACTATTTCTGGATATTTGTGGCCCCTTTTTTTGTTTTTGCAAGAATGCCGTTGTCTGCCCCGCTTACACATTCCATCTGGTACATCTTAGCCCAGCCCATTCCGACCACCTCGGCTAAGTGTTCCGACCCTAGAGAGTTTGAGGCCAACAGGGCCAACCTTTCGGTGAAAGCCCAGCGATGAAAAACTGGAGGACTGGAAGCCATGGCCATGGCTTCCAAACAAAATCCTAAAAATGATGATTTACTCGTCTTTAAAAAAAACGTGTTCCATAAATCATGTTCCATATAACATCATATAAACTAGTAAACATACGTTCATTTTGGTGAGATCATTCCCACCCTCCCTCCAAACGCAGTGGCGGCTTGTTTTGCTTGGTGTCGAAGCAGCAAAGTCAGCTGCTGGATCATTGACCCATCAGTCATTTGTCAAACATTGAAGCTGACTCCACCTGCATGAAGTCAGCCAAATTGTGCCCTTCTTTGACCTTGTCGCGGATCTTCATGACGTCCGAGCATTTTCTGCATCTGTTCTGATTGAACATCAGATTCACTGCCATCGACACCCTATCGGGATTTCGTGTGAAATTCCATCCACAAGCTGTTCCCCATTCTGCCATGGGAACTTGCCACCCT
>Ga0126342_10019286_pt1 | contig 11599 bp, 10 predicted proteins | sample Cyp1metagenome_FD_92528 | JGI IMG/M metagenome (GOLD analysis project Ga0126342, IMG submission 92528) | Coral microbial communities from Lord Howe Island, Old Settlement Bay, Australia - Cyphastrea 1 metagenome | ecosystem: Host-associated > Invertebrates > Cnidaria > Coral ... | reverse complement strand
CTAAATTACCACGATCTTATGATCTTATGATCTATTAGATATCCCCAAATTGGCTAAATTACCACGATCTTATGATCTTATGATCTATTAGATATCCCCAAATTGGCTAAATTACCACGATCTAGATAATCTAAATTGACTACTAGTCACCACTGTCTGTTCTCATTTTTAGGCTGGTGATTAGTGGCTTCCTTTGTCATACCCTGCACCAAGGTGGGTGCTGGGCATCCTTTCAGGCTGGAGTTCATGGAAGTTTCCATAAATGCTGGTACCCAATAGCTGGATGGTTTAGAAGGGAACATCCATAAATGGATGATTTGGGGGTAGCCCCGTGGATTGGAAACCATAATTCAGAATTACTTTTCAATATGCCATTCAAGATACTATGACCACATAAATCCAAATCATCGTTACGCTATCACTATCCAAACGACCACATTTATTCGATGCGGCAGAGCATCTGCCCAAATGACAACTGTGTGATAGAAACTTTTGTAATCCCAAATCATTGTTGCTATCCAAACTGGTGAAGAATCCGAATACTTGGAGTCAAGTCAAGGTGTATTCGGCCCCTTTCAAGCGAGAATTTTGGCTGGTTTTGGCTATGTTGCCTCCATTCGAACCTTTGTTTGTCACCTGACCGTTTCACCGCTTGTTTCAGGCATGGCACGCTGCTTCAAGGCTTTCTTCAGGGAGAGGACCCTCTGCCTGGGCCTGGAAATGGGAGATTTATCCATAAAGTATCATCAACTGGCGATTTTTGGCGTGGAAAGTAGTTTTTGTTTTTTCAGTTTTTGAACCACTGAGTTTTGGGATTTCCCTTCTCGACGTCTCGACTTTCGGTGGTGATTGGAAAAAAATGCATAGTTGAGGAAAGTTCCCCAAGACGGAATCCCACCAAAATGGATCGCAGGTCTGTTGGATCCCAAGCTTTGTTGTTCAGTTGGATCCATTTGCCAATTGGTTCATACCAGAGTGGGCTTCTAATCTCTCCAGGAGGGTGCCGAAGCAAGCAACCATTCTGCCAATGAAGCTCTAGTGCCTCACACGTTGCAGTGCCTCGTTTGTACTTGAAAGGATGAGATGAAAGCGGCTTGGTTGGAAGATGTTTTGAAGTATGTTGCACTTTCAACCTGTACTCGAGATGATGATTCCCAATTGGCACATATTTTTCAGGGAGGTGAAAGCATCAAGAAGCCACGCTGCTGCCATGTTAGAAAAATCAGTTTGTTTTTGCTTGGTGTAGTTTATCCCATGACCTTTCAATGATACGTTGTTCTAGCCCAGCATCGGTGTTGAGTGTCGAATCAGAGTCAGCTTGCTGGATATGGTCGTCCCCAAACATCATAGACCTTTGGATTGTTGATAAGGCTGATGCACTCAGGCACTCTAAAAACCCACAGGTAGCTACATGCTGAGTACAGTCTGAAACAGTGGTGAGGATGCAACGGCCCAAATTCGATGGGTCAATGCTCAATGAATCAGTGATTGGCTCGAAAGAATAGATCAACACCACTATTCTGAGCATATGATTCGTGATATAATAGTCATTAATGATGTTTAATATCATATGAACCAATATGTAATAATGATATTAACTGCATACAAACATCATGATGTTTAGGCCTTAAATCACCAAGGTCCAGGTCTAGAATTCCCAGCCAATTTGGCCTCGAGGTTGCTGGGTGTTGCCTTAGGGAGATCGGTGAAGGCGGGAAGAGTTCCACTGCTTGGTGGTTTGGAAAAATGTAAATCCACAATATATGGAATCATAATCCATTTTATTAATCCAATATATATACTCATCCCAACTGACTTTCATATTATTTCATATTTTTTCAGAGGGGTTAACGGTATACCACCAAACATATTAAAAAGAGTGACCGATGGACACCGCCGCAGTTCAAAGGCTTGGAAATGATCGCGTTCCCCCGAGGGTTCACGGCTGTTTGTAGAGGCGTCGCCGGACACATCTCTGGTGATTGTCACTTTACTTGGCTTACCCTTCGTGCGGCTCCCAGCGGAACAACGAATGGGATTTTAGGGGACAAATCCGGAACAACATGTTGAAAATCAAATGAAAGAACCTTCATAAATTGGCAAATAGTCACACATCACATAGATATATAATACAATGTATGTAGATTATATATATATATATATATACAATTATATATATACACCATGTATATCCCAATGCGATTCGTACCAGGTTCAACGCATCAGCGCTTCCAGGTGCTCACCATTTTGGCCTTCTTCATCCTGGGACGCCTCTCCGAGGCGTCCTAGTGGGGTTCATGGCCTGGAGAAAAGAGGTATCCGACTGACCAACTGACCAACTGAACTGGGGCATTTTGGCAAGAAAACTGGGATTTGAACATTTATAATAAGTCATAACAAACTGAAGTTGGAACCTAACTAACTGAAAATATGGTGGTTTAAGCCATGGACAAATGATGATATCCTGGGAAATATAGACATGGATTCGCCATCAACAATGTGGCTTTGCCATGGACATGGGGTCATTATGGTACCCTCCGGTGTCAAACATTGCTGGGAGGGAAATCCCCGAATTCAATGGGCATCTGTAGATAGGACATCATCGAACTGATAAACAGTCAGACATATCTATCTTTGAATGAACAAAAGAGAACAACTTTTCTTGAATGGACACACGATCTAATTTTGAATAGAACAGCGTTTTTTGTTGCCAGATGGGTTTCAGGGTGGGAAGGGGGATGTCGTTCAATAAAGATGCAACTCACAACACGAGTTGATTTTTGGGATCAAGAACATAGAAATCACCAGCAGCCCAGGACGATAGGGACAACTGCCCCTCACAATTCGGATGGTCACCCAAGTAGGGGTGAAGTCACAGGAAAGGGGACAAGAGGAAACTGCACATTGAACGGGTATGAGCCGGCGGATGATCATCTAGTACTAGTTCCATTGGAATGCTTTTTCTTCCAAACAACCTTTTGTTCGCAGAATTGAATGAAGAGAGAAAACATCTACGTGCAGGTATACACAGTACTGAAATTGTTTCCTGGAGATTTTTGCTCAAACAAAGCCATATCTCTCCAGTCAAAGTCATGGGTTCGGTCCCCAATTTGTTGGTTACCCATGGTTACCCCCCAAGGTTTGCATGTCAAATCAGATCAACATCTGTCGGCTATTCGGCTATTCCTTGGCTAAACCCACATGTTTGATGGTCAACCGTCCAACTTTTTTGCTGCTAACAATCTTCTTTCTTGGCTGGTGAAACCTTCATCTTTGTTTGTCAAACGCCCATTTCTTAGAATTTCGTTGCTCAAATCCTATTTGCTCTGGCTAACTCACCGTTTTTCATGGTCAACTTTCGTTTCTTGGGGCACTTTGTTGCTTCTAAAACCCCGAGTTTTTGCTCAAACCTCCATGGTTTTTGCCGGTCAAACCCCTTTGCTTCGCCGGTAGGAGAAGCCACCCTATCCCCAGCGTGGCGCGGCCATGGCAGGGGGCGATGCCAGGCGGGGAGATCCCAAAAGCCATGGGTGTCTTCTAACCAATCCATTCCTTTAGGGGATTGAAGGAGTTTTTTTTCCCTTTATTTGATGTTTTTGTTTGAGTTTGTGGGGATTTGTTTTTTTTTTGGGAGCTGTGTTTTTTTTTAATGTTTTTCTTTTGGATTTCATTCAGATTCGGGGATGTAATGACTTTGAGTCTTTGGACCGGGCTGAAGATGATTTCTTTACCTTTTTCAATTGGTGCATCTTCCAAAACTAGGGAATCCACAGGGGTTAATATTTTGTGGCTCCACTGAGCAAATCCAAACCCTGTGAATTTGGAGCCACCAAAAAGCGAGGGGGATATAAATATACCTGATATAAGCAATTTGATGATTTGACGAAGGGGGATTTTACCACCTATGGGGATACACGCATGATGTACTGTAATCAATTTATAACCACCCAACAAAAAAGATGTGGACATTTTGCACTCCTATTTTTTCAGTTGTGATTCAATGGGATTCTGCGATTACATGGTGCAAAAACTCCAAGGAGTTGGGTGTTAAAGGGCATGGCAGACATTGCAGGTCGCTTGAAAAATCACCCTCTGTTGAGTTGCTGACTACCAAGCATTTGATTCTGCAAATGCACTATGGGACTATGGGTCATATCAGATTCGGACAACCCCAAGATAGTCACAAAATCACCTGCCTTGTCAGGTTTCCTCCCAGAAGTGTGTCGCGGGCCTCAAAGCTTTTGGGAAAAAAAATGGACCTGGTATTTTTGGGTCGTTGGTGTGGCTGATGATTTTCCAGCATGTATGTCATTGTATGTGGTGATTTTTCAGAATTGCCTAGCTTTTTTGCCGGATTCCAGTCTCTTTTCCCACTCACCCAATAAAAGACACATGACAATGGAAAACCGCACTTTATGTCTTTTCCTAGACGATGTTTGTAGAAAGGTTTGACGAGCGCTGGATAAATTCACCAGCCACCTAAAAATCATGGTGAATTCAAGTGAAATCTTCATGTTTTGTATGGCCTTATGGTATACACCCCTTTTCGATCGTTGAGTACATGTTGGATGTTCCTTTCATCCTATTTGTGCTACTCAAATCCCCAATAGTGGAGGGTTTAATCCTCATTTAAGTGCTGGTTTAGTTCCAGTTTAGGCGGTTACAGTCCATTCCTCGTTTTGCCAGCTAGACTCTCCAATGTTTCTCTATTTTTGGTGATCAATTTACAATTTTCACCGGCATGGTCATGGATTGAATCCCAATATTACTGCAGACTATTCAATCCATCATCTGGTTGGTGGTTTGGAACATTTTTTATTTTCCATAATATATGGGATAATCCTTCCCATTGACTAATATTTTTCAGAGGGGTTGAAACCACCAACCAGTCATAATCATAGTGATAACGCCCTATGATGGGTGAAATCCACATTTTGGCTAACATCCACAGCTCAAATGTTTCAATCCTGCTTTTGGCTGATTTTTACTGCTCCATTTTTGATACGTTACTTATGTCAAGCTGCATTTTCCGCAGTGAAATCCCAATATTTCATGCATCAACCTCCGTTTTTTGAATCATTTCTTCATATTTATAACCCCTATGTTGGCTTGATCAATGCTGCTAAAGAATGCACATTTTGTTCTGGTTAATTCCTCCACCTTCGGCGAAATGCACAGGCCCGGCTCGGCCTTCCCGAGCCGCCCCGGCACTGCCGGCGGACTGCCGCGAGCTGAGTCGGTGAGTCTTTGGGTTTTTGTTTCGGCCGTGTGAAGATGTAAAGATGTTTTTTCTTTATTATTATTTATTATTATTTATTATTGTTCTATTTTTTTCTTCTTGTTTTTTTTTTTTTAAGTGTTTTCTTTTACATATTTAATCATCAGCATCTTGTATTCTCTTGTGAAATAACCTATTTTTTACCTATTGGCGACCTCACTTTCCAAGATCTCGAATTTATGTGACTGAAGATAATCAGCAACACACAGCACCTCTCTAGACGATCGATACCAGCATAGCATGGGTTGTTCGATGAGTCGGGACGAGGATTTTGGTCCAGTCCCTTGAGTCCCTGCAGACATTGATAACCCAGAAAAATGGAGAGATTTTTCATCCAGGAAATGGGGATGGATATAGAATGTGAGATACGACTCCTCAGGAGTGACCAACAAGAAGTTGATCGGTCAGTTGAGTGTGGATGGGGACATTGAAAGTCCGGTCTTTTTCTGGGCCTTCATTTCATTTCATTTCATTTCATTTCTAAGTTTCAGTAGTGGTTCGCAATGCTTGGCAAAAGAGCATCTGAACAGCAACATCAGCGAAGTGTACTATTTTTTTCAAAACCTTGAGCATAATCACTTGATATCACTTGGCTTGTGGCACTAAGCCTTAGCATGAGTCTGAGTGGAAGGAGAATATCTTCAACCCCATCAGTGTGTATATATATATACATACACGGTAATATACGTATATTCTTTGAAGATAGGAGCCCTTTTGGTCCTAAAGTGGGGCATGGTCAAAGCATGCCACGAGGCGTCCCCATGGAGGTGCTGCCGCTGTTGATAGGTCAATTGAGTAGGAAGCCCCAAAAAAGATGTTAAGCAGATCCAAGAGAAGTAGTGATGAATTCGTTTTTTGTTGGTTGCTTTCCTATCTTTTTGATCTTTTTTGGGGAGTTGCTGACAGATATGCCTTGGTCATTTTTCCCACCGTCCGGGGGCAGTGTCATGTTTCGGATCCTCGAAGTGATGCGAAAGTCAAGCCATGTCTCATGTGAAAATTACAATTTTTGGGTGCCTAGAAGGAGCCAGGCCAAGACACCTCGAGGCTGCAAAAAAAGGTCCATGAAGCACTTCCAGACATGAAATGGGCTTTCAGCTCTGAGGGTTTTCAGAACAACCCCAGTTTCAATTGAGACGTTTGCTTTTCACATTTGAATTTCTTTGGGTCATCTTTGACTCATGCATCCATTTCAAGATGTAGACACCTATGACATCCTCAGAAGTACACTGGACACCTGAAAATGGACAAGTACAACGACTAAAACGCAAGTACTGCAAAGAGAGATTCTCGTGTGCTGTCGGAAATTTCCTCTGTCAACAAACATCGCTAGCCGGACATGTTCCCCTTCACTTCGATGATTTTCCTGGCAAACATAATAGAAGCTCCATCTTCGGGAATTTCCAAACCATGACATTTTTGGTCAGCCGCAGGCTTCCCGATGAACGGTGAGACTTCAGTGCCACCCACCTTGCCGGTGTTGACCAGCAGTCGATCGTGGGATCCCTGAAGGATGAAGGTTTTACAGCTTTTATCTGGTAAACATACAAAAACGATTGAACATGGCCCATAGAAATAGCTGATTTACCTATTGAAAATGGTGATTTTTCATAGTTATGTAAACATTTACCAGAGGGTAATATGTTCACCGCCGGGAAAATCATCAAATTATTGGTGGATTTTCCAGCTGGCCACATTTCATGGCCAGAGGGTAATCCAGCAATGGTTGGTTGATGAGGTTTTCTTCAGAATAGAAAATGGCAGCAGGAACTTCAGCCGAATCTCATTGGCTAAATATTGAAGTTCCAGCTCCGGGTCCAGATTCGTAACTGCTTCCCTGTAGTGAGGTCATATTCACATGCCCCTTTTCAGATCTTGTCAATTTGTTTTCTTTGATGTTTGGAATCCTCAATGTTTGGGTCAAAGGACCAAGCCCCCTACAATCTCGCATACATGTTCCCGTTGTTGCTGGTCAGATTCCTCCTTTTTGTGTCATCTCCATTCTTGGTGTGATGCCTACCCGTTGTTCTTCCTATATACCTCCTTTATTCCTTTCTCCACATTTTGGGTTAGTTCTCCCCTCTTGGATCTCTTGGGCTATGGAGTGATGGTAAGCTAGTTCGTACGGAACTTGTAGTCTCTTTGAACTTACAGCACTTGTATCGTCAGGAGTTTTATCTTTGTTTCACCATGACATGACTTTTGTTGTTACTGTAATTGTTACTTTTGTAGTCCATGATTCTTGGGTTCTAAGTTCTAAGCCTTGAGTATCCCTTGGTGTTGGGTTTGGTCAGGTTTTCGCCAAGACCCCCTGGCCGCAGGGCCCATGGCCTCCCATTCCCAAGGCTTCCGATGCGGCAAAGCCCGGATCTCATCGATGAGGACCGGCTGATCTGAGAATCTGAGGACCTGGCAGATACGGCTGACAGGAGGGGATGATTGTCATTTCGGCTGACCAGGATGTTTAACAAGTCACAGGTCTTGATACTGGGTATATCTGGGTATGATGTTTGAAATAAAACAGATTGGGACATCCAGAATCCAGAGAAAGATGAGAAAGGAAACAGGGATAGTAATTCCAATCAACATCTGAGACCCCGGCAGGATACACGTCAGTCACCGCTGACCATGGCCCTCTTTGCTGGGGAGCCCAACGAATTTTTCAGACACCGCGGGCAACATACAACATCATACAACCCGTTTCTGGTAAAATCAGGGATGGTGTATGAAATTACCCTCTGGTTATTTAACATAGCCATGGTATAGATGGCCCATTGAAATAGATGGTTTACCTATTAATAGCATGGTGGATCTTTCCATGGCTTTACCGTACAAAAAAGAATCCCGAAACACACGGGACCAGTGACATTATGGATCTCTGATCTCTATTTTTGAAACCTCGAAAGCTGATTGAACGGTGCGGGCACCAACTTATGGGCAGGAGATGCGGGCTTGAAAGCCACCGGTCACCGTGCTTGTTTGCTTGAAAAAACGAAAACCCCAATCTTCAAAGATTGAATTGCAAAGAAAAGCAACATCTAAGATCATCAATCATCAAAGATCATCAAAGTACACTAAGATCATTCAAGTACAAGGAGTTACCACACCATTTTGGGGATGACTCAAAGCCAAAGCGACCAGCCAAAGTTGCGGGTTCGTGCCCCAAAGACTTGAGCCAAGAGCAAATTTCCCACCCAGAGCAGAAAAAACATTTGGGATGAGCTTAGACTCCATATCATGATGCATTTTATCATGCATTATACATCCTTATATAGTTGTATAATATAGTGATACATCATACATATATATGTGTAAATATATATGTATATATATATATTATATACATATATATATATATGTATATATATATATATGTATATATATAATATATGTATATATATATATATGTATATATGTATATATGTATATATGTATATATGTATATATGTATGTATATATATATATACATATATGCATCTTATGAGATTGCCATATATTGCCATACATGCTCTCCAGGTCCAGTGGATTTGTCCCTGGTCTTCCTCTCGTTGAGGTGAAGAATCCCCAGGGTGTAGCCGTTCGCTTGGATGGTGCCGCCCCGGATTTTCGCTGCTTGACACGTGCTCGAAGGTTTGGTACCCCCAAGTTGTCCTAGAAGAAAACCATAAATGGATATAAATTAAATTGATATGAAGATATACTATAAATTAAATGGATATAAATGCTGGAATAGTGTGGTAACATCAATAACAAGCTCCAGCTACCTTTGTGAATTGTATGGTCAGTCTCGTTGTGTACAAAGGAACATGCTGGCCTCCGACGTTTTTTTTTGTGGACTTGTAACTTGTAACTACCTCTGTTTGGCAGGTAGGGAATCTTCACTCCATGAAACAACTATCGGATATCGGAATATGTGGTTGTTTGGGTTTCCAGGCGTTGCGGAATGACAGAACTGGGCTACTCTCCGCTGTCAGGTACCCTGTCCCCAACACCCGAGAACAGGCGCATTGAATGCGCATCCCGAGTGATGTGGGTCTGTCGTTTTTTGGGGCTTTTGCCAGCAAGGATCATGGGGAGATCATGGGGGCCCCTGCAACCAACACCATGATGGCAATGGGTCTGTCTGAAAACGGGATGAATATCCCTCAGTGATGGCAATCCCCAAAAAATATCCGAAACATGATTTTCTGATGGTCATCAAATTTGGGGGTACCTTGTTTTATTTCATACAACGCCATTTAAAGCCCCCTTCGCCTGGAACTACTGCCTTGCGAGCGAAGATCCGCAGTGCGCAGTATGAGTACTGGCACAGGGGAGATGATCTTTGGCTCCACACAGGGGTGCTTGTGAAGCAAGCCATGGCGCCATATCTTCAATCCAAGCCCTAATGCTTAATTTTCCAGAGAAGCTGCGCTTCATCTGCAAAAAAATGTAACCTGTGGCATCCATCTGGCTTCCATCTGCAAACCACTCTGAAACACCGATCTTTCGGGGGGGTAGCATATGTATATATATAATATGTACAATATATATGTATAATATATATGTAATATATATATATATATGAATAGTATTGATGTATAATATTTATGTATAATATTTATGTATACAGTTTATGTATAATATTTATGTACAATATATATATATATAGTTGTATGCGAATCTAAACTTGAACGAGACAATTCTTGAACAAATACACTTTCCGGTCATTTGTGTCAATTTTTCCATTGACGGAACGAACGTATCGATTGTCGCCGGGAGAACAATCCTTTGATGAAATGACAGGATTTGCCATATCTTGACCCACATTGATACTGCTCTGACCAGTTTGCAGTTCAGTATGGATTCGGGGGACTTTGTGGTTGCTTCAAAAATGAATGTTTGCTGGTGGTCATGGACTCCATGGATGAAGTGATGTCGGTTTGGGGCTCCCCAACTTTGGATCGAGTTCAAAGTTGGCGCGAAACTTGGGCGCCAGGACGGTGAATGTCGTGCGGGTGAAGGACAATAGCGTGTCTTGGCGTTGTGCGAGGATGGTTCTTGTTGCTGGGTGCCATGCTCCGAGCTGGGAATCTGAGTCGGAATCTTGCCCAAAAACTGTGCATCATATTTGAAACAAGACTTTCTATAGCAAATGACCAAGAAGCACTTGTATGTTTGAGCACCTGGGCAATGGCCACTTTGCCTTTCTCCACGACCAAAAGGATCTTCAAAAATAAAGTGGCCATCTTTCTTGATGTCTCCCAAGGGTTCATAGTCACCATGGCAGGCACTGCCTGGATTCTGGCTAAAGCAACTGGCTACTGACTTGGGACGATTTGGGCCCCTTCAAAGCACACCTCACCGTCGGGTTTCCAACCTATCCCCCCAACTTTCACCAGGTTTTGATTTGTTTTCATACTTGGCTGGTACTTTCATACATTGGTACTTTCAAGAATATCAAGGACCGCCTTTCTGGTGTGGCATCTCTGGCCTGTGACACCAGGTGATCTTGAGCGCCAAAGTGGCGGAGAATGCGGACTCCTCCACCATCTCTCTCATGGTCCCCTCCAAGGATGGCCAGGTGGCCGGAGTTGGAAGAGCTGAGTCGACATGTTTGGGAAAAATATGGGAAACAACCCGGGGAAAAACCCGTTGGACCGTGGGCCTTTTTTTATTGATGGTGGAGGAACTCATTTTGCAAACATAAGGATTCTGGGATATTTTTTCAGGGAATCCTGCCATTTTTGAGACGAACCGACATGGGAAAACCTGAATTTCGGGACCCTTACAACGGGTGATGAATTGTTGGAAGTCACCAAGTTTGAGAGAGCAGTTTACAGACTCAAACAAGGGTATGATATCAATCCAAAGAACAGTCCACGGGTATCTGTTCTAGTTCTCGTGTATCCTTTACTACGTTTGGGGCTATTCTTCTGCCCTAGAACAATCCAAAGAAACAAGTTAAATAAGTAAGATGTGTTGCGTATGGTTTTCAGCATGCATTGATGACATTCTTGTTTTTGTGATACACTTTTGTTGGAACATCCACCACCACCCTGGGGTAAACCAGGATAGATGCTGAACCCCCATGGCTTTCACTCGGAAAATGATCTACAAATGGTGGCCTAGGCTTCCCCCTTCCGAAGCCCTCGGACGCTACTGGAGCGTCCCCGAAAACCACGTATTACGTACTTGCCGAAGAATCCCAAGTATGTATATGTGTATATGTGTATATGTGTATATGTGTATATGTGTATATGTGTATATGTGTACATGTGTATATGTGTATATGTGTATATGTGTATATGTGTATATGTGTATATGTGTATATGTGTATAT
>Ga0126342_10019285_pt1:0-10000 | contig 11599 bp, 16 predicted proteins | sample Cyp1metagenome_FD_92528 | JGI IMG/M metagenome (GOLD analysis project Ga0126342, IMG submission 92528) | Coral microbial communities from Lord Howe Island, Old Settlement Bay, Australia - Cyphastrea 1 metagenome | ecosystem: Host-associated > Invertebrates > Cnidaria > Coral ... | reverse complement strand
CGAAGGAGCATCCAACAACCCAAGGGCTCTTTCGGAGCGCGGTGCAAGACATATAAACTGACCTGGCACACTCATTTGTCCTCTATGAAAAAGGGCCTCCAGGAAACGGCGTCCCAGGTCACAGAGCCCACGCCAACGGGAATTCGTTACACATCATTGTGGTATATGCATCTGTTCAATGCTGCATCAGCAAGATGTGGCATATTAATGCATATTATATGCAACAAAAATTCAATGTGGTCCAGAATGATTCACGATCATGACTCATCTAATTGTTGCCTGCACGGGCTCTGCTACTTTGAACAGTGCAGAGCACACCGAGCGCCAAATTCTGCTTTCTTTGGGCGTTTCATTTCTTCTGGCCGAGTTGCGATCCTTGTGGCGACCCGTCGCCGTCAATGGTGTACTTTCCGAATGCCCAAAGCTGCTTCCAGTCTCCTTGAAGAGCGCGGCCACATGCGCAGCCGGGCATATGCGTCCGACGTTTCAGCAAAGCCGGACATAGTTTTTTGGGCTGTTTCGGGGCTACGCGCTACCCGGGACCGGCTTATTGGGAACGGCGCCTTGGCCACCACCTTTTAAGAAAGGTTAGATCTTGAAAACTCATTCGTACATATGCGAACGAAACCATATGACGATTACGCATGGGGCGGCTTCGCCAAGCTTCGCGAACCCTTAGAAAGTTCCGCTCTTGTCTATGGATCTCTGGGTCATCGAAAAAAAAATCTGGATTGCGCCACGCGTTGGCATATCCCTGGAAGGCCAATAGAGGCAAAATCGACTGAATTCAGCGCTAAGGGAAACCGATTTTTCTTGACGAAGGTCTACGAATCTACGAAGGTCCACGGCAGACGGTTGGTCAAAATGTTTTTGTCTGGTTTGATTGATAAATCGTAATTCCATGCGTGCCGCTTCATACTTAAGGACAGGGGGGAGGTACCAAAGCTAGCAGAGGGCTGGGGTAATTAGGGTTGTAATCGTAAAGGGGGATTAGCAAGGTGAAGTCGGAATGCGGCAACGGTTCTCACGTGGTTTTTTGGACCTGCTGCAAGTCACAGGCAGTGCCAATCTTTTGATGTTGATGAGGTTGCTGACCAGAACGATGAAGGAAACTGATAATGACGAAAGTGATGGTAACAGGAATGAGTTGATGACGACGATGATGAGGACGAAGGGGATGATGAGGATGATGGGAATGATGAGGATGATGAGGATGCTGAGGATGAGACTGAGAATGAAGATGAAAATCAGGATGGTGATTCTGATGAGCAGGGCTGTTGTAGGGTTGCACAATCTATTGAGTCCAGCAAGCGAAAACCTCCCAATGCAGTAATCGTCTCTCGCCAAGTGTTGTAAGCAAAAGAAACGCAATATCAAACAAACAAAAACGCCCCGCAAATGGAAGCCCGAATCTGCATAAAGATGTTGCAGACAATGCAACATATGTATGATGATGATAAGGATGATGATGAGGATGATGTTGTTGATGATGATGTGGATGCTGCGAATGATGAGGATTATGATGATGATGATGATGATGATCATGAGGAGCAGGAGGAGGACGATGATGAGGATGAGGATGAGGATGGGAATGAGGATGAGGATGAGGATGGAGATGGGGATGGGGATGGAGGATGAGGATAAGGGTGAGGATGAGGATGAGGATGATGATGAGGATTTTTGGTGATGATGATGATGATGATGACGATGATGATGCTGATGATGACGAGGAGGAGGAGGAAGATAATTATTATCATTTGAAAGCCGGCAAGTTTCCGATGATGAATCTATAGAGTTGTTGATTGGTTTACTGAACATGACGTCCTGAAGATGAAATACTGAAGAGGACGACCCTATACCTGCAGGAAACCAATGGCCCAGCAGGACCAGGGGATGAGGATGCTGATCAACGATGAGGAGGACGAAGAGGATGATGAGGATGATGATGATGTGGATGCTGCGGATGATGGGGATGATGATGAGGATGATGAGGATGAGAATGAGGAGGGTGAGGATGAAGATGAAGATGAGGATGATGACCCTCTACCAGCCGGAAATCTCCTCTCAGGGGGGGGGCTCGGGGGCGACCTGGGGGGGTGAGGGGGATCGAACCTGGGCCTGCCAGGGGGGGGGCTTTGAGGTAGCAATCCCCTTATTGAAGAAGCCCTGGATCTACGTATCTACGTTTGAACACTTATGGTCAACACGGTGGCAAGCTACACCTTTTTGCTGCGGTATGCAAACAAGTCTTGAGCCACGGAGTGGCGCAGTGGTCCACATGAATTAATGTGAACATGTCATGTACATGCAACATTGTAAGCATGCATTGCGAAGACACGTCCCCAAAAATAGATTACAAACATTTACAAACAGACACAAATTTTCTTCGTGTCGTAACATGCGCAAAACTTTTCACGCATAAGAAGCGCTCAGCTTATGCTCTGCAGTGAAACGTGTCCGAAGACACGGATGCTGCTACTGCTGACCGTGATTTTGGCTCATGCTTTTTCAGTTGATGGAATATTGAGATCAGTTCATGCCAAGTTTCGGTGATTCAAAGACCCATAGTAAAAATGTATCCATATAACCAAAGCTCGTTGTCACGGCGCTGCCGTCTAGGCATATTGAAATAAATTGATTGGTCTGGCGTTTGTGGTAGAAGATCTAACCACGTGCCGTCCGGTCGTCGGAGCCATCTGTCGTATGGTGCTTGATAACCAGGAATATATTCAACTGCGCTGGTGTTTAGATTTTAACGATACTATGGTGGCTGAAAATAACCTCGACCGGTATTTCGGTTGATTTGAGTTGGTTCTGGCACATTCTGCCATGCGCCTGTATTGAGCCATTGTGCGCCTGACTGTCTTCGTGGAGGTGCAGGAGGTTCAGGCACGTTGGGTGCCTCTTGGCACGTCTGGCGTCTTGTGTTCGTCCACGATGCACCTTGGTTTGACCGCTTTTCGGTTCTACTTCTGGTGCTACGTGTTGGCGGTGTCTCAGATCGCTGGCGGCGATCATCACGTCCGCGTTCATGCTCACGCCATGGTGGCGCGGTGCCACCTCGATACCCTGAGCCTCGTGCAGGCTCGGCTGATCCTCTAGGACTGGGTCTTGGCGGCGGAGGCCGCGGTGGAGCGCGTCGCTGTCGAAATGGTGTGCGATCTTGGCTGGGATTTCGGCTCATAGATATTCTCTACGTCTGGCACGGGTATCCGTATTTCGGTATGTATCTCCGGTGGAGCACTGTCGTGTCTTTCTCTTCTTTCTTCTCGTTGGTCTTCACGATTCTGCCTGTACTGTGCATTCTGTTCTTGCCATGTTTCGCGACGCCGATTTTCGGCATAACCCGCATATTTTTCATCACACGCATGGTGGCAAACGTCATCAAATTAGGGGAATGCCAAGCGGCATCGGTTTTCTGCCAAACCGAGATCGTAGGTCATCAGGTGTTTCGCCTGTTCCACATCTGTCAAAATAATTTCATCATGAAGGGCCGGTCCGGCGATGCGATCCGCGGGAGCGGATTCATGGCGACCTCTGAGAATAAGCATTGAATCACAATTTCCATCGAACGGATATATTGGCCGGCTTGAGTGCATGGATGAAACCAAATTGTAAGAAATTCTGTTCAAAGCACTACGATGCAGGTTATATAATATGCACAAGAAAGCGTTTAAGAATGTCGATCATGATGCAACTCCGGTATAGTCGGAATGATCATCACGTTTAATATTTCGTTGGGCAAACAGGTTTCCATCACCTGTGATAAATTCTGCTTGTTGCTCGACACAAGCTGCAACAAAATGAAGCCATTTTTCACAACATTCAGAATATAAATGATTCCAAGCCCACGACGATGCGTGGAAGACGGCTACACGTACTTCGCCTATAAGCCAAGACGATGCACATCGTGTGTATCTGCACCGGTTGTCGGCTTCAGCAGTTCGGCACTTTGAACATTACAAAGGCCATCAATTTCACAAATATTTGCCTCTGGAGAATCTTGGATGCGGCTTAATGGCGGCGTCCATGTTGGGTTCCAGGTCTTCCGGCTTTTTGATGCGAATGCCTGATGTAGGATTTACATAAATTTAACATCTGTCCGGATGTTTCGCGGCCGAAGGCAACTCGGAAAATGCAACCGTGTAAGAGCCAAAAACGGTTCTTAGGTTCTTTGTTTTCCGTTTCCGATTGGTATTGCAAGGGCTAAAAGATCGATAAAAGTGCCTACTTCATGGCTGCCGCGGGCAAACAGTGCAAGTGGGAGCCGTGATTTCGGCGTTGATCACCATTCCTATCATTGAGCGCTCCTTTGCCAAATTTTTGGTGATAGGAGATACCTCCATGATCGTCAGTGGCCACGCAGAGCGCTATGATGTGTGCGCTATTTCTAAAAACTAGATGGGGCAGCACTCGACAGTCCTTATCTCTGCGAAAATAAGACGGGAATCGTTTGTTACCGCCGCTATACTATACGGCTCACGGTTAATTTCACCTAAGTTCTACGTCAGGATGCCAAGATGATAACTATCTTTTTGGCTACTGTCGACGTTGCCTGTATTTCGGGTCGGTGCGCCGGAGATTGCTATCTTACCCATAAGGCAACGACTGAAAATTTCTAACAATTGATAAAATTCATCATCGGTGAGGTCATGGTGTTGACAGTCGAGCATAATCTCAGGTCGCCAGATCGGCAATGGGCTCGTCTGGTCCTGTGCTTGGACATAATGCTCTTCAAGGCTTGGTACCTGCCGGTTTTCGGCTGGTTGGTACACAAAGTCTGCAAATGGAAAATCTTGGACGCGATGTTGCATGACTGAAAATAAGTGTTACCGACTTTTGCGCCCTCGCTCAATTTCTCAAAAATATCTTCGAAAGCTTCTTGTTGGTTTTCACTTTGTTCATGTCTGTTGGCACCGAAAAATGCGGTTTGTCCCAACACACTGTCAATCAATTCACCGATGTCAAAAGGAGAATCTTTAGAACCACTACTGTCGGGCATGAATTGGTCTCCGAACTCAGAAGAGTAGTTGACAATATGATTCCATGATGCTTACAAGCTTTGCCGTGAGAGCGGCAATTAAGACAGTAAGCGTATCCGCACGGATGGCACCAGTACATGGCATCACCGGAGCCGCAGATATCAAACGTTCGGGCCGCTAGAACCACTGAATGTTAGTGAATTCCTGTGTGAATTGAGAATAAACCTCTTTAGCCGCGTCAGCGTCTTTAAAGAGTTCTTTGGCCCGCTGAGATGTTTGTTTTTGCGGCTGGTGTCTTGACCGTGTGTCGCGTGCGCTCCTTCGCCGTGTTTTCGGCTGAGCCGGAGGCAGAGGCTGACGCACTGGAAGCGGTGGCGGATTTCTCCGGCGCGTCTCTCCCTTGGTCGGCATTGCCTTAGTCACGATTGGCGTGACCGGCCTTGCCATGTGGGAAGAAGACTCGCTTTCGGAGGAGCTGATCTCAATCTGTCTTCTTCCCTTCACCTCGCGCTTCTTGTTCTCTCTCCGAGTTTCGGAGCGAACTTCTCTCCTCATTCCTTGTTTGAAGCGCTCTGCGATTCTGACGAATTTCGTCGACTCGATCGTCTTCTCGTGTTCTGGGCGGACCTCGGGACCGGTCATTCGGTGTTGGTCCATCTCGGAGGCCTGGCCGAGATATCGGCGCGTGCGGTCTTGAAGCTGTTAAGGAAGTTTTGAATGATATTCTGATCGGAAAGCTTGTCAGCCACATGATGAATGTACTCCGATCTGGTCCAAACAGTTCCGTCAGCTTCATTTTGATTCCTCTGCTCCCAGTAAAATTGATGGTGAGCAATATGAATTTAAATGTCGTTAACATCAGATTTAAAATTTGTCAGTTTGGAAAGTTCTCCGGGTTATCCATGCACAATCAACAAGAGACGAAACTCCAACAAATCGATTATATGGATCAGTATAAGAAGTGAGGACATAGTTATTTTCCGTGATTACGGGGTCAAGTCCTTCAAGGCACTCAGGAGCACCGTTGATAATGCAATCGGACTCCGGTCTTAAGGCTTCTGTCATGATGGTGAGACAGTGATCAGGGCAAAGTGCACATGATTTCTTCCGCCTCGAGTGCCGCCTGGCATAAGTCCGCGAGAGCGGATCGATGCCAAGTCTTTCTCGTTGGTTCCGTGAACCAAATAACGATCTTTATAAGCAATGTTTAAATGATATGTTCAATAAAAACTTGATTGGAGTGACCTGACCGCTCCCGGTTCGAAGGAAAACGCTGGCAATATTTAGGCCCTCAAGCAGGTCTGCTTGTGCAATTCTTTTTCCGTCTTCGGAGAATTCTGCTGGCGTGAGCCAAGACTGTGTGGCCATTTGTCCAGGAGCAAAATCATTTCGGGTGAGATAGCCAATTTGCACCCTACTTTGTTACTGTTACAAAGAGGCAACAAAAATCGAATTGCACCAATATGTTGACGAAGTTCTCGCGGCACAAAACGTTCTTCAAACTCCCTCATTCAAAGATGGCATTGGTTTTACATTTGCCGAATCTTGCGGCTAGTACCAGCATGGTGGAGGCATTGATTAAGGGACAATGAGCCATCGGTATGCGTTAAATGACCGTGCCGAAAAAAGATAAGAAAAATGGCGAGAACCTAGCTCAAAAATTGAATCATGCAAGGATTGAGCATAATTAATAATCTTGTTCAGTGGCAACCCTCCGTTCTTACGGAGTACTTGCACTAAGGCCTGAACAAAGCTCAGGGGATTGGACCTGACGTTTCTAAGGAGTGCCTAAAAGCTTCTTCAGTGAAATGATCTCGTTTCTCCTTTTCTCTGTCATCCCTGCCTCGGCGTCTGTCCGTTCTATCGGATCGTCCGCCTTTATAGGAGTGATCGGGTCTATATCGCCTCTACGAGTGCGATGTCCGCGTGGAGCCGTGTCCGTGTTTTCGGATCTTGGCTGACGAGAAAATACCGGTGGCATGAAAGGTGATCTGAGCGATTTCGAAAGTGGGACTAATCGGCGGCGTCCCACGTCACACCAAACCAAAGGCAATCAACGTCGCCCCAGGTGTCTGTCCAGCGAACCAAGAAGTGAGAATGCAAGGAATATCTTTTCCTATTGAGCCAAGAGATTGCAGACACAAATTTTCTTGAGACGACAATTTACTCATCAAAATACATCATGGCAAACACATAGTCTGAAATGTCTTCACACAAGAACGCGATTACGTTGTGTGGTTCATGAAGTGTTTCAATGACCCATGTCGTCAAAAATGAGCAACGACCTGAAAGGTGGATGGCCATCTACCTGATCTAATTTACCAGTGGTTATCGACAGGACGAGTTGGTCAGGTTTTGCTGTGTTTTGTCAAAGGGTCTGCCAGACAGTATTTGCTGACTATGTGACTTAAGTCGTCTAGATGCCCAGTGTTGCTTTCGTGCCGTAGCATTTGTATTAAATGATGGGTCTCCTTTTGTTCGGGAAGGTGCGTTGTCTGAGCTGTTGTCACCAAATTGTTCGCGTCTGTTCTAATGTGGATTGGGACAATTTCTCCGCTAATGTCAGCCCATAAAGCTCTTAAGAACAAGCACGTTCCGAAGCATACCAATTCTGGTGTTCCTTGTGACGACTGCTGTTGCGCTGTAGTTGGCAGTGGAATTGAGTTATCATTTGAACTTGAGGCATTCGGATCATGTGAAGGTCATTCTTCTCTTTCATCATCATGTTTTTGAGTAGGAACTGAGATAGGTTTAGCATGACCTGGTAATTGAACCTTTGGCCTCTTTATAATCACCTTGGCCTTTGCCTTTGGTAAAGCATCAGTAGAATCAACTGAGATCTGTCTCTGTTTCTCTGATTGGCTCAGACATTGGATCAGGTCCTGGCGAAGGATCGTCATCTTGTCCAGGATCAGCAATCTCTTCGATTGGAACATCAGAATTGGAAAACGGAGTTGATGGTGAACTTTGTGGATTCGTTTCCCCCGAGTCCTGAACTCCTGGCATATCCAAGTCATCATTAGGTGGTGGTCCATAATCATCTGGAAAGATATATTCTTGATCATCATCATCATCTTGATCTGGTCCAGTATTGTAATCAGGTTGATTATCATCATCCAGAGGATCTTCTGGTTCATCACCACTCAACATGTCATCATCATTGTTTGGTGGCACATCACCATGCTGAACTGGATGTATTGGATCGTCATCATTTGGTGGTGCACTTTCGTGAGTAGGAGGATCAACAACTCTCCTTCTGATAGCACCAGTCATATCACGTGACAAGACGATGATGCTCCAATCATGAATATGGAACTGTTCATGGTGTGGATACAACTGCGACACAAACATGAAGTAGACATGATCATAGTCAACAGGTTTCCAAATGAGTAAGACTCATCCTCAGGATGTTGGAGCAAAGGATTAACACGTCCATACGTTCCTCTGAACACGCTGCTATCTTCAAAGTACATTTGAGGCAATGTTTTCTTCCTGGCATCTTGGAGTCCAGGAATCAGTTCAATGATTCTGGGGTCAGTTGATTCTCTGGCACTAGCCTCTGTACTCCTTGGCAACTGATCAATCTTTCTCAGTGTTTGGACAGGTAACTGAGTGGTAAACCTCTGTGGAAGTATGTGCTTCAATGACACTGGAATAGAGGTCTCAGCATGATGTATGTAAGTCTTGCAACAAACAAGAACACTCAGCGCCACGATCCAAGAACATAAACGTGCCACACAGTGCTCCATCATCATAATGATCCAACAGATCTTCAAACAGAAAGTTCTGCCTCATCTCCTTCCATGGAACAAGTTGCGTGAAGTGTGCAATGAGTGAACACAAACGTGAAGGTAAAACCTTCCATTGTGGATCTGACCAAAGCTTCCCATCTCTCTTGAAGGCATGCTGAGGTTCCATCAAATCGAAATCATCGTCATGATTGTAGTACACACGCAAGTCTTTGATAGAAGGATCACAATGACAGTAGTTGGTCATGTCGACATGGATACAACCAATGTGATATGTGATTCTATCTTTTTGGTGTTTCTTCCAAGTCAAGAACTGAGCAAATCCTGAATCAGGCGGGGTGATCATCAAGAAACCTTTTCCTCGATCAAGCTGCCATTTCATCACATCAAGGCAGAACTTGTAAACCGAGTACTTCCAGGAATTTGGTGAAGGATTTGTGATCAACACGTATTCAGGATCGAGCTTCTCAAGTTGTCTCCAAACTTGGTATTGCTTGGTTTTACTGTTGAAACTCCAACCATGCTTGTGGTCAATAGGTTCACCAACCTTCATGTTCAATCGTGACATGTGCCAACTAAGACCAGTGTTGCTGCTAAAGAGTTCCACAACATCACACTTGCCAGTCTGACAGAACCAGTGAGTCTGCTCACCAAAGTAAGCCTCAGCATATATATTCAGCCAAGTCTGGTTCATTGTCATCTCCATCTTCAACTGCAAGTGGGACAGGATCTGGACTGCCTAGTCCAGGAACAGCAACGTCATGCCATTCATCATGATCACGCCTGGTCTTGGATTGATTGACACGCATAACTGAACTGTCAACATGAACATTGACCGTGGCACCTTCTTGTGGGATAACAGTACCTCTGACCCATCTTTCCTTCTTCCATGCCTTCGAAGCAATAGAGTTAGCATTGTCTGTATGCTGGTCTCATGGCTTGCACTTCACTACCAGGTAGTGGAACAGAAACCCGCCTAGGCTCAAGAGCTTCACTCCCTGACCTAGTTTCTCAAGTTGACTTTCTGAATCTTGCTTACCACGAGCACGTGCAGGTGCAGAAGATGTGGATTCAATGGCCTGAGGTTCATCTGGTTCATCTTCACTCAATCCTAATTCCCTAGCTCTCTTGTCAAGTTCATCTTCTTCATCAAGCTTGGGATAGGAAACAACAACCTTCTTTCTGGATGAACCTCCTTGAGAGTCATCAACAACCTTTGGTTTCTGCTTACCTACGTGTCTCTTCGCTGCTGGAGGACCTACCTCAATC
>Ga0126342_10019284_pt1 | contig 11599 bp, 10 predicted proteins | sample Cyp1metagenome_FD_92528 | JGI IMG/M metagenome (GOLD analysis project Ga0126342, IMG submission 92528) | Coral microbial communities from Lord Howe Island, Old Settlement Bay, Australia - Cyphastrea 1 metagenome | ecosystem: Host-associated > Invertebrates > Cnidaria > Coral ... | reverse complement strand
GGTTTGCAAAGTCCTGAAGCTGCGAATATGCTTTCAGGCGCACAGAGCCCGCTGCAGAAGAACATTGATGTTCTGAAAAATGAAGTGTATGAGTGTAGCATGAGTGATTTGCATTTCCTTGCCTAAACCGGCTGTGCAACCTTGTGATTTGTGCAGCCTTCCAGAAACATGTCCCAGGATGCACTTCTGTTGAGGCCCATAGTCGTGCAAACATCATCGCATTCAGCATCTTGCTGCTCTACCTAAATCTATGTACACCTCAATCAGCCTGCAACTTGATTGACCGCCTAGCAATCCTGAATGCTATCCAATCTTCACATAAACCCAATCATGAATCCATTTGGAGTCATTTTTTCGGGCCGGGGGTTTGCTTGGCTAGATTCCCAAATAATTTGGGTTTGTCCATGCTGAAACCCATCTAAGCTCTCCCCAAACAAAACACATGGAACTCTGCCCTAGAGGAAAACGGGCAACCAGGTATGGAGAATGACATGACTACCCTCTGGATGTTTAACATAGCTACGGAAAATAACCCACTTATAGATGATTTATGATGTTTATTTATGATATATCTACAAGATGGTAAATTTCCATAGCTACGCTAAACAACCAAAGGGTATCAGCTGTCGACTTGATTCTCACCAAGTTCAAGATGTCTGAATCTTGACCCTGGCTAAAAACAACAACAAAACAGTTGTAGATCTGTCTATATAAGTCGCATCTCAATGCATGATTCTATCATACTCATCATGCAAAGGTCACCAATCGTTGAAACCATCAAACCATTCTACGTTCCTAAAGTCCAGCTCTTGGCAGTCAAGCCACCGTGATTTTGTTTCCTAAGTATATTGCCACCACCCTATTTTTTTTCCCTATACCCCTATATTTGCCATCAGCAGTTCTTGCATTATCCATCTATTGTATCCCAGTTCAATCCATTTAGTTTGTTTGTAGACAATAAAATCACTGGCGAATTCTCAGCCTTTCCTCGAGTCCGTCGCTGCTGTCTTTTTCCTCGTTGCCCAGCGGCACAGCTTTGCCTTTGGGATTCCGCACTGTGTTTGGCAGCCCGTGCACTTGCTCTCCAGCTACAAAACAAATCGATGCCACTGGGGCATGGCATACTACCAAGCACTGTGGGAAAGCTAACTGGAAATGGGTAATTTATCTATCTCATCCGCAATCAAATGGAAATCACCAGCAGTAAATGGCCGTGATTTACCAACAATGCCCAAGGATTGTGGCCTTGGGTGTGCCATCTTAAGGTATCGTAGGTAGAGGAAAATACCTAGCTGACCTAGCTGTAACATGTACTCTCCGGTAATCAATTGATAGATGTTTTTCCCAGTTGTAAAATCCGTCAACCTCACATCGACTCTGTTCAAATGCTGGAATGCGATCTACCGGTCTGCAGGGAGCCACGCGACCGCGGCCATGACTTCACTCAAGACCAACCCAACCCAAGAACCAATGCTGATCGCATCAAGCGTTTGCTACCCCTGACCGAGCACAACTTCCATCAAGTTGATGGGTTTGGGATGATTAGAATCTTACAGAATCTTATATTATATATATATTATATATATATGTATATATATATATACAATGCGTCCTTCCCCCTACAGTAATATTAATGAAACACCGCCCAAGAAACCATGGTTTAGTGAGGGATTTACACATTTGAGCCATTTAGGGGGTGTTTAATGTTAGGGGAATAGGATTGAGAAGTAAAGGTCCAAAGACTGCTGAAATCCCATCATTGTGATCCTCCTCAAAAGCGAAGCGGGGATTGATGGCTATCCAATCATGAAAATCGGCAGAACAACCAAATCTTATCAAAGTTGTTTCTTGGTACTCTCCAGCTGTAGATAAAGATAGATAGGTAGACAGATAGATAGACAGACAGATAGATAGACCAAGCATTGCAGTATTAGCATTAGTTGCATTATGTCAACTCCTTGGATTATTGACACCCCCATGACAAATCTCCCAAAAAGCCTCCAAAAGCAGGGCCTGCTAGGGGCCAACTTGGCTCACGTGACTCCCTTGCTCGGGTTGTCAGCAAATCCAACCCCTTCATGGCAAGTGCCCCCAAGAAACTGTTTCAATGGATTGGCTCAAGGAAACCCCATTCTGACAAACAAATCTTTGACCTGGATTTCTGTACGTTTGCTATCCTCTCTTTTTGGTGCACCAGAGCAACCAGAAATATATAAAGAGACAAACGACTTGGGGCTTATCTTAATGGTGAAACACCTTATGCCCCGCCCACAACGGGACTTGGGGGCCTTCCCACGGATCTCAAAGGCGAATTGTTTTAAACGATGATGTCCGGCATCAGCAAAGTCTGTGATCCTGCGATCGCCGCAGCCACAGACTAAGGACTATATATATAATTATACATTGTTGACATATATGCATTATAATTATTTATAATTTACATATATACATGTATGTAAGGCGATTTTTTGGTGGAGGAACATTCCAGCATAATCTGTAAAATTAAATAATGTTTCTGTTCATTTTGCAGAGGGCGAAACGTTTGATCCATACGACCAGCTTATACATAGACCCCCACCTTCCAGGGGGCCGAATGAAGAAGCAACTGAGGGACCAATGGTGTTTTTTTTCTCCAGAAAATTGCAACTACAAAACCTTGGTACTCATAGGGGGTGGCAGCTTTTAGGTTTTTGCCAGGGTTTGCACGAAACTCTCTCTGTGATACGCTCTATTTCCACGTGATTTGGGATGGTTTTTCTCCCAGCCACGAGCATAGTCTTCGGGGGGATTGGCTCAACCAAACTGCGCGTCTTGGCTTTGGCTGCTCGGCGGCGCCCCAAAATGGAAGTTGGGATTCACGGTGGGATGCAGTGGTTTGCAGTCAAGAAACATGGCCGTGGAAATATGTGGAAATCCATTTGCGCAGCTTCGAGGAATATATATTCCTGTTTTCAAATATGGATCTAGATATTCAGACTCTCTAGCCGCAACCACACTGCTGTTACAACTGATGGATCGTTGATTGGTGCTTTAAAATGAATACTTTGCCTTTTCCATGCCTCTTTGGGATTCGTCACCCAGTTGACAGACATGTTTGATTTTTTTTCGCAGATGGGTGGTTGAATTACCAAAATGAGGAGTGTTCGTACATCCTTTTTTTTTTTGCCCACAGACATCGGCAGACTCGATGCCTGGCGGATCTGGTTAATCCCATGGCTTCAAAAAGTGATCAACAATCTATCAAAATCTAGTTGCCTATAGGGCTATCATTTTCCCATATGCTCTATGTATGGTATATTTACCTACACAACTGGGTGATTTTGTTCAGGCAAATGTTGGTAAATATTCCATACATTGAGCATATGGTTTTCTCTTAATCCCAACTTATGGAGCATTCATCACCCAACCGGACATTCTCCCAAGGCGCTCCATTCATGGTGCGCGCCAGAGACAAAGTCCTGTGGTCACCGGAGGTCGATGGGTTTTTCTCGTTCTTTCCTGGTTGGTGGTTGACCTACCCCTCTGAAAAATGATGGACTTCGTCAGTTGAGATGATGAAATTCCCAACTGAATGGAAAGTCATAAAATGTCATGGTTTGGCGGATCGGGTCACAACGCCCTCAGCACCAGGGGCCCCGGCTTTGTTTTTATTTGTTCTTTTCTAGAAGATGGAAAAGGACAATGCTATCGAATAGTGGACTTTGTTTTATCTTGTTTGGGGAACCGTACAGACAAGAGTACCCACTTCAAAAATGTGTTCAACAGGTTGCTTCTAAGCCCAAGAAGGAAATAGCAATAACAGCGCAAATCGGCAAATTCAGCAACCAAAGCAGGGTGGCCCCCATACTAGGCCCTTCAGGATCTTTTGGATGATGACCCCACACAATTAACTATTTAATCTTCTTCTATGTCCATTAAATCCCACAATTGTTGGCAACAGCCGGACCTCCCAGATTGACCTTAACCTCGGCCAGCATATTTGGGGTTTGAGGAGTTCCAGGTGGAATTTCGTGGGGAAGGAGTGAAGTCAGACATGGGTGACTGGCGTGGGGAACAAAGATTTTTTCAAAGGGTGAGCCAGGCCCGAAATCAACTGGATAAGTCAGCTCTGTCAGCAGTATTGAAATGTTCCTGCTACATCGAAATCATGCAATTACAAACCCTCCCCCAAGAACTGGGGCACCGCGCTGGGTCTCCGCTGGCTTTTGCGCTGCTCAGCACTACTTGGGCCTGTTTTGACAGGGGCCGAGCTATAAAATTAAACGAGATGAATGCTTTGAGGCAAATGCCCCATCACTCGGGGTCGTAGACAAACGATTGAGAACACTAATTACGTATGAAAAATCGCTGAACCCAGAGTTGGGATGATCATTTTTCCGGAACCTCTATCTTTGCTGCAGCTACAACAAGCTTCATGAGAATTGGGCCTCAAGTTTCCAATCACGACTTATTGAACTGAACTGCGAACATCTATTGTTGGGCATATAAAACTTGAGTAGAGACTCAAGATCCATCGGGCAGGACCTCGCACAGTATGGAATATGACAATGGGATGCCGATGGTTCAAGTTGTAGAGACCCCCTTGGCCATAAAGTCACATCACCTTGGACTTGCACACGGACTGGATGCTTATCTTCTTTTGAGTTACACCCCCATAGCAAATTGTATTTCCAACAGACTATGTGCGATCGCACCAAAGATGTTCAATCTGGCAACCAAAAAATCAAAATAAACCGTATCCGTGCTCTGGCAGGGCTATGAATTTGAATCTCCAACCACATCCTTTGAAGCGGATCTGTCGCTTTCATGCCAGTTCAAACCGCTTATTCAAAAACAACAAGTTTTTAATCCCCGCAATTTCCCAGCTTTGCAACCCACGAGGATTAGCATTCCAAGGGTTGACGTGGATAGGTACACATATTGTTTAAGCATGGATAAATGAAAACTCATTCCCCTGAGGGTCAACGACTATAAAAACAACAGGCTTTATAAAAGTATGTTTTATATGTATATATATATATATCCCATAACCTCTGGTAACCTAACGTAACTATGGAAAATCACCATTTTCAATGGGTAAATCCACTATAAACGGCCATGTTCAATGGTTTTTTCTATGTTTATCAGAGGGCATCCTCAATGGCAAGAACGGAATCTCCTTCAACTGCTTCAGGTCCTCTTCCAGCAAGGTCTTTTCGTCGCGGCTCACCTGGGAATCTCTTAGCAACGCATGGTGACCATAATGTGTCTGAAACATGGGGTACACTCCAGAAATTGCTGGTTTTTCATGAGACAATCATGGAATTAGGGATGCCATGTGGACGTGGATCAAGAGCCCAGCTGATGTGTTTTTCTAGATGATTGTACATGGATGCTATATCCCACCAAATCTGGTACCGTCAGTGCAGCCTTCAGCTCCGTCAGTGCAGCCTTCAGCTCGTTTCGGTACATCTCCGCCTCCTGAGGTTGCAGGACTTTGCCCAGCAGAAATGCTGTGGCAGTGGTTGTTTCTCAAGAATCAATTGGACCTGGAGAACACAATCCAATGTTTGGGGTAGACACTTGTGACCAGCTAGATGTGAACAGCCTCTCTGAAAGCCAGAACGGCCCTCTGAAAGTTGTTATTCTCCACCTGTTGCATAGGTGAATGAGACTGATGCACATGTCATACACCCGCAATACACCGGTCAGTAGACCCCCCAAAACCAGCCTTGGTGGAATCCCTGTGTTTCCAAACATCCATGGCGTTTGTGGGCAAACAAAAATGCCAAAGTTGTTCCTTTGGTGGTCATTGTCATAAGTCACAAGGATCATTACCGGTCATTGTGTATATTTGTTTGATTCTCAGTAAGAAAATTACCCAACAAATACTAGCAGTAGTAACTTCTCCCTATGATCAACCATGGTTCCCTATCAACAATGATTGATATCCATGGTTAACATAGTGAGGATGGTTAAATTCCAAGAACAAGATATAGTGATAAGTGATAATATCTTCTCAAGCGCACATCCGCACGCACAACAATGGAAGCTCTCGGCCTTGAAGAACATGTCGCGCATGGATTGGGTTTCCAGCAACTTCTCCTGGAGAAAATGTGTCGTGGCCCGAGAGTCAGCGCATGTTGGTCATTCGAATATATGACTAGTGTATAGAATCTGAATATATATATATATACATATCCCACATCATCCCCCTGGATCCAACCTCACCAAGCAGCTGTAGTGCTCCAGGTTTTGCAGCCCATGGGGTTGAATCATATATATATATATAGAGACATATAAATATGTATATATATATATATCAATTCACACTTCTGCATATTAATATCTAGAATCTCAAATTTTTGGTTGCCAACCCTGCTTTGTTTAAAAACACATTCATATGTTGTTAAACTTTCTAAGGGGTTCCAAAATAGAAACCATGATTTTTAATAGGGATCGATACATCCAATGTTACCCCGATGGTTACCCCGATGTTCGCAAGGCAAGGAAAGCATGAATGGCTAATGCGGCCAAAGGCCCATGCTCCTTGGCAGCAATGTATAAATTAATATATAAATATACCCTACAGGTAGAAGTGAAAGTCATCCCTCACTGTCCCTTTTGGGTTTTCCCCATTGTCAACGCTGTTTCCAAGAAGTCAAAAGCATATTGCAATTATTCATATCCAACTTGCATTAGATTTTTCGTTTTTCCTAGTTTGGGCTGTTCAAGATTTTACCATGTTCCATCATGTTTTCATATTTTGCTGGCTCAGTTCTTCATGTTGGTTGGCCAAAACCCTGCTTTCTCAGAGCTAAAACCAAGCCCAAAACTCCTCCAAGGTGTGCAGCGCCTCGCAGCGTGGAACCGGTGGGCAAGAAATGAGGAACTACCTCTGTATTGGCCGGTTGATATCTGATCGAGCTATTGATTAATACAGGTTGGAAAAATTTTCTGATTGGCTATTGCTCTTTATTGGGCAGACGGAGAATGGTTCCACAACTCAGGATAGTAAACAACAGCAAAAAAAAAACTAAAACACCCACAAGCTCAAAGTCCCATAGCGACATCCCAAGCATTGTGGCGGAGCCTTGATGTTTTGGAGGTTTCGCTCCTGGCCACCAAATCTTCTCAATGACCAAAGGGAGGACTGCCCCGCATCAATGGGTCACGACAACAATACCAAAGAGAATAGAACTCAGTTCCAAAAGACTCGGCCAAAGCAAAACTTTAAGGTGCATCTCAGTTAGTAAATCGTTCACAACCCATTATATATGGTATAGCTAGAAGTAACAAGGTTTTCAATTTTGTAACCGGGTTTGAAAATTGCGTTTTTACTAACTTAATGCATTGGACACACATCCAGGAATGAAGCGCGGCCCTTCCCAGCCTCTGCATCGGCTAATTGGGTGTTGAGCAAAGCCACGTTCAAAGCCGATGCCTCCACCCCAAAGCACCACGTGGAACTTTGTTTCGATTACATAGATCAGATTAGATTAGATCAGATCAGATTAGATTAGATTAGGCTAGATTAGGTTTGATTTGATTTGATTTGATTTAGATTATATAGATTATATAGATTAGATTGGATCAATTTAGCGTTCGTTCGTGTCCCATGTTGGATTTAAGCAAAAAAAAATCCTGAGGTTCAGAAATAGATGCATTTCAGAGTTTGGTGCTGCTATTTGTCAATGTTTCGAACATCTGTCTTGTTAAGGGTTTTGCACCCTTGCGTTGCACTTGCACTGTGGAAGCTCCTTAGGTTCTGTGGACGGGCTATGGCTGCTGCGTGCTCATGGGGCGGGCACACCTCACTGACATTTGCTCTTTGGTGCTGCGGCCAAACTCTGGGAAACATCTCACAAACAGTTTGGTTTTGCACTTTTTTGCAGCAGCTCAAACGAAGGTGGAAAGCATCTCACAAGCACTTTGTTCTTGCACCTCAATGTGTCTTTCACATCTGCGCATCACAGCCACGTTCTTTGTGGAATGTCCACTCATAACATTCATCTTGAAACTTGTCTCTGAGAATTGGATTTTTGGCTGTCGTTCGGTTATCGTACGGGTTTTCGTTCGTGTCCACGGCCAAGAAACAGAAAGTGCACGTGTCAACGCATTAAAGAGAAACCTTTCCTTGCTGTGTATGGCTGGCTCCACATGACTACAGGCTAGCCAGGAATGATTTCCACAATGGCGGTTTCGCTGAGAGTGCAAAAAGTCCACACCATGCAGAACACTATGCAAAATGTCCATCAGGACAGCATTGCATGGAGAGATTTTGGTGATCGCTCTTTGCGAGGGGTCAGCTAAATGATATCAGCAAGGATATATCTTACGCAAAATGTGTTGGTTATCGGTCTATCCGGGGGGCCAGTAAAAACGATAGCTACATGTAAGGTTTCTACTATCGTTCACTGCGCAGGGCCAATCAAAAATTGAAAAAACAAGCACTGCAACAGCCGCAGGTAGGTGCAAGACGGCTTCTTGAGACGAATACTAAAAAAGTGGTGGGGACAGCAATGTCTCAAAACCCTGTAAAAACGCAAATCCGGGTTTTGGACGGAACTCGGGTGAGCTGTGCCACTAGAGTCACTAGAAGGAGCGAAGGACTATGGACCAAGCTGAACCGCGCATCCCTACGATGGATTGACAGTTGAAGCATGTTGAACGATGTGAACCTGGTGACTTCGCAGACCTTTGCAGTTCCAGAGTTGCCAACAGGTTTGACAAGCCGCGATCATGCCACACATGCGATGCCTGTGCCACGAATTCCCCATTCTTCTCGAAGGCAGAGGCCTCGCTTCCGGCCGCCTCAAGTCGCACTGTGGCCCAGTGGCAACCCAGTGGTCTTTGTATATAAAGAATTGCCAAATTGTCGAAATATGGCAAGATTAAGTATGCAAGATTGCGCATGGCAAGATTGGAGAGGGATAGAATTAGAAGGTGATCAAGCTCTGAGACCGGATCCAGCTGAAAGAGTCTGAAAGCACTCAAATGGATTCAAATGGAAGAGTTGAAAATCTTAAGATTTGAGGGTTGGAAACGAGAACTCTGCTTTAGCAAAAGGCAAAGCATTAAATCTTTAGATGTAGCTTGCAGGGTTTATCTATCGAATCGTCCTGCAAGTGGCCCATATGAAGTCCCTGCACAATAAAAAAAGTGTTCGTAGATTTTCATACTGTAGTTGGTTTGTTTTCTTTTCATGTTCCGGAGATCAACACTGCTCGTTGTGGTTTTTTCAACGCCAGGGTGCGGAGTTTTGCCTTGCTTTTGTTTCTGGTATGTGGTCTTGATGAGGCTGCATTGATGTTTTCGCTGTTTCTTGTGTTAGTGCTTGCTTGTCAACAAAACACATCACCTACGCAAACATGGGGGGGTTATTGCATATGTCCTTTCTTGAGGAGGTGGCCTTATCTCTTGTGGCTCCTTGCAGTTTCTGCCTGTGTTTGTTTCTGAACGACATTCAGAAGCAGTTGTTTCAGGGTTTTCTGCTCATTCAGGGTCCTCCTGTTTCTAGATTGTGCCTTTCGTATCTTGTTGTTTCTCTTTTTGCGACTTCACTTTGTTTCTTGACGAGGCTGCATTCAATCTGGAGATGCAAACATGTTAAAGGAATGAAATTGTGTGCAGATTTCTGCAGCATCTTGTCACACCCTACAATACACAAAAATGTGAGGCCTATACCTGAGGACCTTAGGAATGTTTAGGAATACTGTAGGACCTTGGGTCCTTCTGGCCCCATCTGCACCTGAATCGTGTTTCGTTGCCAGCAGACAAGCAGATTGCTCAACTGCCTCGCTTGCCGGTTAGCCTATCTGCTTGTTACCCCTAAAAACGTGGAAAAGGAAAATCTGCTTATTACATTTTATTACAGTTGTCCCCAGACACTGGGTCACGTCTTCAATTGTTTCGGTATAGTTTGGTTGTTTTCAGTCAATGATCCAGAATGCCATTTCCACGACACGAGCAAATTGATCAGGTGCCCCGTATACAGTGAAAATTAGTTGCTTCTTACAATTTGAGTGGACCTACTCCATTCAGTGCACAATATGTTTCTAATGGGTATCATTTAAAGGGGCCTAGAAATTTGCCAGCCCAGAGTAAGGAAACAATGTTTGGCTCTTGGTTTTGCAGCGACCCTTTCTTGTGGCTCTTGGTTTTCAGGCGACCCTTTCTTGTTGCAATTATTTTTCTCTCAAAGTTTCTTTACAATTCAACGCTTTTGACACTGTCTTTGGCTCCAAAAACGGCAGCCCTTCTATACTGTGCCCTGGCGATTGATTGAGACTGCTCAAGCAAACTATTCTGGTATATTCTAGTCTGATTCAGTTTCTGGGCTATGGCCGGCCCGGCTATTTCTTGAGTTTGTTGTCCAAAGAAGTCCCAACTTTCAAGCAGCTGTAATATAAGCAGATTTCCAAATCTGCTTCTTACAGTCAGCGTAGTTTAGGGTGTAGTGGAGATCAGCTATAATGCATGCTTTCAGGCATTTGTAGGTTCGTCGGGCTGGTGTTTTGTGATTTTTCCGGCAATTTCTTTCAGAATGCCTTTCAAACATACATTTGCGGATTGATTTTGGGCCCGTGCTTTTGTCGCAACCCTTTCTTATGGAGGGCTATTGATTTTAGGTTTTTTTTGAGCAGGTTCAGGTATTTACTTTGGATTCTTGAATTTCTGCTGTTCCTGCTTCTCTGTTTTTTTGTTTGTTTGCTCTGTTGTTTTTCCTGTTTCTATGTTTTTCTGCGTCTCTGCTTGTTTGTTTTTCCTGTTTTTCCGTTATTTTGTTTTTTCCTGTTTTTCTGCTTCTCTGCTTTTCTTGCTTCCCTCTTTTCTGCTTCCCTGTTTTTTTGCTTCTTGTTTTTCCTGCTTCGCTGCTTTCTGCTTCTGATTCTCTGCCTTTCTATTTCTACTTGTTTTTTTCTGCAGTCATGCGTTTTCATGATATTTCCAAGAAGGACAAAAATACGCAAATCATTCCCATATTTCGTGTTACCTCTAGTCGAATTGAATTGTGCAAGCATCTGTAATAAGCAGATTCCCAGTTTGACCAATTCCGACATATATGGGAATCTGCTCATGACAGGTCTGATTCTAGCGTCCACCATTCCAGAAAATCCTTATTTGGGTTTTTTTGAGGGTTTTGGGGGTGTGATAAGCAAGTTCTTGTCTGCTTATGACCCATCCGTGACTATGTATATATATATATATATATATCACACAGCCGCTGCAATCCCGCTTGTGGCAAGTTGTCCCAAGCGCTGATACATCAGCGATAACGATAGAAAAAGAGGTTGCGACACTCCAGGTACCAGTCGTCCAATGCAGCTGCAACTCACACCAGGAAATCTAATGCCTGGAAAAATTGTCAACCTCCAAGGGAGAGGAGGGTTTTGGGGCCAAAGGAACTGAGCTGTAGGCCACAGCTATGATTCCACCTGACAAGTGATGAGTACATCACACAGCCGCTGCAATCTTTTCCCGCTTGTGGCAAGTTGTCCCAAGCGCTGATACATCAGCGATAACGATAGAAAAAGAGGTTGCGACACTCCAGGTACCAGTCGTCCAATGCAGCTGCAACTCACACCAGAAAATCTAATGCCTGGAAAAATTGTCAACC
>Ga0126342_10019283_pt1 | contig 11600 bp, 11 predicted proteins | sample Cyp1metagenome_FD_92528 | JGI IMG/M metagenome (GOLD analysis project Ga0126342, IMG submission 92528) | Coral microbial communities from Lord Howe Island, Old Settlement Bay, Australia - Cyphastrea 1 metagenome | ecosystem: Host-associated > Invertebrates > Cnidaria > Coral ... | reverse complement strand
TTAAAAATGTATTTAAACATATGTTGTATTAAATTAAGTCATTTATTCAAAAAATGGCGCATAATATTATATTATATGATATTATATCTATTTAATCTGTATTATATGAGATTAAATTATAAAAAAATAGTTTAATATTGTATTAAATTAAATGTTTAGTTAAATTAAATTAGTGTATATTTAATTCAAGATTAAATTCTATATCATATCATATTATATATTAGAGTACATTATGTGTTGAATTAAGTTAACTATTTCATACAAAAATATATTATAATATATTTTCTTTGATATAAAATGATCTTATATTCTATGTATATATACATATGCAAGTTATTTCGGAAGAAATCCTATTTGGAAAATAAGAAGACACATGTTCAACGAAATGAAGTAAATTGATATTTGGGATCATATATCATCAAATTATATCATGTTAAGTATATATATATATATTATACATATAATATGTATATACATATAATATGTATATATATATGTATGTATTTTGTACATACATATATACCATGATATACCATTAAATACCATTCTATACCTATGATATCCCCATCCAAAGGGCCATTTCGTCCCTTTACAAAATCGCCAGGGCCAGGGCACTGTTGGAGACCACCACCGAGGTGGTGACGGGGCCATTTGTCACGCCAGCCACATCCCAGGCGATGGCCACAGTGGCCTGCGAGGTTTTACTAGCTATCATTAGCAAAGTTATATAGTGTAGTTAAAAATATATAGTAAGTACACTTAATCATAATAGTTTACTATATCATAGTTCATAATTTTAATAGTTTACTATATCATAGTTAGCATAGTAAGCATAGCTAGTCGTATATGTAAGTCTAAACTTACATACGCCATTAGTATAGCTATATAGTACACACCATTAGTAAAATTATATAGTGAATAGTCACCATTAGTATAGTTGGTAAAAATATAACTACATATTAGTAGTAGTATAGCAAAGAATTTTACAAATGGTTAGTTTAATAGTGCACTAAACTAGTTGGAATACTTAATTTACATTAGTTTATAAGTAGTTTACGCTAACTATACTAGATAAGCAAAATGATAGTAGTAATTATGTAACTGTAGATTTGTTTTATGTCAGACAGACATTTAAAAAAAAAATACATCATGATTTATATTCTAAGTATATGGAAATTGAAAGCAATAACGAAAATTGCAAAATATGATGATATCTGTACAAATGGTTTCCTGCAAATTTCCCACACAACAAATCCAATGATATATGTTCTAATTATATATCATCTATATGTTATAAATATATATATATGTATACACTGTATACATATATTGAAGATATTGAAAGGTATGTAGGTAAATATGTATATATATATACATATTATCTATTGATGTCTACATATACTATATCCAAGCTAGTACTAGTTTTTCTGTGAACATGATCAAATGTTATAAATATATATATACAGTATATATATATATATTTATCGACTCAATCATTCAATACATATAAAATATCTAACTCTGATGTATTTGTATGTATATATATATGGTACTGCAAAGGTATCATGTACATGTATATATATATATATACATATGTGTGTGTACTGTACTTATCCAAGCCAATCCGCCGGCCTGCCGGCGTGTCTTGTGGATCTTGCTTGTTCGTAGTTGTACTGTCTGTTTTGTCGCTGTCTTTGTCTAGACTTTCCCCTTGGCACGGATTTTTGCCTCGTCTAACTTGAGCGCCCCCCACTCCTCCCCCCCTCCTTCCCCGCCCTCCCCTTTCGTCTTCATATTCCTTACGTTGTGGTGGGCTCAACTCTGCCCACGCTTCGCGCTCAACACCGGCTTGGTTTTGCACATCTTGCTGTCATTTCGATGGTTGTTTCCATTTTCTGGTTTTGTTTGCCATCGGTTTGCTCCGTCGCTTCTTATATCCAATACTTGATCCACTGGCTTTTGTGCCGAACACCTTTTACACGTATAATCTTTCTACATATGGCCTTTTCCAAAGCCTTTCTCAATATGGTCTTTTCCAAAACCCTGGTTTACACACATGCTTTGGTTTAAACTTAAACCGTGGTTTGAACAAAATCAACGTTTTTGCCTTTGCGTCAAAACCTCTTTTACACAAAGAGCTGTTTTACACAGAAACTGTGTTCTCATGTTATCCACAAACACAATGTTTCACACAAAAACCGTGTTCTTGCTGGGCCTGTGCAAGGGCTGTTTGCAGCTTACAGAAGAGCTCTTTCCATGGTGGCCGGCGGAACAGCTCGAAGGCGGTTAAATAGAGACGTATCAAATTGGATGTTAACCCCGTTCTTTGGGATGTAAAAGGACCCCCGTTCGTGGTTGGTCAATGGGATGGTTGATGATTGGGTTTACCACGTTGATAACTCACTAAGCTGAAAATAGCTGTTATCCATGATTCCCCTTACCGTTACCATCATTCAAGTGACGTCACTTTGTAAGGTCATGATTTTTGTTCATCCAAATATTGTAAAGGGGCCCTTGTCATACCATCACTATGAATGGGATTTCCTCAATTAATGGAGGGATGACCATCCCGGCGGGAGAAAGCGAATAACTTCTAGCAGGTTTGTTTCATCACCCATCTATATATACCATCAAAACAAACTCAACATTCAATGGCTGTAATCCATCCAGAGCTATATGATGCTATATGTATCTTAACATATAGTGTGTACAAATTACATAATATTACTGTACATGATATAACATTAACATTACAATATAAACATGTATAATTAACCAACTATTAACAACAAAAAATCATGATAATTCAAATAGCGATACTAGACAATGATCAACATCATACATACTACCGCTACTACTACAAATATACAATGTACTGCAACAATAATATTCGAAAACAATACGTCTGCGACTCGACTTATTCCAGCAGTTCCTTTTCCAAGCTGGTTGATCATCCCATCGACGTGTGCGGAAAACATGGCTGGAAAATCCCCCCCATAGTTTGATGCTTTTCCCAGAAACCTCCGCTCCACGGGGATCTTCCAGCCGGGCCGACCACAAAAAAAAATACCGGAGGGTAAGTGCGAAAAAACTTCCGGATCGTATCTGGACAACCTTAAGGAGTACATGATAGTACATGATAGTACATGATAGTACATGATTGCCGAACAGCATTCACTTCTGCTCCAGTCAGGTTTTTTGGGTGTCTTTGGTGAAGCGCGCCTCATCAGCCAACAAGGTCAGAACCAAGCAGAAGCCATAACCTGGAATGCCGGTGATGCCGGATCCTGGATGATAAGCCCTAAAAAAAAGGTGGTACAACAAGCGCTATCAACAAACAGGGTCTTTCAAAACATGATGCTTTGTGAATATAGGAACTCTGGGAATACCAACACTGGAATGATGAGAGTAGCCTATAGTAGCCCTCGTGGCACTACCCGGGACTCCGGGACTCCGGGACCCATCCATCGACCAACATGCGACCAAGTATGGCGCCACGTTCCCTCTACTGGGGATGACACCCAAAAGTATGACCCTCTGGTTATGACTAACATAGCCATGGTATAGATGGCCCATTTATAGATGGTTTACCTATTAAGAATTGTGGATCTTTCCATGGCTATGTTAGCCATAACCAGATGGTTGTTTTGTATACCAAAACATGCAATTTCTTTTTGGGACAATGATGAAGAACCATGACAACCCCCCCAAAAAAAGACACCAACCAGAGAGCTTGGCAAATCGTTTTAAGATTCGATCTCATAATTCAGGTTAGTGAAATATTATAATTTACCCAGATATGATGGGAATCTCATGGAATACAATGGTGCACCATCTACAATTTTCCCAGACATCGAACACAATCCGCTTCAGCCAAGTCAACCCACCATCAGCAACGTGGTGACACCCCGACCTCGTCAAGCACAGCAACAACTGATCAATGGGGAAAGAGTTAACAACATGTGGTGGTATTGGGGATACAAGGGGATATACCCTCTGGTAAACTAACATAGCTATTAGCTATGGAAAATAACCATTTTTCATGGGAAAATCAACTATAAATGGCCATTTAGTTTACCAGAGGGTAGAACCATCATGACTTGAGCTTATCCACCCTGGGACCACTTGGTGTACCATTTCAATCTGGAACATTTTTTGGAGCCGGATTTGCGGGTACCGATGGGTACCCCGTTGTTGTTTTGGGGGGGGTACCCTCTTGTAAACGAACAGTTTGCGAACTGGAAAATCACAAATCACAATTGAGAATGGGTAAATCAACCAGTATAAAATCTAAATGGCCCATTTTCAATCGCCAGATCAAATTACTAGAGGGTATATAATAACATCATATAATATCACTATACCCATCATCATTGTCAGTGTGGTCTTCAAATCTTCTCCATAGATACGTATAAATACATCATACGCGGAAAGTCATGCGGATATTAACTGTGATATTGGAACAAAGAAGCGCCGGGGTAGAACCATGAAGAATTCGTATCCTCCCTCCCGGAAAATGATGGGAAGTTGGGAACCCAAACCTCTGATTCCATCAGTTTTACACTCTGCAGGAAGACAATGGAACACATACATGATGGATTTGGCGTTTCTGGGCTACTGGTGTTGCCTAGGAAAACAGAGGAAAGTCGCTCCCAAAACAACATCGCTTAACCTAAACAAAAAATCAAAAAAACATTTTGAAGGGAAAACAATTTTAAGCAATCCAAATCTAAAATAAAGAACACTCAAAAAACATGGTGTTTCCTCACCATTTGAACAAAAACATAGGATTGTCTGCTTTCTTACCTCCAAGCTATCCATGGAAAATCCTGGATACTGCAACACATCCCCACACAAATCATTCGGAAATGACATATGATAAATGTTGACATTTTTTTTGCCCACCAACTACCAAATAAATCTACGGTCGTTGGGAAACTCATAGTAGCTCCTTGGCCTGCATTTTTTGAGGGAATATGGATACAACATGTACAAAATGATACAACATGATACAACCATAGCTCCTTAGCTCCCTCACCACCGGATAGTCAAAGACTCAACCACCTGAGTTTCACCCCAACCTTTAGCTGATCAACCATCAAGCTGCAGGGCAACCCGTCCCAAGCCCCTGGTGGCCCGCCGGGGCGTCCCTGCCAGACATCAGGACGCAGGAAGCCACTGAAGATCCGAAGCCGACGCCCAGCGCAACCGCCAGCACCAAGCGATCCTAGCACCGGAAAGGTGGGTGAGGTCATTGTCTTCGGTGGTTGTTTGGCATTCAACAATCGCGTTCTTGAACAACCATCAAAGAATGGGGATCATTATTCCATGGGATAATGGGAGATGCTGGGATATACTAGTAACTAACAATTTGGTCCTTTTGCAAGCGGTAAAGGAACAAATTGGAGCAGCACACAGAAAAACTAAATGATTATAAATGATAGACCATAGGCAGATGATAACTGATCATAGGTGCTGAACGATTCATTGGAGCACATATGAAAATGTTACAAAGAGGACTGTTTAAGAAAATGCAAGCCCACGACGGAAACCATGAAAAAACACATAAAACTAAATAGCCTCACCAAACAAGAACCTACGTAATTGGTAAATTGTTACATAATATAATAAATCATATAATATGTCTTTCCTCATGGGCACCTTGGCATTTGGCGTTTTGTTGACACAAGTTGACACAGAGAGGCTCTTCCGAACTTCACTTTGCCGCTTGGCGATAGGAAAAGCAGCACAGTGTAGCTAAACAGAACTAGCGATTTCGCTAGATATGGCTAGCAAAAGAGAGAAACAACCAGTTTCTACCTTGTTTTGAGGAAATCCTGGATACTTCTGAATGAACAAGTAGCATTTCTTGGGGCTGTTTGTATCTTTCACCTCCTGCCTCCTTGAAAGCAACCTGTTTGAAGCAACCTTCTTTGATACTGTCAAATATGATAAGTGACGATACAAGACAAATGATTGAGCTTCTGGTCCCTCACAACTCACAACTATAGGGAAATGACGATCAATGGTATACCAGACCGGCCCCTCTATTTCCCACAAAAGGACTACTATATAATTTTGCCGACAACAATATGGGGATTTGAGTAGGTTTACATGATAAACAAACAATGACAAACACAAGCACAAGCAAATTCTGTGAGCAACATTGTGTATAGCACACTCTAATGGTATGGCTAAGTCAAAGTATGTGAAAAGACGTGTGTGTATGTAACACAGTATGAAGGTAACCAGTGTTAAATCTCTCAAACACTGCTGGTTGGTGGTATACCTACCCCCTGAAAAATATGAGACTTAGTTGGGATGATGACATTCCCAATATATATATATATATATATATATGGAAAATCATAAAATTCCATGGTTCCAAACCACCAACCAAATTGACACACGACATGCCCAGGGGGCCCAGGCCCCGTCCTTCCGAATTTCACCCCGTGACATCGTCTCAACGGTGTTGCCCAAAGCTTTCTCGGCGAGGCAGCAACGACAAAAACGACTGGGGATCTGGCTGAAAAAAGCCATTTCCGCTTTGGGAACATGGATTCTCCTTTCCTGGTTGCTTAAACATCATTTTTTTGGTTTGGTAGAGCCTGCATGTTTGTTTCTAAATCATGCTAAATCCATGTTTGTTCTGGTTGAATGTTGATTCAATAATTATTCAATACCGCATTGCTTGTTGGTTACGTATCATATGGCTAACTCTCTCATTTTTACTGACCAAATCCTTTCCTCCAGCATTATCCAATCTTTTGTTGGTGACATCACAAAACAATTGGGTGGATGGGATTCAATCCGACATTTCCCCGCATGGTCCTATCTTCATGTTTGCTGACACCATCTTTTAGTGGTTGATCAAATCCATAATCAATCTTTCGCGATTCCCTCATCATGTTTGTAGGTCAAATCCCGAAAATAAATTGGTTGATTTCAAGCCCAAGTCTCTGTTCCTTATGTAAGTCCTGATTCTTTCCTGGATCATTTATGATATTGTAATGATATTTACGTCAATTTCACCTGTTCCAACCATTTCGACATGTTCGTTGGTAAAATCATGTAACAACGCAAATTGCTTGGCATTTCTGTTGGTAAAACCTCCATTTTTTGACAAGGTATCTACTGGTTTCACCCAGCAGCCAGCTGTGGTTCGCAGCATGCTGCGAAGCCGGCCACCACGAAGCTGTAGAGAGCCACTGCCTGGGAATTTCCAAAGTTTTTTCCAGAGATTCCCAGTTCTTGTTTCGGATTTTCATGATCCGGAATTGGGAAAGTTTATGGATGTTTGATGATTTTTGATCAAATTTAACATACGGGAATTTGTGGTAATTTGGATTCCAAAAGAATGAACCTAGGATTTTTTAGTCATGTTTAGTCCATCCAACAGAAATTCCCAGCAGGGGATTTTTCAGGATCCAGAATTGGGGAAATTGTTTACCTCTTTCTACCAGCAGAAATTGGGGATTGAAGGATTTTTGAACCAAATCTGGGAAGTGAACGATTTTTTAACAATAACAATCTAAATTTACAGGAACATGATGGAACATCATGGAAAAACATCCAAAAGAATGGCATGAGCATGGGACGTTCTCACTAATCAAAAATTGGAATCGAGTCAATCAACCAAAATTAAGAGTTGTTTTTTTTGCAAAGATGCGTTTCTTTTTTCTGCAACAAAGTTAAATAGCAAACCAAAAAAAAGTGGATCAACTATAATGAGGATCTGATGATGGTTGGTAAACTAAGGGGTTGAGAACTTTGGTCGAATAGTTCACAAGTGGATGGGTCGGACCCTCGGGTATCTTGGGTATCCCCAATATCAACAGATTGTGAATTAATTCTAGGCTATAATACACCCAGTTTTATGTTGATTGTGTGAAATCTGCATTCCCAGCTTTCTTCGTGAAAACGAGGTATAACATGGTAAAACTATCAAGCTGTTGGTTGCTGAAAATCTGAAACTCCACATCTAATTGGAGAAATCAACACTCATTCTTTGTTAAACATTTTTTTGCCCTTTTGATTGAAATCCTCAGTCAGAAATAAGTTCAACTCCCGGGGTGGTTGAAACCCTGTTCAAATGATCCTTCATCCTGGGCGGGATTCGAAACAAATCGTCAATGTTGACCACATCAACATCATCATTCATCATCCCAATACCCTCTGGTGAACTAACATAGCAATGGAAAATCACCATTTTTAATGGGAAAATCCACTATAAATGGCCATTTTCCATTGCTATGTTAGTTCACCAGAGGGTATCTGAAAACACCATCGAATCTGAACAGCAACAAAACATGAAGCAACTTGTCTGAGAATCCCCCATGGATCCCCATGGATCCCCATCGGTTACCATGGAGATCCTGGCCGGATCCTAACTGGATCCCCAGATTCGGCGTGCAATTTCTCCAGGCCACAAAGGTTCCCAAATATCGATGGCTGCTCAGCGAGGTTACACTCACCAACCTGACAGCCGCGGCTGTTTCACGTTTTTTGTCCCCAAGAACTCGCAGAAAATACGCTGTGGATGTTGGGATATCCCAAGGTATCTCTGATATATCCACCAGTCCAACAGTTTTTGGAGTTATAAACCAACAGAAACCTATCTTGGGAACCCCAGGTTGTTCTGAAAGGGACATGTGTTTGGGATGGAAGCAAGCAAAAAGTGAGGGAAAGGTGGTGCAAGTTGCAAAATAAATGCTTGTACAGCAAGAATACTTGGCATGTCATGAGTCCTTGTCAAACATTTCAAACTGGGCCGGGACTGAACTGATCATTTTTAACACCATTCCATGGGATGGTTTTACGTCTTTGAAACCAGATTCTTCTTCATTAATTCTCACCCCCAAGAAAACATATTAATTATATACCCTCCGGCAATCGAACGTGGCCCAAAAATCACCATTAGTTCTCTCATTTTCCCAGCTTTAGAAACTATAGAAACCTCCATTTAGTCCAGGAAGTTTTTCCATCTGCGCCGCGAAACGCCATGGAGGCTTTGGCGCTCAAATTCGACAGGCTCATCTCCAAACCTTGAGGGTCGGTATGCCATGGTCATTTCCGGCCCCATGGAGGTCTCAATGGGTTCAGGTTTTGTTGGGAAAATGTTTGGTTGAACGGGATATGATGCAGCATTTGTGATGATTTATGTGTTTGTGGGGTTTTGTTGAACAAAATTGGCATTGAAAGTCCCTGGATGTCCCTGGTATTCCAGGATTGTGATGGAGTTTGTGGGTCAAACTGGACAGCAATCCTCTCATCATGAGATTGCATGGGGGATCAAGGGGGCTCCAACCCCTCTTGGGGACTAGGCATGAGCACACCTTTCATGGCATGACAATGACCAGCCACAAGCATCCACTTCTAAAGTTGGGTTGCACATGTTCCTTATTTTTGTTGTTGGTCATTTCTGTTATGCCCATTTGAAACTTGAAATTGGTGGGGTAGTAGGTTACGTTAAGACTGTTTCATTCGGGGGCTCACTGCGTGCCTGACATGGTGTTTGCATAGCAACAAAGTCTGGAGATATCGCGCTGCCATTGCACCATATTCAAGTTCTTCATACCCCAATATGTAGATGGATGGTTCATATATACATGCCAATACTACACTGCTTGGTGGTGTCAATCCCTCTGAAAAATATGAGCTCGTCAGTTGGGTTACCATTCCCAATATATGGAAAGTCAGAAAAGTCATGTCATGTTCCAAAGCACCAACCAGATCACCATAATATTCCCATAGTTGTTGGTTTATAGCCTATTAACCACTATTAACCATCACTATTAAAATGTTTCCCCAACAAACTGGGGATGTTTCTTGGTTTAATCTTTGATCAGCCATCGATCGAGCATGGATCTCGGGATCTCATGCTGCCAAGGCACCACTTAAAAACCTGGTCAGCTGAGGCTGGGAATCCCTGAACTGGGCGTTGAACATTGTAACTCACCTTGACTACATCTAGTAATCAGTATAATCTAACATTAAGTTTAGTTTAATAGTACTTAATGTTGGTTGAGGTCACTATCATTTACCTATATATGTTGAGCCTACCCCTCGGAAAAATGATGGACTTCGTCAGTTGGGATGATGACATACATTCCCAATATGATGGGAAAGTCATAAAATTCCATGGTTCCAAACCACCAACCAAAATGGGAATCACATCGAGATCTCGATCGATCGACGGAATTTTCATGGGTGATTTTCCCGCCTACACGGCGGGGAAAGTCCCCTGTTCATCCATGGCAGGAATTGCCATGTTTGAGTACTACAGGGTAAGCATTGATTCGTACCTGGGATTCCTTGGATGCTCATCGATGGAATGCCATTGCTGGAACCACGTCTTTCGTTTGGGAAGTTGTTGCCATGTCCCAGTCATGGTCTTCGATCCATATTCTGATTTGCCAATTTATCGGCATTTGATGCCAACTTGGTTCCATGACGTTCCATGACTAGCCATGAAGTAACCTAACATACTACGCCATTGATGTTGTTCACACCAGGGATTTTCCACTGTTGAATTCCCAGAAAAAATCCCTCCGATCTATCCTTTCGCCCAGCCACATCGTCATGCCCAGAAAGGAAGCCCCAAAACTGACCGTGATCCTTCGCGGGAGCTGGGTTAGCCGGAGTTCAGTGCTTCATCTTTGCATTTTTCATGGGTCTTGGATACCCTGCTTTGTTTGTTGAAGCTGGTTAGCAATATCCGGAAATAGTTGGTGTACATCAAAACAGAATTTGGGGCACCCATTTTCAAACAAGTTCCAAGCGTTTGGATGAGCATATGGTTCCCCATAAAACCACCTTGCCCACATCTGCGTATGCTGTGATCTGTTGTGTATATTGAAGGTATCTTTGGAAAAGTAGCATCACGCCACACCCATCCGTTTGGGGCAGTTGTATTAAGATTTTGATGTGCAATTTCCGGCCCCGCAATACCGTAATATTATTTATATATTTATAATATATATATAATTATATATAATATTAGGCCCAGCATTAAAACAGGGCATGTTAGATTGTATTTTATGGGGAAAACGTATTCTTCCAAGGCTGAAATCGATCCAGTCTCTATTCATTCACAATGAGGCAATGAGACCCTGGAAGTCAGCAAACGATTTTTGTAATCCTGTGATTGTAACCTCTATATAGAGCAGCATTGGGGATATTCCACACATATATGCATGTGTACATGTACGATAATATAATATACATGTGGTGTTTTTTTCCGCCGTTGCTCCAAAAGGCATAATTTTTAGTTGTTCTTGTAAAGAAAAGTCTTTTGTGCAAAAAAACGCCGTTGTAAACACCGTTCCGCAAAAAAAGGTCGTTCTTTCGGAAAACCAATTTTTCGAGCAAAAGGCAGACATTTAGCACCATTTTGAAGATGCAGGTATACATAGATACAGTACAGAATAGCATGTGTTTATATTATATATGAATAATTAGCAATATTTATATATAGTCTTGTCTGTTTCTAAGTGATCCTTTTCCAAAACCCAAGTGGCCCTCTGCTTTGGGATCAAGGGGGGATGGTCCCCGTGTGCAGCCATGGAGAGCCCAAGTTCTCTGGCTACTGGATCGAG